>JAABUK010000890.1_pt1 | contig 60239 bp, 78 predicted proteins | sample 5559141 | NCBI WGS metagenome assembly JAABUK01 (sample SAMN10711869, study PRJNA513367) | rock metagenome | isolation source: Antarctica rocks | place: Antarctica: Victoria Land, Pudding Butte nord | collected 2016-01-03
AGGCGAAGAACAGATTTGAGGCAATCAAGACCGTAGCCAAAGAGTTTGATACTGCACTTGAGACTGCGGTTGAGACTGCAAAGAGTGAGTATACGGTTGATGAGGAAGGCATCAAGAGAGTATTGCCGACAACTGTAGAGCGCATGGGGCAGTTCATAGCTGACCGTACCAAACCTAGACCTGTACGACTGGTGTTTAGCACACTGTTACAGACGCACGGTTTCCTACGTATGGCCAAGGTTTTCAGACAAGCAGGGTTCAGATTGGATGATGACCTCACGAGATCACAGCAAGCAGAGCGAAAAACTTTGAGTCTGGATTTCCAGGACCTCAAAACCAAAGGTTACCAGCCTTACTTCCGAGGCTCACTCTTGCACTACTACAGCAACAACAGGGTCCATACATGTGCAAAAGGGAAAGCAAACAAAGTCTGCATGAATGTTTAAACTGTATAGTCAAGATATGTCACACATGAGCAATGTATGCAGACTTTCACTTGTATATGCACAAGCTTGTCATGCATTACTGACATAGTGGTCATGACAGTGGTATTTGGTATCTGTTTACATGCTAAAAGGCTTTTGTTTGCAGCACATTTGGTTTGTCTTCACACACAGTGACATCTTATTTTATTTTGACAGTTTCTTGATGATGCTCTTTTTGTTTGTCTATGTCACTTGTTTGTATGTCTCGTTTTCTGATGAAGAATCGCAATTTAGTCAAATGGGCTAGCTGGCCCCAACGACTGTAAAATCCATGAATGAATGAATGAATGAGTACTGCAGCAGGCAATGCACTTTCAGCACTAAGAAAATGCACTTTTAGCATCTGTATGCCACAACTTTCTTCCCAAGCTTGTCCTAACTCCAGTACGACTCAAGTGCTGACTTTGCAGAGCCCTTGCCTCTCCTGCTGACTACATAGACTACTACATAACCTGGATCTCATGGTCCCCCAAGGCATGCGCAACAGCCGATGCTCAAGATATCCTAGACGACAGCTGGATCCCACAGCATCAGCAGGCATCAGAGTGGGCTGCATAACACGCTGCAAACAATATTGCATTAATGCAGAGTGAAGCACTTGGCTTAAGAGGCTGCTGCATGCAGTACTGACATCACAGCAATGTCCATCGATGTGTGTCCAATGACGGACATGATCAAGAGAGCAGAAGTGTCTAAAAAGCCTCTGGACAAGACTGCTGACAACTGCTTGCTTTTGCGCGTACGGCTGCACCTTTGCAAAAGGCAGTCTCACCTAGCAGTACATTTCTGTCTGCAAGTGCTTCTTTGCACATGTGACAGGGGAGTGTGTTATTGAATTGAAGCTCCTGCATCCTACACAAATTGCAGCTTGATGAGACACTGACAATGCAGATGTTGTCCACACATTCCACAATACAGACTGTGAGTCTGCACACAGCCTGGTTTCAGCTCTAACAAATGGTACAAATGCAACCACAGACATGTTATACTTCTCTAGCTGAGACAAGTATTGAGTTGGTCAGCCAGAAAAGCTGTGAAAACCTAGAGAACACAATCTACCATATCCAAACAGGATCACATGGAGGAGCCGGTTGCTGCAGGTGTCCTCGCCACGTCGGATCCCCGCTTCATCTCACGTGTGAATGGAAGCTCTACAGTATCGTAGTCTCCCTCAGCAGTACGATGCCATCGCGATCCTGGTCATTGCGCACTCATCATTGTCAACGAGCACGCCTTCTGCTTTTTCGTAAAGATTGTCTGAAAGGACCATAAGCCTCTGCCGAACCCGGTTTCGAGTGCCACTGTGTTCGTCGTCAAGATCACATGCGTGCCTGCCATCAGCAAGACCTCTTGCAACGACAGCGTGGTCGATTCCACGCGCCTCACTCGCGCGCAGCCTTCACTTTTTTGCCCGTGAAGCAGAAAAGTAGGCAGCACAGCCGGTATCTTGCGGTTGTGCAAGCTTCAAGCGGTACGACAGTTGCTACAAAACACATGCATATGCCGAATCCCAAAGCCAAAAGCCTTCCCTTCTTCACCAACGACTTAGATGAAAGCCCTACAGACTCAGCTTCCGAGTCCGAACTACTGAAGCCTTTTACCAATGCGACCTACAGAGCCCTGCAGGTCAGACAAGGGCTGACTAAACGGATCCCTCCGGAGGGTGTTTGCTCCCGGCTTGATTTTCTTTCACAGCTTGCATACTGTTGATGTGATGCCAGCACGTATGCAGAAATGTTCTGTCTCCAAGGCATTTCTTTTGCCGAATGTGACCATTGTTGCTGCAACAGGTTATAGAGCGTGGCATGCACTCTGGTGAAGGCATACAAGGCTGCAGCATCTACACAGGCACTGCTGGTGTGGCATACATGTTCCTCAGACTTGCAGAGAGCCTGCAGTACACCCAGCAGAAGTTGGCAGATCATCCTGACCAAGTCTTTGCCAACCTGGATGCAGCATGCTTGCTCAACAGAGCTGAAGAGTATGGTCATTGGGCTAAGCACTTGTCCCACTGTGGAAAGCATGAAAAGGTGCAGACAAGTCTGGCCCTCTTGAAAACCAGCTGCTGGAACAGTCAAGCTGCTGCAACACTTATGACTCATGATTGGTAATCTGCATCATGAAGGGCGCAGATGCCAGCAGTTACAATCATATCACAAGACCATACAAGCAAGCTGACATCACTTTACCTGCTTGTAGCGTGTAACCTTTTTGAAGGGCCACCCGGGATGTCTGGCTGTGCAGACTGCCATTGCTTCACTGCGTGGTAAGAAGGTGCAAGCCATGCATTGTCTACAGGTAATCCTGAAAGTGCACTGTCCTGCCTGCCCTTGCATATGTAGCACAATATGCCTTCATGGGTGGCATGATGCAGTGTCGACAAAGCTGTACAGCAACATGTTGCTCCAGACACAGTGTTGCGTGACATGCGACGCAGCAGACCGGGCTGCATACCCCTAGAGCTGGCGTAATGCTTGCATTCCATCCATCCACATAACGCTCATGCATGTAAGCTATGCCACCAGCACAGTCTGGATATGTGCTAGCAGACCATGTAGCTGTCTTGTGAATGCTCACACAGTGCTATTAGTATGCGATTATGCACAGTGGTCATACCTGGTACGGTCAACTTGTCATAACTCATACAGCAGCTGCTACTGACAGGAGCTTGAGTCATGGGGTCCCAGAGTGCTGAACATGCCCTCAACAGAGTGTGAGATCCTGTATGGCAGAAGTGGCTATCTGCATGCATTACTGTTTGCACGGAAGTACGCTGGTCCTAACCCAGAGACCCAGCAGCTGATCAAGCAGCTGCTGCAGCAGATTGTGGAGGAGGGTCAAAGGGGGGCCGCCCAGCTGAGAAGCATGGGTGATACCCATTGGGACCTGATGTGGAGCTGGCAAGGGTCTTACTATCTTGGAGGTGGGTTGCAACAGTAACATCCACACCTGTCAATGCCAATCCTGCTGGCTCAATCAACCTATGAACAAAGTAACTCAATCTCAACTTGACCATACTTCTAGGTAGGCAGCTGGCGCTGCAAGCCATTGACAGTTGACAGCTTGCCCTGCCCATTGCATGCAAGCAAGCAGAAATGGTACTTTGGATGCAGGCTATTATGCCGGACCCTGCCTGCGTGCCTGACATGGTTTGGCATGTGTACAGGGGCACATGGGGTGTGCGGCATTCTGCTGACCCTGATGGAGTGCCACCCAGAGCTAGAGGAGCTGTACCCTAGTCAGGCAACCCCCCTGCTGATGGGGGTCTTGAGTGGGCTCATGACCCAGATTTTGCCCTCTGGCAATTTACTGTCCTCCTTGAGCAACGAAAACGACAAGTGAGACTTCTGTACTGCTGCCATCAGCAAAGACACTGACTGACCAACACATGCATTCTAGTATGGTGTCATGCATCAGTCACTGTGTTTGTGCAAGCATAACATGTGCAATGTAAGAATAAGTATGTGCGCCATATATGCATATCCTTGTATTGCTACATGTCATTCTACATGATGTCGCCAGCTCAGCATGTGCCATGTGATGCAGGTATGTGCAATGGTGTCATGGCGCCCCAGGACTCATTCCAGCTCTGACTAAAGCTTACCAGCTTTTTGATGACTCATCTCCTGAATGTGCGGCAAGCAGAGAGCAGATCCTGGCAGCTGCCAGAAGGGCTGCTGATGTGGTCTGGGAGCGTGGCTTACTGACCAAGGTCACTGACAGTGCGCTGTTGTCAACACGCTAGCAGCGCTGCTGCTTTTGTGTTGTTGCTGGTCAAGCTTTCATTCTGCCCAGCAGCTGACAATATGTGCATATGTTGTGTTTTGCTATTGTACTGCTTTCAAATAAGCAGCCTGGAATGTGAGCTGCCGGCTGCAATGTTGAGCGCAGGGGTTGATTTGCAGTGAGTCACAGTGACATGCTGCTGCGCCAACAACTGCAACCACACAGTTGGCGTCCGCGTTGGGTACAGAGAGTCAGGCCAGCAAATCTGATAGCACTGTTTGTCCTGCCACTGGCAGAGGATGACTAAGAATGCCAGTTGATTCAGAGAAGCATGCTCAGTGACTGACTGCCTGCAGGGCATGGGGTTGTGCCATGGCATGTCTGGCAATGCCTACGCATTGCTGTCATTGTACCATGTCACCAAGGAGGACCTGTACAAGTGCCGGGCTCAGCAGTTTGGACAGTTCATGGCAGATCGCTGGAAGGAGCTGAAGGATGTTCCTGATGCGCCTCTGTCACTGTATGAGGTGACGCTTTGCAAGCTCAACAGTGGCTCAGGAGGAGTGCCTATTTGCAGATGGCAAGCATTACCAACCCAATCATGCACGTCGCTGTTGTATGTCTTCCGACGTTTCTCCTGGTTGATTTGTGGCATCTGCCTGAATCTGCTGTCAGGCTCCGCATCTATGCCATCAGTTCTATCTATTTAGATGCAGTGCTAGCCACTCGTTATGCGCGTGTTAGCTCCGCTGAGTTGACCTCAACGACTTTGCTGGCCATGGCGTCTTGATTAGATCTGTCGCCTGACCTTCATTCAACATAGCTGCAGATGCTGCGTCATCACAGTCAGCTTTTGTCATTGGCCAAGGCAAGCTATTGCTCTTGAGCTCAACCTGTGCATATGTAGCATCCTTAACATGCTAACATGGCACTTGCAAGCTCCACCTGCTGCATTCAGGGTCTTGGTGGAGCAGTCTGCTTGTGGATGGACGTGTTGGCGCCAGAGCATGCAGCAGCATTTCCTGGGTATGAGCTGTAATGATACAGACCTGCTGAAGAGGGTACAAAAGCTTTCAAGTACTGCAGCAGTAGATGATCTGTTTGTATGTGCCACAGTCTGTGGAATGTAGATGCCTGAGAGGAGCTAGGCCTGTCCTGTGTTGTTGCTTTCAAAATCAGCAGCCTGTAGCCAGTGTATAACAAGAGCAGAGTTTGTGCAGTATAAGTTGATTGGCACCTGTACTGAATATGCAAAAGACCCTGTACCAGGTGAGGCTGTGACATTCGCATGAGCAATGGACTGTCTAAGCTTGGAGTGCGTAGCAGCAGCAAGAATTTAGACAGATACAATGTGTAATGATGTGTGAAGAAGTACATCGATGTGATGGTGTTGTCAGTGCTGTGTGACAGCTGTTGCGTCATCACACAGCAGTCACAGGAACATCAAACTTCTTGGATGTTTGCACCATGCTGATCTTGGTCTGATCTGTTTCCACAGCTTTCTGGACACTACAGAGTGCTGCATACGTGTCTGTTGCTGGCACACAAATATGCAGACAGAAGCACCAGTGAGGCTGGTGCTATATGAGGTCAGTCACTATACTGGCTGTTTCCTTGCATGGTTCAAGGAAACTGTCCATAACCATTTGCCACCTAAGATTGGTCCATACGCAATTTGAGATCTCACTGAGCATTGGTTGGCAACATGAATTGATGGTCAGCAGCATATCTACGCAGACTCAACTACCTTGATGCTGTGTGGTTGTCATCAGCTTGTTCTAATCAATCAATCAACATCAGAGCCATAATTGCAGCTAGTCAAACAAGAATCATACTTAAGCTTATGTCCCTTGCAATTCTAGGCAGAAGCACTCGCACATCATGCTCATGATAGTCAGGGACAGAGCAAAGGCTGCAAAACACCTCGGAACAACTTGCACATTGCCGCATTCTGCTTCATATGCCCTGTGAAGTCCGTGCTTAGTCAATCAGTGTGACAGGTACTGCAGAATGTACGCTGTTGCAACAAGACAGTAAGCTGAAGACTGTTGCACCCCGCCCGCAATGAATACAAGGTGAACATGTGGGCCGCAGCTTGCATTTGATGAGGACTCCTCATTGGAGAGCAGGTCTGATATCTTTCCTGACGTGATGCACTTGCAATATCAATACGCAACTGGATTTATTGTGATGCAGCAGCTGCAACAGTCACTACAATTCAAATCACCACTTGACTCACGTATTGAATGAAGGCGCAGTCTGCCACAAGGATGAAGTACTATGTAAGATGAATTGACATGTCTAGCACTGTTACCAGCTTACACATCAGATTTATCACCTTAGTCATGACACAGAATCTATACCATTTCAGGAAATGCTGCATTCACAACAGCAGATCAGCTAGACATAAGAGAGTATGAAAGTTGAGTCTTGGAACCTGTTGGGATGCAGGTTATACCTCCGAAAACATGACTGAGATAGTCATTATGATGTGTTCTCTACTCAAAAAATGCTCAACACAAAGCTCCTGCAAGGCAACCGGGGTCTTGCTGGGCAAAAGCCTCGTGTGATAGCAGATGTTTGCAATCGATTTGGCCTATTGCGTGCCCTACGCAACCCTCGCAGCATACCATGACACTGATTGAACTCATCTGTCAACTCTTTGCTGCTCACTGCTTGACGTGCATTGCTGAAGTCAATCCATTTGGGTTGTGCCAAGGTGTGCAGCGAGCTGTATACAACATGACGGGGCTCTATGTCACCATGCAGCAACCCCTGTTGATGGATACGCTTCAAGGCCTCCAACACACACTCAAACTCAGATGCACCTAAACGGGCTCCCACATCTGCTAAACTGACAGGTAGCAACTCTAAAGCAAAAAAAGGCTGTCTATCACCAGTGGGCCCTGCAATTGTCCCAGACGCCATCAGTCTGGGTACAGAAAGGCCTTGCAGTGAATACAAGGGGCGCTGGTACAGATTGAGCTCCTGTTGCAATCTTTGGCAAGCGCTATCAGGGTCATCAGCCTCCTCCACCAATTTAACAGCGACGTCCACACCCTCCATGCGGCCTGCGCGCACTGAGCCTGTGCTCCCCTGACCAAGCAGAGCGCCCATGCGGAGTTGGTGTTGCGCTGACTCAGGTGAAGTTTTGTTCATGAACATCTGGTGACAACTGCCCCAGAAAGCCAACACGAGTGGCAGAGACTGCCGGCGTGTGATTGAGGGTGTTAAAGTAGCGGCATGCTGTTGGGCCAAGCGTCCCACATACAACAACATGCTGATAACTGTTGGTCGCTTCTGTGTGACCACGACACCCTCTGACACGTATAGTATCCCTTGCGCAGAGTCTGCTTCATACCGCAGGAACCAGAAGCATTGATCGGTGTACAACACACCATACTTCAGGTTGTTGTGGTGCAGCTGGCCACACACTTGCTGCAGCTGTGCAGTCACTCTGCTGAACGGCTTGTCACCCTTGTACTGTTGCATCAGCTTATCGCCAAGAAGGGTTGGTCGTGACCATGATTGTTTGCCCTCAGCCACGCCGATAACCTTGCCATTGCAAGTCCACACTCGATCTGGTGTGACTGCGCAGAAAGTCAAACCACTTATTTTCAGCTCCGTCTATGCACCATTTATCAGACCAATTTGCATACCAACAGAAAGGCTGCGGACAACAGCAACACTTTGAAAATGACCAACAGCAACTAATTACATACATTGTGCTTACAACTGGGACTAAGCTATTTGTAGATTACAGCTCCAAAGTAAACGAGCAGATTGCAACTATGATTCCTAGATGCACGCATACTTACTTGACACGCTTACCTGGCAGGTCAAGACCTCAGGGGGATTGATTGAAATTCATGGCTGCAAGGCCTGGTACATTTGCCAGCTGGTTGACAAGACGGAAGAGGGTACCATCTAAAAGCATCAAGGTTGCTGCTTCTTCAGTTGGCTGGTATCTTTCTTCCGGTATATAGGCGTCATATACGGCTGGTGTAGCAGGCAGGCTGTCTCTGAAAGCACAGGCTTCCTCTACGACGTCAGGCCAGGGCAGCACTTGGTCCGGCACATGCCTTAGATGAAAGGAGGGCATGCTGGTGCTTGCTCACAGGCATTGCGGCCTTCAGAGGCTGCAATGTGCTATCCGCAAATTGCAGCAAGGTCATCTTTTTTGGGCCTACATTGCTTGAGTGCAAAAGCTGAAAACATTATTACAGCTTGTTACAGCTTGTTACAGAATGACAAGGGTAAAACAACAAGCATCCCCAGATCCTCACAATTGTTCCTCATGCTAGAGACCAGGCTAAGAGGTTGCATTGACTATGCTTGTAACATAGCACGTTAGAAAGAAGAGCATGACCACAACTGACTGAAACAAAGCTTCACAGACACATTGTACTTGCAAAATTGCCCAGGGACAGAAAAAAAGAATTTCCACAAACCATGCAGTCTACAGAACTTACATACTCAACTAAACTGTGCTTGATGGCAGCCATGGCTATTGCACTTTCTACCGTGTGTGCATGAGGAGATGGAGAGTCGTAGCAAATTGCAGTATGTGCGCACCAGCGATGAGGCAAGATTGCTCTGCATTGTACACCAGGCACGGTATTTACCAGGCATGGTGTTTGCTCAAACAGTATCTGGCAGATGCAGACAACATGAGGGGTTACCCACAAGCATTCTCACCAGAAGTGGACTGTGCCTGTATGTAAACTGTTTCAACATGCCAATGACTCATCGAATGCATTGCCACTCACCGTTTGGCTTGCTCTCTGCCTGCCATGCCAGCACAGCATCCACAGCACCTCGGCGTACAAGCATAGCCTCAAGGCTCTTGTCCCGAGCATCCAGCAAAGCCTCTGGGGAGTCAAAGCCTTGCTCAACGAGATTACTGTAGTCTTGCTCTGTCAGGCGGGCAGACCGCGAGCCAAGAGCAGCCTTCAGTGTGCCCACTGCAGCCTGGTGGTCAGCCATCACTGCCTGCAAATACTACACATACAGATTTCGATATGACATCCTGCATGAGGAGAGTGGTCAAGACCAGCACACAGCAACAAATCATTGACTTTGTAGAAGTAGCAAGTGCAGTCTGGCAACGCAGCTGACCTGAAGCGGCTGTGATACTTTAAGCTATCTGACACAAAAACAGGGACAATTGATGCTCCGGCAAGCGCATCACGTAGTATGGGAGGATCTGGGAGTAGCACTCCAGACGTCACGTGGGGAGCACTGTACAGCCGCTCTTCCCGAGCTACTGCCTCCACTAGACCTGCAAAGTGGTGCGATTATGTATCGGTGACGAGCCTAGCATAGACCTGTAACGCTGCCCCGTCAAGCCTTGTGCCGCAGCACCGGTCACATGGAGAAAGCTAGGAGACTTTCACCTGCCGTCCAGCTCTTAGCCTGCCTCGCAATGAACTTGATCTCGAGACAGCCTATGTGTCCTCGCGTTGTCCGCCGCAGGGCCTACAACTTTCTCAAGAACGACCTACTGTCAAGTCACAGGCTGCTATGCGAACGATGATCAGCTGCTGAACCGGACTTCCCGAACAACGACGTGCCTGTTCAGCAGCAGCACTCTGTAAATTTCTGCTTCTTCTTCTTCTTCTCATGTCCTCTCTATACAAGTGTGTGCCCCTACTAGGAAAACTGGGGCCAGCTAAGTAGCCTCTCCGCTTTTGTGTGGAACAAGAGGGGGAATGCATAAAAAGCTTGATATATTGCAGTCTTTGCTCACTAGTAAAGCAGTGTATATGTTGCTGAGCGTTTGTCATAGTTTGTCCAATAGTGGAAAGTAGCAGCAGATAACAGCTATGTGAGGTTGCACTTGCGAGGTGTGAGAGTGAACGGATGTCAAATATATCTGTGTGTTTGTTATGTAGCACCTCGCAGCTCGACAGTAAATGCAGTTAGTTGTCCTTATGACGCGTTGCAGCTTGATATTGCAGAGGCACAACATGCTGGAGGGTGCATTGTTGTCTGTGGTGACATGAGTGCCAGAACAGCTGAACTGGATGACTACATTGGACTTGCTGATCTTCAAGGCTATGTCGACGTCCCAGATGAGGGAGCATACCTGAATACATTCCCAAGAGAAGCAACTGTGACAAGAAACCCCCAGGCAGCGGCACACGGTGAGCTGATGGAGCTGTGTCAGACCACTGAGCTACTGATAGCCAATGGACGGACACTAGGAGATGTCAAAAGGGAGTATATCCTCACTAGCCCTCGTGGCCAAAGCACAGTAGTTATTTCATAGTGTCTGCAGAGCATTTGTCATCAGTTGCTGACATGAAAGTGCACAGTACTGCAATCTGTCATGTGACGTGCCACATGATGGACAGAAATCAGATCTCTTCCCTCTTCAGCTTGACTTGACATGTACCATGATCACAAACAGCACCAATGCACACAGCTCGCAATTCAAGTATGTTGAGTCACAAGCCGATGCATACCAGCAATGTCTGACAGCAGAGTTGCTAATGCATCTTGTGCCATTGTTGACTGGCACAATTGATGTTGACACTGTGGTTGCTATTTGACATGCATGACAGAAGCTACCACACAAGCAAAAGCCCTACCACACAAGCAAAAGCAATCTGTGCAGAAAACTTTCCCAAGGAACCCTTGGTTTGACGCAGAATGCAAAGCTGCTGAAAAGGTGAAGAACAGAGTGTATGACAGTGATGCATTAGATCAAGAAAAGGAGATAGCTGTGCAATGCCTCCATGCTGTGACTGACAGGGTGAAAAAGGCATGGCTGGAGAGGCATGCAGCTGAGTTGTGTGAGATGGTCAGCAAAGAGCCCAGTGGGTTTTAAAGGGCATTCAAAACTAAGCACAACATTTGCCCAGTAGAGTTAGCAGCCCACATTTGAAGCTTTCAGAGCCCTGATGGGGGCCCAGCCTGCTCAGACACCTGAGCAGGCAGAGCTGTCAGGTACCTCTGTACAGGCTGCTGACACATCTTGCCTGAATGCGCCTGTCACATCAGATGAGCTGCATGACTGCATCAAGCGACTGAAGCGTAGCAAGTCTGCTGGTATTGATATTATACTGTCTGAAATGATCAAGGATGACGGTGAAGTTTTGCACAGCTGTCTTTTGGTCATATTTAGTTTGATGCTTGTGATTCACTTCCCCAAGCAATTGTCTGTTGGCTTGATCACTGCTGTCTGCAAATCAGGCAATAAAGTGACATGCCCATGTGCTTACACATGTGTGCAGGTTTTGGGGCATGTCTTTGAAGCACAGGCTCTGGCCATGTCAGTCAGGCCTGTGTCGGTCAGGCTGCTGGCAGCATGGTTAGCCAATGGCGATGCTGTTTAGCAATTTATTTGCAGCAGCTCAGACAAGGAGCTCAGTCTATGCTGCCCATGCCCCCTGTCTACAGATTCAGTAGAGCTAGCCTTGCAGAAATGAACTCAAGCATTGGGTACAAGGCTACTGCACAGCAGTTGTAGCTGTACCTGAGATGCATCGACATCTGCATGTGTATCAGGAAGAACCCAGTATACACATACACAGGCAGGATCTCCCGCAGAAAGCTTTGACCTCTGCACAAGCTACAAGGTAGCTACTGTAGTATCAACTTGAGTGACCCCTGGTACTTCAACAGCAGCAAGCATCTCAGCAAAATTTTCAAGCTGGCTGGCAAGAAGGTCAAAGGCAAGCAACGCATTATCAGAGGGTATCACAACATGAGCTGTGCTTCTGTTGACCAGGTTGTGTGTGAGTGTGATGCTGGTCCCCTGTGTCCCCTGTGATGCAGGTATGTGCAATGGTGTCATGGCGCCCCAGGTCTCATTCCAGTTCTGACTAAAGCTTACCAGCTTCTGGATGACTTGTCTCCTGAATGTGTGGCAGGCAGAAAGTAGATCCTGGCAGCTGCCAAACAGGCTGCTGATGTGGTCTAGGAGCGTGGCTTACTGACCAAGGTCAACGACAGTGCGCTTGTGTCAACATGCTAGCAGCGCTGCTAGTTTTGTGTTGTTGCTGGTCAAGCCTGCATTCTGGCCAGCAGCCGACAATATGTGCATATGTTGTCTTTGCTATTGTACTGCTTTCAAATAAGCAGCCTGGAACATGAGCTTCCAGCTGCAATGTTGAGCGCAGAAGTCGATTTGCAGTGAGTTACAGTGATCTGCTGCTGCGTCCAACAACTGTCACCACACAGTTTTCATCCGCATTGGGTACAGAGAGACTGGCCAGCAACTCTGATAGCGCTGTCTGTCCTGCCACTGGCACAGAATGTTGAAGTATGCCGGTTGGTTTCAGAGAAGCATGCTCAATGACTGACTGATTGCAGGGGATGGGGTTGTGCCATGGCATGTCTGGCAATGCCTACGCATTGCTGTCATTGTACCATGTCACCAAGGATGACCTGTACAAGTGCCGGGCTCAGCACTTTGGACAGTTCATGGCAGATCACTGGAAGGAGCTGAAGGATATTCCTGATGCACCTCTGTCACTGTATGAGGTGAGGCTTTGCAAGCTCAACAGTGGCGCACGAGGAGTGCCTATTTGCAGATGGCAAGAATCACCCACCCAATCATGCACGTTGCTGTTGTATGTGGTCAGACATTCCTCTTGGTTGATCAATAGCTTTTGCCTGGAAGTGCTGTTAGGCATTGCATCTATGCCATCAGTTCTATTTATTTGGGTGTAGTGCTGGCTTGTCTGTATGTGCATATCAGCTGAAATGAGTTGACCTCAAACAGACATGCTTACGTCTTAACCCAATTGGTTGCCTGCTGTGCGTCACAACAAATCTGCAAGTGTTGTGTACAGTCAGCTGTTGTTGTTTTGAAAACGCACAGCTGACTGTACGTACTGTTGCTCTTGAGCTAAACCTGTGCAAATGTAGCATCCTCAATATGCTGACATGGCACTTGCAAGCTCCATCTGCTGCATTCAGGGACTTGGTGGAGCAGTCTGCTTGTGGATGGATCTGTTGGCGCCAGAGCATGCAGCATCGTTTCCTGGGTATGAGCTATGATGATACAGACCTGCTGAAGAGGGTACAGAAGTTTTTCAGTACTCAGCAGTGGATGGTGTTTTGTATGTGCCACATCTGTGGGTGAATGTAGATGCTTGACGGGAGATTAGGCCTGTCCTGCGTTGTTGCTTTCAAAATTAGCAGTTTGTAGCCATTGTATATTAAGAGCAGAATTTGTGCCGTATATGTTTTTGACACCTGTACTGGACATGCAAAAGACCCTGTACCAGATAAGACTGTGACGTTTGCATGAGCAATGGACTCTCTAAGCTTGTAGTAGGTAGCAGCGGCAAGAATTAGATACGATGTGTAATGATGTGTGAAAGAGTGCATCGATGTGATGATGTTGTCAGTGCTGTGTGACAGCTGTTGCGTCATTACACAGCAGTCACAGGAACATCAAGCTTCTTAGATGTTTGTAACCACGATGATCTTGGTCTTATTTGTGTCCACAGCTTTCTGGACCCTGCAGAATGCTGCATATGTGTCTGTTGGCACAATGATTATGCAGACAAAAACACTGGTGCTATCTGAGATTAGTCACTATACTGGCTGTTTCCTTGCACGGTTCACGGGTACTGCTTGTAGCCATCAATTAGTAAACCAAATATTTGCCACCTAAGATTGGTCCATATGCATTTTGAGATCTCACTAACCAACTTGAATGAATGATTAGCAGTATCCCTGCGCTATGTGGTTGTCATCAGATTGTTCCTGATCAATCAATGAATACCAAAGCCAAAATTGCAGCTAGTCAAACAAGAGTCATATTCAAGCTTATGTCCCTTGGCATTCCAGGCAGAAATATCGCACATCATGCTCATGATAGTCAGGAACAGAGCAAAGGCTGCAAAACACCTCGGAACAACGTGCACATTGCCGCATTCTGTCTGAACCTGCTTCATATCCCCTGTGCAGTCCATGCTTAGTCAATCAGTGTGACAGGTACTGCAGCATGTTGCATTTCCGTTTCCACTAGCTGCCGGCCCTGCGTGTAGTTGGATTTTGTTTGCATATCACTTCAGTCGTCAGCATCAGCAACACTCCAGCACACAACCTGTAGTGAGCCCTTTCTTGGCTTGAGCTCTCGACGCAGCCAACATGGCGGCGAATGAGTCCACTGCAGGTGATTTTGATGCTTCTCAATTAACAACCTCAGTAATTTAAATGCTTTGATCAAGCAAGCCAACCTTTGTTGTCACCCCGAACATGCTGTTTCAGCTGAGGCTCTAAAGTAGCTTGGAAGTCCCTCTTGCGCTTGGACATTCTCAAAGAGGAGTATCAGGTTTGGGGCCATGAGCTTACTTAGCGTAGGTCGTCAGCAAGATCGGTTTCATACAAGATCAGCAGGCTCCTGTGGCTTCAGCTCACTGTGATCTGCATGACGTGGTGGCCAAAATTTAATGCAGGGGCATCGTGTTTGTGTTGACCTGAGTTTTGATTATTGCGAGCGCCGTGAAGCAAAGCATTGGAGCAATGTTGTGCAAACCACATTGTGGTTTCAGAGCAGCTTCAAATCTTATGGTAGTAAAAGTTGACTTAGCGGTAGCAAAAGTTGGTGGACTTTGCAGCGAACAACCGCCGCTTAATGCTCACAACTTGACCTGCTAGACGTACAGGCACGGCTGCAGCTTGTTTAGCGTATGAAAGCTACTCACGAACCAGGATTCGCTGCGCACGAGGTAACAAAGGGGTCGCTGGAAGTCAGGACTGCGGCAACGGAGGCAGACGTGAGGTCTTATGCAAAGATCTCCCTGCAGTACGGTGCATGGCTTTCCAAGGAGTTCAATGTTGATTTGAGCTTCCAAAGCTTTCAGCAAGAAATTGACAGCTTGCCAGGAGATTTTGCCCCGCCAGACGGTGTCATCCTAATTGCATCTTTGGTGACATTAAAAGGTGATAGACAGGACATTGGAGCAGTAGCACTCAGGCCACTGGCGCCTCATCACATTTATGGACCAGTGACTACAACTACAGACTGGTCTGTGGAAAAAACCTGTGAAATGAAGCGCTTGTATGTCTTCCCAGACTGGCAGTCCTGTGGAGCTGGCAGAAAGTTAGCACAGACTGTCATTGAAGCTGCCAAGCAGATGGGCTATCAAAGATTGGTATTGGACACCCTTGACAGATTACGTGGTGCAAACAAGCTATATGAAAAGCTGGGGTTTCAGCAATGCTCTAGTTACAATGGCAACTCTGTGGCTGATGTTTGCTTCTGGGAGATGAGGTTGTGATGTTCATGAGAGCAATGTGCACACTATTTAGCAGCAAACCGCTCTGAGCAATCATGAACTTGCCCTGTGCCGTCAACTTCGCGTCATGTCGCATGGATGATGCTACAATGCTGTTTACCCTGTCTGTGTGAACAGGCATCAAGCTCTGCTTGCACACACTGCAGATTCGCTGGAGTGGACATACTGCTACAAACAACTTTGCATTATCCACACACTTGCAGGCATGCATATGCACGCGACTTCGGGAGTAGACTGGAAATTGAGAGAGCCTGAATAGTTTAGCAAGCATTCGTGGAATAGAGTGAGCACCATTGTGCTTTCTGCAAAACAAAGCAATTTGCACGCTTTGGTTAGCCGACAACTCTGACAGTATCTCAGATCCAAACTATCAAGGGAACTGGAACAATGATGCAAATACGCTGCCCGTGTCAGGTAGCGCGCTGCGTCGGGCTCACTGCTCCGTTTCAAGCAGCGAAGTCGTCAGCGTCTCGTCGCAACCTCTTTTGGCCACAGGAAGCGGTACGAAGCCTCTGTGAGTGTCAGTTGCAGAAGTCCCAGGTTCGCACATCATTTGCTTGTCGATGAGGTGGCTTAAGGCCCTCTGAGCTTCGTGGGATCAGTTGTTTTCGTCGCACCTCGAGTTTTGCTGGCTACTGCATCAACTCCAAAGCCAATTTCTGTCAAATGGTCGCACCCGCTGCGGTTTGTCAGGCTCTCACAGCCTGTCCAGGATGCTACAACAGGCGCAGGCTGACTTGTCGGTCGAGCGTTGGAGCTGCCTCTGTGAGTGAGAACAGGTTTCGTGGAGTTTGACATTTTGCTATATAACAGCCCGTAACGCGGCGTTTCACGCTCAGGCTTTGCCCCAGCTTATAGAATAGCTTACTGAACTCCAGATCATATACACGTGTTTACTTATTCTGCTGTCTTGCTCAGGTCGCTGGCGCTGACATGACTGAGGCTCAGCGGACGTCGCAAGTAAGGCAGACAGTTACGCGACGGATACAAACTCTTGGGAGGCAGAAACGACCAAAGGAAGCAGTGAGTCAACTAGCAGAAATGGCCAGGCTGGGTGTACAGCCAGACACACAGGCTGCCACTGCTCTCATAGATGCCTGTGTGAGAAACAAGAAGATGGACATGGCACAGAGTGTCTTTGAAGAGCTATTTGGTGAGCAAGCCTCAGCAGCCAAGTTGACAACACAATCCTGGTGCACAAGCCTATTTTGAATGCATCTCATGCGCAAGCTGTAGGCTTTTGGGGTCAGCAGCCAGCAGGAAATGCAAAAAAGTAATCTGAACAATGCAGGAGAATTTCTGCAGCCGGACGATGTGACATTCAGCGTGCTGATGCGTGGCTATGGTGAGATGAACCCCCCCAGCTGGGTACTGATCAGTGGACTGTTGAAGATGATGGACAAGAAGTTTTCCATGAAGCCAAGCTTAGGTAATCTGCCATTACAACATGCAAGGCGTTTTTGGCCATCAAAAGTTCACAGACAATTAAAGGCATACACTATTAAAGATGAACACAAGCACAAGTCTGGGCATGCCAGGCTTGCTATTTTCTGTATACAAGCAACATTGGTGCTTGCCCTCCTGTGTTATTTTGCTGCTGCAGCAAGTGCAAGTCAATAATTGCATGCATAGCAGCTTGGTCAGCCATAACTGACCATCAGATCTGATGTGTTGCAGCTGTGCACAACACACTGCTAGATATATGCTCAAGGACCAGAGATGAGCAGCGAGGCCTGGAGATCATAGATATGATGCACTCAGCAGGCCTTCAGCCAGATGACTTTACATTAGACATTGTCAAGCAACGCAAAGTACTGCGGAGCCATTTGAAACGTCTTTACAACTGAATTGTTTTGTTGCATAAGTGTGGAGGTTACCGTGCTCATTGCATACAATGCAACATTTATTGGTTTGCATTTGGGCCTGCTGCTGTCGCCATTGACATCTTTTTCTTTAGCTCAGAGTGTGTGTAGCAACAGGACAGCCTTTGTCATGCACCATTGCTGTCACACAGCCACATTGGCATTGGTTGTTCCCAGACTTGTGTCGTCTGACATGACATACTTATAGGGTTGTACGTAGCTGCTGTGCACAACAAAAGGCAAATTCATGAGGATGGACAAGATATACAGATGATTATGCTTGGCAGTGCGTGATATGAATTACATCTGTTTCTCACCTATTCTTTTTCAGGTGGAACCTGACTGTCAGTACTGTACAGGAGTTGACATCATGGCATGTCGCTTGTGTCAAACCATTACACATATAGCAGCATCAGCAGTCTGAACAAGTCATGGCTCAGTCCTCAACACCTGACAGAGCTTCAAGTCCCACATGTAACAGGCTAGTGTATTGCACCAATGCGCTGTGACTTGTTGAAACCAGAAGCCAGTAGAGGCTCTTGTTCCCGCTCAGCAAATCGTGATGGGCTCAGCCTACGTGTGCTTGGTCCCCCAGTCCATGGAGGGGCTGAAGCTCTGATAGACCCATTTCTTCGACTCACACCCAACCCCCCCAGTGCTGCTGTCGGCTGTCCAGCTGGGGCACCATACCCTATGCTGTCTAACCGCGGCACCACATCAGCTGTCTGTTGATGCACTAGTCTTCTACGCCTGTCCATGCTTTGAGCAGCTTGCAAGCGTCTGCCAAGAACACCGATGCCTCTATCATTGACTTGAGCCATCTGCCTGCCATCCGCCTCTGCATCACCTGCTGTACTCTGCTGCCTGAGCGATGCTGGCTTTTGGCCACTGGGAAATGTGACCTCCTTGCCCTGGTTTGCTGCCAGGTTCTGGCGCCTGGTGGCAGACATGTCTTGCCGTCCAGTCGCTGACATGTTCTCCTGTCCCACTCGCTTGTACCTCTCAAGGTCCTCCTGCACTTTCTGCTGCCAGCTGTTCACCATCAAGTTGCCAGCTGGTACAGCCGGCTGCTGAGGAAGCTGCTGCTGATGCGGATGCTGATGCAGTTGCTGATGCGGTTGCTGATGCAGTTGCTGGTGAGGTCTGACGCTTGTTGACCTGTGAGGGGAACCCTGCCTGACAGGCAAGCTACGCCTGACTGGGGACCCCTGCTGGACAGAGGGGCCTGGGTTTGGCCTGACAGGAGAGGCCTGCCTACTCATGAGCTGATGGGGCGAAGTTGATCTGCTTCTGACCCTGAAGGGACTGGCACCCACCTCCTACAGCAACAACACTGTCTTTAAAGGTCATGTAATCTAAAATACTGATGATGTCTGTTGAGCACCTTGTCAAGCATGGGAACAACCTCGTCTGTGTGTTTTGGAAGGCAAGGCTATTTGTACAGTGCCGATGCAAGTTGGCATCAAGCAGAAGTTCACACACTGTGCAAGGCGCTGTGTAACGATACCGTCACAATACCACCGTAATGGTTGTATTACGGATGACTAAACCGTAGCCGCACTTTTGGCTTACCCTACCACCACCGGTGTACTCTCAACACCTCCAACTTGTGCTATCTAAGCTCTTACTTGCTACTGCGCTACGCTTACACTCGCATAACTGTCGCTAGTCTGTTACACGCTGTTGGGGGGTGCATGTGCAGGAGCGTGTGTGCGTCTGTGTACCTGTGCGGGGTAGACCTCAGTGACCCTCCAGTCTTGCGTCTGTGTGGGGGGGTACTGGACCCAGGGCTTCATCAGGATGCGCTCATTCTTGCACTTCTTGTTCAGCCACTCATGGCACTCAAAGACGTACCGGATGTTGGAGGCCAGATGCAACATGTCAACATTCCTGCATAACAGCTTGTAAAGTAACTCCACTGGAGTAAACGGCTGAAGCAAACTGTTTATTGGGTGTACTATTCTGGTAGTATCTTGAACTATGACTACAATTGATTGCGTATCGGCCATTCTGTGTTGCCCTGATGCTTGGTACGGACAACCAACAGTACTTATGTGCTCCATATATATTAGCTTCTAAGAGGATAGAGGTGAATGGCTACCAGCAGACCTGATGGCTAAGTCAGATTCCAACCAGTATAAACACTTCAGCACTTTGATGCCACCATGTTTATAGGAGATGGTTTGTAAGTTGCTCAGTTACTGCAAGCTCTTACTTGAGATGCCATCCAGAGAAGAAGCCAGCCCCGTCAGTGAAGACCCTCAGCCTTTGGGGCTCCCCCACATAGGGCATCTGAGGGTAGGTGAAGGTGTCAACTGCCCCTGCCTCGAAGCTCTTCTTTGAGGCAGCTGGGACCATCACCCCGGTGCTGCCTAGTGATCCTATCACCTCAAAGAAAACCTACAGGAACCCAAGTTGGACACATAAATTGGACACAAACATTGGACTGATGGTTCATTGTACGGCTTGTGCTGGGTCTGCAGAATGCATGGCTGCAAAGACTTTGAGGCAGCTGTCTTCTTGATTTGATAATGGACACTTCAAAAGATGGTAAAATTCCCAATACTTGTAACAGAACACACATGTAGTGATGATGGTGGTGGCGAGAGTACAAAGTGTCACACCTCATAACACATGCGCTTTGAACAATAATGCCCAGCATGCAACTTAAGTGCAATGCTTCAGACACCACCACAGAATGTCCCTAGTTCACAGTCATTGTCTCTGTGGAGGGGCACAAAGGGGACTTGCCTGTGCATTTGTGCCAGCAAAGCACAAGGAGCTGGTGTTGAATGTGAGTCTGTAGCCCCCTGCCTCCTGCTCCTCCATCTCTTCTTGCCCCTGGGGCTGGTCATACTGGACTGTCGCCATCTCAGGCTGCTGTAGGGTTTCTGCCCTGTCCTGAGGATCTGCCATGGCAGAACGCATGAAGTTAATGATGGGGGCTTCTTCAGCTCCTCCTGTCTGCCTCAACCACCTGAAGGCAATTCATTCACGCTCAATAAATTTACGCCAAAAGCGCCAGTCTTTTCTTTTCTCTTCAACCCAGGCACATGTGCGTCCTGTCTGCCGTGCCTAGATTGCGCTGAACCAACAGATGTGTCAGACCTCTGCCATCTGACAAGCTCGCACCACATCAGACCCACACATGCCTTAGCTACAGCATGCAAGTGTTCAGGCAGGACAGAGCTGCTCCCAGTTGCGGCAGTTTCCGATGGTATTGCAGCTGTGCACCCATGGCTATGGATGCTACGATCAGCTCTACCTACTATGAATTCTTGTGAAGCGCACATGCAAACATGCTCCTAGTCTTGCACAATCTGCATCACTGCATCAGTGGGATTCGAGTCTGACACAAGGAGTGGTGACATAAGGAGTGGTTACACAAGCAGTGGTGACACAAGGAGTAGAGTGGTGACACAAGCAGTGGAGTGGTGACACAAGGGGTGGTGACCTGTTGCACTGAAAGGTGGCAGTCTGGCCGGTGTCCAGGTTGGTGACCCGTACCCAGGCCAGGTGCCAGGCTGCATGGGACCCCTCCCCATCATGACCCACCTCCAGCTGCACCATCCAGATTCATGTTCACTCAAAGCCTGTACCACTGTTGTTCTCCAAAACACACATACACACACACACACACACACACACACACACACACACACACACAGAAACACACACCACCACCCACACACACACAAACACACACCACCACCCACATGCTAATGAGGCACAGCTACTGTGATGATGACCCACCTCTGCTGACACTATGTTTTTATGGGAAGCAAGAAATGCAGGTCCACTGATACAATGCATATTGAGTGACTGTACACTGGTCTTCCTCTATGCCACGGTCCAATTTTTTTGAGGTTGAGCATCAGTGCAAGGGTCCTCATAGTTTCAGCTAAGCCCCACCCTTGAGTCAGGGTCTCCAGCATGATCATTGTCATGTTTGGACCAACGTTCAGCAACACAAACAGCAAACACCTCTCTCACACTTACATATGCTGGCTGCGTACCACACAGAATTGAAGCATGCAAGGAGGGTCATATTCTGTGACATGCCAGCTGTGAGCACCACCTGTTGAATGGCGCCAACATCCGGCACACTGTCCAGAGTCATCACATCCAAGCTACCTCGCTGGAAAGTCTTCCCATCATTTGCCAGCTGGAAGGGCCCAGCCTCTGCCAGACTGCCTAGCAGTGAGATGACTCCATTGGCAGAGGTGCCAGCCCCCCTCAAGTCACTGGTCTGCAGCTCAATCTTGTAGGTGCAGTCTATCAAGGGGTAGAAATTGCGCTCCAGCTTGCCATCGCCTGATGTGGCATCCAGCCAGGCCTTGCATTTGAAGACCACTGTCTCATTTGTGGCGCTGTTGTGGATGACTATCTTGTCCAAGTGCCAGGCAGATTCAATCCCTGTATCATCAGTTACATGGTTGCAGTGACGTGGGCATCTTGATGAAGTGCCTTGTATGGCAATAGGACGTAAGCTTAAACTCTAATGGTAATCTCCACCACTCTGCTGGTCTACAATGGTATGCAAGCTTGCTGGCAATGGAACAACATTCCAGGGTTGTGCATGTAGGGTCTAGGAGTCAGCAATGGTCTGCAAGCTTGCTGGCAGCAGAACACATCTGTCATGGACTGTAAGCCTGCCATGCTGCCGTGCCACAAACACATGACTCACTGCAGGACAGGTGACAATAAAGACTGCTGCAGGTGACTACAGAGACCGACTGCAGTGCAGTGCACAAGAATCTTGCTTCACAGAATTGGTTGGACTGCACATAGCTGGGTATAGCAATCACCATCACAACATGGAGTTTGAAGGAAATTGCAGCAAGATTCAGCATCAGACACTGCAGCAATCACAATGCAGAAGCCGGCAACACACACCATCATCATTGTGACCCACACAGATGTAGAGCATCTTGCCCACATTGTGCCCTTGGACAGAACAACCCTCCACACTGCCCCTGCCAAATGCCCCAGCGGCCGCCTTCAGCCCTTGCTTACCAGTGTCCCCTTGCTGACCATACACAACGATGTATGCATTGCAGTCAGTGCCACCGCCTGACAGATCGCTGGTGTGCACCGTCACAGTGTACTGGGTATCAGAGGCTTTCTGCACGCTGTGCTGTGCTGGCATTGAAGTGGTTGATGTGAGCTGGAAGTGCGATGTGTTGTGAGGGACTGTGTCTATGGCATAGCTCAGATCACCCCCAACCTGCAAATCGCACACTAGATCATCCTGCTGTTATAGGCGTTGTCTGAAAGTGAGACCATGCACACTGAAGCCATGACAATGTTTCAACTGAAGAGTAAAACAAAACGTGACATCTTGCACCTGGCACATGTCAGATATACCACGTGGGCAAAAAGTCTGGGGACACATTCCCTGGCAGCAAGACAGCAGCCAATCAAGCACTTGAGACCAGAGACACTTTGCATGACGTGAACAGAGCAATGCAACCTCAGGGCAAATGGGAGTTTCAGGTCAAGTTGCACTGCCAATTCAGCAGCAGTGGCATGCACCAGTGGAAGCTGCGACAGCTGCATATAGAGATTTTGTCATTGCACCGCAGTTGCTGTGAAGGAGATGTGCACTATACCTGCAAGTGGATGACCACAGTGTTGTCATCTCCCAGCCAGGCTGAGCAGAAGAAGATGTACAGCAAGCCTGTGCCCTCATCAGTAACCTCCACCCTGTTGAGATGCCACCTGTCACCTGGAAACGATGGCCTGTAACCTACGGTTAGCCGGGTTAAAGGCCCTAGATGATTAGCCGTGTGCACAGGGAAGGCCTCTGCCTGCAACAGCAGGATGGCTTGTGGGCAGAAAAGGTGCCATGCTGACCATGCCCGGCAAGGAGGAAGGTATGGGAAGTATGGGACCACCTCAGTAAGAGACCTAGGGTATGGCTGTCTGTGGACACAACAGGGAATTGCTGGCAAGCAACGCTTGTCATTCAGACTACTTGTGCACAATGTTTCAGTAACCAAACAGCATGCTGGCAATGACCATGCTGTCAGCTGCATGCAAGGATCAGTTTGCACATTTTGACACACTGCTGCACAACAGCCTCTGTAGGATGCATGGAGCATTGCAGGCAGGCTGAGAGCTGCCAGAGAGTGTTATGCTGACCTGGCCTCTCTCAAATGCAAGAGGGGCTGCGGGCAGATCCTGAGGGCCACTGGAGGCTACCAGCCCTTCCAGGTCTACCCATACCCCTCCCCCTGTGCCAGCCCCGGGGACATCACTGGTGTGCACCACCACCTACAAAGGCACAGCCTACCAGCTATTCCGAGAGCATAGTAGTCTAAAGGCAATGAAAAGGCAAAGGCATGATCGCACAAGGCAGCTTGGTACTGGTCAAGTAATACAGAACTGTGTCGAGTTTCAAATTGGTAGATGGGCATGGCAAAAGAAGGCCAGAAATGGCATAGGCGACTGCAACAGCATCTGCAACCAAAATTAGCCGAGGCATTTTTCACGGTGCTGCAGTGCATGCTGGGGGTTTTGTCATCGCTGTACCGTCCTCATCAGTTGAGGGTTCTTTGGTTTGAGAAACTTGCAGCAGCAGCAGTATGATTTGAAAGCCAAAATGCACCATCTTGTAAACCTGAAAACCAGCCTACATACCGTGTATTTGCCAGTGACACCCGTTACTGCCAGATCTTCTTCTTGTGTTGCCTGATCAGGCGTTGCTACCAAAGCCCGCCAGTCCTCTGCTTCCGCAGATTGTGCTGCCACACCACCCAGCGAGGGTTTGGCAGGTTTCTGGCCCAGATTCAGTTTGACCCTAGATCTGCCAGCTGTGTCCAGCCACTGAGGACAGGGGAAGTAGTACAACTTGCCTGAGGGCTTGTCCAGAATTTCTATGCTCTGAAGATGCCATGGGCCTTGTAAACCCTACAGCACAACAAATCGTTGTTGCTACACGCACTGTACTGATGAGACACACTCATGGGCGTTGCAAACCCTACAGCACAACAAAGTGGCGTTGCTACATGCACTGTACTGATACACTGCTACACTCACTGTATTTCATGCATTTTGTTTTATGAGGTGCTGTCATGAGATAGCATACAAACACCATGGCAAAGTCTCATGACTGACAGCACATGTCAGGACAAGTTGCTGCCTGTTAAAGTTGCAATGGCAACACGTCTCCAGCAGAACATTATATGCAGGATCACATGCTGCAGAAACCAGAATGATTGCACCAATTCTTTTGGTGCAGCTGTTGCGTAATTCTATGGCTTGTCTGAGTTGCAAGCCAGGCAATTCTTCTTTGCTCCACACTAGCGCTTCATTTTGGAGAGTTATGGCGGGAGAATGCCGGTTGAGTACAGCATTACCCGTGGACAGCAGACAATCCAGCAGGGTGGCAGCCCAAAACGGTAACTGTGTGTGCGTACCATTGCAGGGTCTACCCAGACAGTAAGCTGGTGCAGTTCCCCAACAGCTTGAGCAGTACAGTCATGCACAGCAAGACCGCCCCCCCGAGTGATGTCAAAGTGCAAGGCTGGGGTGACCCCCTCAGACCCATGCATGTGCATCCGCACCGGCATGGTCGCCCCTCCCAAGGAAGCTGCTGCTGAAGCTGCTGTGTCAAAGGACACCTGCAGGTGCGCGACAACTAGATCAATCATGTGGGCAGGTGGTTATCGCAGCATCATAGCATCATGCCTTTCTGTGACCTAGATGGAAGACACTAAGACAGAGACAAGGGCAGGGCAGAAATACCAGATAGGCAGGATCATGCAAAAGGAACAAACTTCTTGGATGTTTGGGTGAGCATGACAAGAGTCTCCTGTGGCATCAGCCCAGAACCGGCAGAGTCATTTGCAATGGTGCTGCTTTCTGGATCTTCTAAACAGCATGATTTCAAGCACTTTGTGCATTTCCAGCAATGGCAATTACAGCAGACACTGACATGTCTATTTCTCGTGGCTGAATGCAGCACACCGTAGATGGCGTTCAAGGCTGTGACCTGTCATCAAGATGTACACAGTCATGACAGCCAGCTGGCAAGACTACACAATGACCATATATTCATAACATGGTGTTGATTGAGAATGATGGTACATATGCAAGATCAGGCAGGCGGCTGCTTTGGGTAGAAATTTTGCATGTATTGCACACTTGCAGCTCAAGGCTGCTGATCTTGCAGATGGTCCCCAAAGCATGATGGGCAGGGTTGACTGTCCGCAGCATACCTGATAGTCAGTCAGGGGTGTTTGAATGCACTTGGGGTGACCCTGGGGGTACAGATCATGCTGGTTGCTGCCACTCCCTCGCTGCAGGCCCAGCCATCTGTCACATGGGAAGACCCATGTGGCCTTGCTGACCAGATTTGTGACCTTCACCAGGTGGATGTGCCATGCTGTGCTGGGTGCCTGGCATGTATAGAGTAAATCAGCAGTGCTGAGAGAAATGCGGGCAAGGGTTACAAAGTGCTGGGTTAAGTTTTAGATGTGATGCTTATGTTCTGATGCAGTTGTCAAACAGATTGAAAGGGGCTTTTCGAAAAGGCTAATTTGTCATCAAATGATGCAACCGTGCCCGAGCGGTTAAGGGGATAGACTAGAAATCTATTGCGGAAACGCGCGCAAGTTCAAATCTTGCCGGTTGCGCTTTTGCATACCACAATATGAGCTGTCATTCAGCGCCCAGGTTTTCAAACCTCAACTCGGATGTCATGCATGGGATACACATGGGATACACATGGGGTGGGTGTATCTGGAGAGTGTTGGGCTGTGTGAACATTGCGGCCTGCTACACACTGGTCATACAGTCCGTGCAACATGTAGGCCACCCGAGCGGCACATTCATTGTTGGGTGCAAGTACTGTACAGACACACTGAGCTGGTCACGTCTCACCGCATCTCTGAGACCAATGGTCAGCCTCTGCAGGGCACCAAGGTCTTGCATGTCACATGTGGTCCATGTGTCCTCACTCCCATCATGAAAGGTACTGGCACTCTGCCGGGCCAGCGGTACCTCTTTGCTGCTGATGCTGGGACCATGCATGATTGCAAAACCTGTGCCTTCAGCCACTGACTGTGGAATGTCTGAGGTGTGCACTGTGATGCTGTACCTCGCCATGGTCCCTGCATGCGTGCGTTCTGTGATCAGCGTAGAAAATATCAAAAAAGGGATGCTTCCAGAGAGGTTCGAACTCTCGATCTCTCGCTTACTAAGCGAGCGCCTTGGCCAACTTGGCCATGGAAGCTCGACTTCAAGATCGGCCTGAGCCAATGAGAGGAGTGGAACACGAATTGGCAAAACGCTGAATTTTGACAAATATGTCCACGGAAAAACTGGAAGGCGCACTTACAGCTATCTAGGCAATCAAAAGGTCAGCTATGATTGGCAGACTGACCTGGCTTCAAGACCACTTGATTATCATTGCCACTGTGCAGCCAGACACGACCAAAGAACAGCCACTCCTGCGCCGACTTGACATGCGCAATGCGCACCATCTCTACCATCCAGTCAGGATGCGTCCCTCTGGCATTGTGGCTGACCCTGATGTGGGTTAGGGGCCCCAGCTCAGGGGCTTGCACTGTGAAGGAGTCAGCACTCCCTCTGGCAAAATCACTGGAGGAACCCTTCAAGGGGAGCGGCTTGCTTTCCCCTGCATAGTATAGTATATCAGGTTGTTTGCATGGGGCCTTTCCCCTGCATGGTATAGTATATCAGGTTGTTCGCATGGGGCCTTTCTCCCCTGCAAAATCTAGCAGTGTCGCTGGCACTGTCAACAGACAGTACTTGACAGGACCTGACAGGACAGGACAGGATAAAAGGTACACAGATTGACTTGACAGGACGAGGCCTACATATACTCACCATTGATAATCAGCAGTGTCTTCATGCAAACATCATGCTGTTTCATGTAAAATGGTTTACACGCGGTGCTGCCTTCCTGACTGCAGCAAAACTGTTCATGGCAACAGCCCTGCAGCTCAGTGTATATGCGCTCTCCAGGTGCACTTGGGCATTCTGATCAAGCAATGCATAGTGACTGCTTACCTGAGGCGCTGTACATGACCAATGACACATCTGCATCTGTGCCGGCATCTTGCACATCTGAGGTGTGCACTGTCACCTCGTAGTCTGTCAGAGTCCTGTTGACAAAGGCTCTCTCAGGCTTGCTATCTTGTGCCTGCCATAGAAAATTAGAACGCAATGATTTTCAAAGGCCAGGCAGGCGAGTGGAACGTGCAAACTGACAGGGTACTTGAACACACGACATTCAAGTCACAAGCAAGCTTCCATGCTGACTTGACTTTTGGGCATCTCATTGTTGGGTGGACATGCAGTAGGGAATTGGACCTGCATGTATACAATCACCTTCAAGTAATCAACCAAACCTGCTTGTGCCCATGGTTGTTGGGTGACTTGCATTGGGAATGTTGCTTTGCACATGAAAGCACAGGGCAAAGCAGCTCTGAAAATTTGACATGAGCTGAAGTAGTATAGTATAGTGTAGTGCAGGGGTGACAGCTTTCCTTGGCAGGCTGTGATATGCAGAGTTCCGGCGGCTCACATGTACAGCTAGTCAGGCCTCATATTTCATTCAATTCAATTTACATTGTGCATGAGCCCATGAACATGCATGTGTAGTAAGCTGTGCAGAAGCTGTGCAGCACATCAGAACAATGGTGCTTGCCCATGCTGGCGCACTCACCTTCAAAATGCGCACAGTCTTGCTGTCATCTTGAGCAATGTCCAGCCAACGGGCGCAGGGGAAGAAGTACAGTCTGCCGCTGGGGAGGTGGGTGACTTGCACCAGGTCCAAGTGCCAACCTGGCTGTTGCCCCTTGTTGTCGTGGCCTGCAGCGGTGATGCACACTATCATGCATCAGGGCTCAGTCATCAACCCTTGTCTTTGTTGAAGTGTTAGTGCATCCGAAAGCCAAGCCAGGCGTTGCGTGATCCTCTGTTTGCCAGTCCCATGCAAGCATTGGGCTCCATCCTCTGTAAGGGGCCTGTAAGGGGCCAGACACCACTTGTGGTTTTGTTCTAGATGCTTCACAGTTTTTGGCATGTATTGTCGTAATCTGACTTAGAAAGAGCAAGCTTGTGCAGATTAGTGAGGCACATTGTGCTAACTAGCTGCCTGCTATGTGAAAGCCTGTGCTGCGTCAGTCACACACTAGGGTGTGACTGACTCAAGGGTGGCAGCTGGGCTCTGAGCTTCGCAGCTCAGCAAATGCAGACGGCATGCTCTGCTTGTAAGCTTGCCTTGCCTGTGTCTGTAGTCTGTAGCAGCATCAATCAGACCAGCTGACACCGCCTTTTTTGCTGCTGTCAGTTACCGATATGTGGATTATCTAAAGGTCTGGAACCAATGTCCATGCTTATCTGCTACAGTCCAAAATCATGGTGTGTGAGAAGGCAAAGGTCATGGTCAGCTAGCTGCTGAGTGACTCACCAATGGTAAGTGACTGCAGCTCTCCCAGCTCTGGCAGCTGAACCATAAAGGAGTCTGTCTGTCCACGCCCAAAGGCATCAGCTGCACCAGCCTGGTTCATCAGCTTGCAGCGTGGGCCACTGCCGAGCTCGCCAGCCAGTTCCACAAACACAGTCGCATCAGTCCCAGCGCCTCTCAGATCACTGGTGTATGTCACCACCTGCGTGCATCAGCACCTTTTTGCAGTCTTGACCTTACTTCATGACAGCGGTCTGCCGTGGCCTCTGCCATTCAAATGCCTGAAGTGAGCAGTATGAGTTCCCATGCTATCCAAGGTCAATGCTGTACGTCACCACCTGCTCTTCAGCAAACGCGCTGTCACTGCTTTCCTATCAGCATTTTGCTGCTGAGTTTGCCAATTGCCTACATTGGAAAGTTTGCAGCAACACACAGAGCAGCAGCTGTCCCGGCACCTCTCACGTTCATTTGATGGGGTGTGTCACAAGCTAGCACAGGGTGGCAGTCTGTTCAGAGTGCCAGCATGCATGCATGACACCAGTGGCTCATTGCTGATGGCTACCATGTGATACAGCCAACGGAGAACAAACAGCTGAGACACTCACGACATGCATAGATCAAGAGTGAGCACAAATCCAGCAGCAACATGCAAGCACAGGTGAGAAGCTTTGTTGAGCAGTACCTGGTAGTCAACCATATCGGAAGCATGGCGAGGGTCTTCTAGCTGGGCTGGCAGAACCCTAGAGGTGCCTTTCTCCCTGTCAAGCCATTCACGGCAGGGAAAGAACCACCTGCAAAATGAGTTTTTCCAGAACAGACATCCTGTGGTGTAGGCACAGAGCTCATGCTAGCAGCATGTATGTATGCTGTGTGGCTCAGATGCAAGCGTGACACAAAGGTTGCACACTCTCAATCCTGCAAGCACAAGTTCAATAGGCGCTGCGTGAAGGCTGTTGTGCAGCCTTGATGTGACAGCTAAACAGACATGCCTAGCACCACCAAATGGAAGTCAGGCTTTGTTCATCTACCAGGTGTCTTCCCCGAGGGTCAGATGCATACAGGACTGAGTAGCTTCCTATTTGAGATCCTGTTTTGGCAGTCAGTTTACCGGCCAGCACGATTGAAAACTGCAATGGATGTTTCGTGTGCGCTACCTTTCTCCAGAGGTCTCATCTGCAACAATGATCAGGCTCAGATGCCAGGCAGTCGCCAGCCCTGTGCCATTATGCCAGATGTGCAGCTCTTGCAGCTGGCCCATGTGGCGCAAACGAAGGGCAAACTCATCAGTAGAGCCCCTCGAAAAGGCATCTGCATTGCTGCTGGCCAGCTGCTGGCGGCCACTGCTGCACAGACTCCCTGCATGGACAAACAAATGGTTTAAAAGCCCAGATTACTTGCATGCGCAAAGGCAGGTTGTCTTGCAAAGATATTACATGACAAATCTAGGAAGCTGGAGAGGTGGTGCCCTTTGAGCTCTACATCAAGTATGGTGTATGTAAGGTGCACACATGATATTACAGTATATGCACATGCTGCTTGAAGCCAAACAAACTTATTTCAACATGTTGGTTGTAGGTCCCCCCAGAGGTCCACCCAGCCTTTGGTACAAGCTGCTACGTGTCAGGTTGTGACACAGCAGGTCACGGCTTCAAGCCTCAGTGGTAACATGCTGATTTTTCAGGCTTCCGTGTCGGGTAGTGGGCAGAGGTTTTCTGCCTCGCAAATACGTCTATGGCCCTCGCCCTGTCAGCGCACACCCCTTGGGTGCAACTAGTGTCTCATGTTAGTGCATGTTGGCTCACAGGACTAGGGTTTAGGCACACCTAGTAGGTACCTGGCAACAACGATTAGCTGGAACGCCTGTAAATTATTATTATTGGTTGTACGTGTTTCTACATGTGCTGTGCTCAGACTTGCAGCTGGCAGTCCATTAATCAAGAGAGCTGACCTGTGATGTCGGCAAACACGTCAGCATCTGTGCCGCTGTTCCTGACATCAGAGGTGATGACAGTGACCTTGTAGTCATGGAAAGGGGGTCGGGGGTCTGTCCTGCTCCCTTGCAGCAGGGTCTCACTAGGCTCTCCTTTGCCCAGCCATCTGCATTGCCAAAGAGGCCTGACGTGTCACAAAGTCCTTGTTACCTGCTGCAAAGATGCTGGTAGGGCAGTCTAGACATCAGCCAGCATGTGCTTGTGTGTTGTTAATTGTTTTTTTTGTTATGACTTTAGATTATTATATTCTGAAAATCGAAAGTTGTGAAAATGCACACCCTTGTTTCAATGCAGAGGTTGCTGACGACGCAAACTCGCCTAGCTAGGCTTTCCAGGCATGGCTTGTATGGCATGGCTAGTGCATGAGGGGTGCACTTTCGCACTGCTATGAGCAGCAGCAGCTTACCTGCTGCATATGAAGTAGAGGGTCTCCTGCAGGTGCTCGTCCTCCACCACTATCAAGTCACACAGCCAGGCTGAACCATCGGTGGCCAGAGTCACCTGCTCCAAAGGCCCCACATGGGGCACATACAGAGTGAACTCTGACTCCTGCCATTGTAGGACACACATCTTTGCAATAGTTGATGGGTCTGCCAATTTGCAACATGTCTAAGCACACGCAATATTGCAGAGTGAAGTCTGACTCCTGCCATTGTAGAGACACACATCTTTTGCAAGGGTTGATCAGACAGCTCTGTTGATACGCAACATGCCTAGGCACATGGGGCAGATACAGATTGAACTCTGATTCCTGCCATTGCAGAGACACACATGTTTGCAAGGGTTGATCAGACGGCTCTGCAGTCATGCAACATGCCTAGGCACATCGGGCAGATCAAGAGTGAACTCTGACTCCTGCCATTGTACAGACACACGTCTTTTGCAAGGGTTGATGAAACGGCTCTGTAGTAATGCAACATGCCTAGGCACATGGGGCAGATACAGAGTGAACTCTGACTCCTGCCATTGTAGGACACACATCTTTGCAAGGGTTGATCAAACAGCTCTGTTGATATGCAACATGCCTGACCACATGAGGAAGATGTACAGGGAAGTCCGCCTCATGCCGCTGCTGGACGCACACCTTTGCGAGAGTTGTACAAATGACTCTATGCAACGTGTGTAAGCACATGCAAACATTACAGAGTGAACTCTGGCTTCAGCTGTTGTTTGGACAGACATCTTTGCAAGGGTCGTTTGGATGGCTCTGCCACCATGCAACACATCTGTGCACATTAGGAAATCGTAGCATAGACTCTGATTCCTGTTATTGTCTTGCATGGAAAAGTCCCGATGGCTCTGCTAATGCGCAACATGCACACAGCAGATGGCGTGGCTGCATTGCCCATCACAAGCAACACCCCAAGATGTGTCTGGTGGTTGGAGATTCACACATGCTGAACCTGCTGTGCATGTGCTGACTTGCACCTCGCGCTGACTGCCAGTCTCAGAAAGTCCCGTGTATTGCCATATGCATGAAGCCCTTAGATGCACCTTTGATGGGCTGTCTGTGGCAAAACACAAGTCAGCAGTGATACATGCATATGTTTCCAACTATTGTCTTTTGACTCCCCTGATGAGTCCGTAAGACAGATATTAAAAGTGATTGATGTCAAACCCCATAAACAAACATACTTTCCCAGTTGTTGTCTGTTGACTCCCCTGATGAGTCCCAAAGACAGATGTCAAAACCTGATCAAATGTCAGAACTGATTGATTGATTACACGTGTCACCTGGCTTCTGGCAAAGGCATCATCATTTGCTGCCTGCAATGGCTGCAAGCCACTGCTGCCCCCCTGGCCATGCAGCTCTATACTCACCCTGCCTTGCGTGCCAGCACCTCTGCAGCTGCTTGTGTGGATCCACACATGGTACTCTGTCTTCACTGCTGCTTCTACTGCCTCCTGCTGTTTGTCCTGCTGGTCTTCTTCATCTCCCTCTGCAAGGCAATAGATAGACTCACATTGAATTTTCTATCTGTTTCTGCAAGGCAATGGACAGTCTCACATTTGTTCTTCTGCATCCTCTGCAAGGTAATGCATTGCCGTTTGTGCAGTCTCAGTATGTTTGCTTGTGCCAAGTAAGAGCTTTGTTTTGTTTCTCAAGCTTAACTGCAACGCTAAGAAAGTTTGAGGGCGGATTGCATGCAATGCAACAAGCAACATGTTCAGCGTGGTGACCCATGTTTGCTGTATGACTCAGCTGGCAGAGCAGCACCCAAAAGCAGCTCAGCATGCCCCTGGTGAGCTCAGACAAGGACCAGCTGCAGAATGCTATGCACTACATCTGTGCTTTCAAGCCAGGATGGTTGATGAGTCACAACTGGCTCCACACTCCAGAACGTAAGGTATCAAATGGGAAAACATCTGAGTACTGAGCACGCAGAAATGTCAGGGCACCTGAGGAGAGCAACAGGTCTCTACAGATGACGCCATCATCTCTGCTTGTGGACAGCCATCGGCCACACTTGAAGACGGCTCTGCTTCCAGATTCCCTCTCTGTGATGATGACCTGTCACAGCACTCAGACTTGTCACAGCACTCAAGAAAGATGATTATTAAAGCCCACTCAGGTCCTGAATGCAGCAACAACTGGCATATGATTTGGCTCTTCTCCATTTCTGTGGTCACTCACATGCATAACAAGCAGCGCTTGTCACAGCACTCAGAAACAAGCTGTAAGAGGAAATTTAGATTCTGAATGCAGCAACAACTGGCATATGATTTGGCTCTTCTCCTTTTCTGTGGTCACTCACATGCACTGCGAGCAGCGCTTGCAATGACCACAGCAGCTTTGCAACAGCACTGTGATCACGCTTTTTGGTAGCATCGCTGGCTCAGAAAGATTGACAGAAACTCTTCTGATTGCTCTGAACCCTGCTTTCAGCACATGGCTTAACTAGAACTCTCCACACAGAGCATTTAGAGCAAGATACCTTGGCTAGGTGCCAGTCTGGACTGGGTCCTGTGTTGTTGTGGCCAATGCGCAGCATCTGCATCTGGCCAACATCTGTGCAGGTGAACTGAAACACATCAACGGCTGCTGTACCAAAAGCGCCCTTGCCCTGTGAACAAGACAGGATGAGCGAGATCAAGAGCCTATAGGCACTGCTTAGGAAATATATGGGCCCCTGATAGAAGGTAATTTTATTCCTGCAACGCTGTGCATGCTGTCATGACCTTGTAGCTGTGGGCTATCACTGGTTGGAAGGGGGGTTGCAGTGGCAAATGCTGGAAAGCACACACCTGCGTCTGCTTGTGCTTGCTTGGGTGGTTCTTGTCATGCAGGGTGACAGCACCCTCAGCGGCAGCACATCAATGCCTTCCACCAAATCCCAGCTTCCATGCCACACGCTTGTTAGATACTGATGCAGGGCAGAGTCATAAGTCATTGACACTGGATGGCAAAGGCAGCAGCCCTCAGCAAACAGCATGGCACAGCACAACATAGCATGGCACAGCACAGCATGGCACAGCACAGCATGGCACAGCATGGCAGAACACAGCACAGCAGCTCACATTCAGGCTTTGAGGCCCGCTGTCGCCAAGATGCCCAAACAGCACCAATGACACATCAGCATCTGTGCCAGCGCCGGTGATGTCACTGGTGAAGACCTCAGCGGTGTACTGCACATCCAAGTCATGCGACTCCGCTTCTCCCGGGAACAAGTCACGCTCAATGAGGCCGTCATCCTCATCTCTTGAGAGCCAGCGATGACAAGCAAAGTAGTAGGCTGTGCCTGCAGGCTGGACATAAATCACAAGTGCATCTTGATGGCAGCTTGGCCTAGTTGTGCAGTAAATGGAAATATTGCTTGTTGGTCAAACAGTCAAACCCTTGAAAACACCCCCCCCCCGCCCTGGTGCTCCAGGATATGATGAGTCGCATTCTCGTTTACTGTGACTTGAGTAGTGTTTGGAAGTTGCGGCCAGAGAAGCTCTCCTGCTGTAAAAGAGGGCAATTTGCATGAGGCCCTTGTTCTTGTCTGCTGAGCGCACACAGGGCTTCTACCAAATACTCATGGTGCCTCAGCATGATGGCTAAACTGAAACGTGCAGGTGTCCTTTTCAGCATGTTTGCATGCAAAAATCAGACAAAAGTCTTTTCTAAAGCATGGTGTGCAGGTCTAACTTGATCTGCTCTTAGACGCTAAACATAGTCAGTTCCTACAAGCCGGCCCTACCCGTCTCTTCATCCAGCAACTTTGCATGGTTCAGATGCCACCCAGGGTTGCGCCCCCTGTTGTTGTGGCCTACAGTCAACTTGACGAGGTCGCCCAGGGCTTGCAGCTCCATTCTGAATGTGTCCTCACCACCACGCAGGAAGTCTTTGGGCCTTGAAGGCAGCTTGATGCGTGGGCTGGTGCCCTGCTTGCCATGCAAGGTGACAAACACGTCTGCGTCTGTGCCTGCTGCGGGCATGTCGCTGGTGCATAGCGTCAAGGCATACCACACCAGATGGGCCTTGTCACTGCAGGAGGCATGCACCATAAGCATGGCTTTGATGCCAATGACATAGAGAAAAGGAGAGGTACCATTATGTATTTTCAACTAGAGAAAAGCAACAATTGTCACTGCAGGAGGCATGCACCGTAAGCATGGGTGTGATGACGAAGTTGATGCATTGCTTGCTACATTCTGGGTCGTTGCTTACTGACTTCTCAATTTGCGCCTGCCAACACTCATTGTGGCATGTGCTTGGTGAATGAGTACAGGTGACTACAGGTGACTACGTACACAATGCTCTGTGTACAGTTATTCTCCAGATCTTTTGGGTGCTTGGCCAAAAGCATGCCAGACGATGCACCAAAAACTGAGGCCTAGGGCTCCTCAGCAGCATATTTGCAAGAGGGCAGATCAGAAGCACTGTCCAGCAGACAATGCTGCAATCAAGCTGACAAATGCCCTTCCTTGACTTGCTGGGAACAATTTTGTATGAGTGCAGGAAGGTTGACTGCATGATGGGCAACAGCTGGCAAGAGCTTTGCCTATCTGATGGGCAACAGCGCACATGAAGGTTGCCTAGTTAGGTAAGAAGGTTGCCTACTGAAAGGGCAACAGCTGGCAAGAGGTTTGCCCATCTGATGGGCAACAGCTGGCAAGAGGGGTTGCCTACCTGATGGGCATCAGATCCCTCTCTGTGAGGCCATCCCCCTGTTGCAGGTCAAACCAAAGGCCATGGCCAAACCGCCATTGCTGGCCAGACGGCAGGTGAGTGATAAGCAGGGCTTCTAGATGCCAACTTGGAGATGAGCCTGCTGAGTCATGCCCTACTGTGACATGTGTCAAATCACCAAGCTCATGATCCTCCACAGTGAAGCTGTCATCGTTGCCTCTGCAGATGGATCAATTTGATGTTATCGCACTCACAGACAGAACTGCTTAGAGATATTTGACCTCAACTGCATGTACGTAGGCAGGCCCAGCAGCCCTACCAGAAAGCTTGTGGTGATAACAGTGAATGCAAGGTGGCAGACAGGCAGGCAGACAGACAGACAGGCAGACAGACAGGCAGGCAGGCAGGCAAGCAGGCAAGCAAACGCAGGCAGGCAGATATACAGAAGGACAGGCAGACATGCAAGCAAGCTGGCAAACAGTTGCATGCATGAGGCCACAACCTAAAGCTCACCTGTCAAAGTCATGAGGCCCAGCGGTCAGCTGATGTCTTTTGCCAGAAGCCTCCCGACCATGCATGATCAAGTACACATTGGCGCTTGTGCCAGCACCTCTCACGTCACCGGTCTTCACAGCAAGCTGGTACTGTACGCCTGCTGGGCGCTTGCCCCTGTAGATATCCCTGCTGATGGCCCTGCGTAGTGCAGCCCAGGTGTTGTCACATCAACCATGTCTGCAACTAGCCTGTGCTTTGAAGAGTGTCAAGCCTGTGGCAGGAAAGGGATGCACAGGCTTGTTGCTCATCACAGTGGCCTCATCAGCCAAACAGGCTGACGCACCATGGGGTTTCTGTTTTGCAGAGCAGCATATGTGTGCAGGTCTCTGCATGAACACGCATTGGGGAGTGATGACACATGAAGGGTTGAATGCCTGCTTCACTGGTGTGTGACTGGTGCGCAACTCCGGTGGAAGCCACAAGCGGCATGTGTGTGGTCATGCAGGCAGTGCAGGGTGTCAGGTGGGTGCTTTACCCATCATCTTCTTTGCTGGCCAGCCAACGCCCACAGTAGAAATGAGTCCACTCTTCAGTTCCCTGCAGCTCATTAGTCAACAACGTGCAGAAGCCTAGACAAACTTGACACAACAATGCTGAGTGCAACAATGGACAGACTTGACATGGGCAAATTGCGATATGCAATCAGCTGACCGACTGCTGAAGTGCATGATACTCATGTTGCATATTCCAGGCAAAAAAACACCGCATGAAAAGCCTATTTGTGTATCCAAGAACAGGACACAAATGGCCAGCCCTGCCTGACACAAGACTCTGAGCTTACTTTATTCCATCCTTTGGTGGATAAACATGGACACGCCTTCACATTATGACACAGTAGGCGGCTTGATGCAGTGATGGATGCTGAACACAAGCATCTTCATGCTACTGGCACAATGAGACCACTGGTCCAGTGCTGTAGTGAAGTGTGATGGACACTATGCGATACCTTGAGTCTTGCGCGTATCTCTTCCAGGAACCATGCAGGGCTTTGCCCTGAATTGTCGTGAGCCACACGCACCATGACCAGCTCGCTGAGTCGCTCACACCGAACCTGCATTGTCACCATGGTATCAACGCACCACAGCAAAATGGATGTGGAGGTGCGGGCTGCTTTGTGACCAGTAGGAGCATGTGGGTCTGTTGCACATGTGTGTTTGTATGTGTATAGCAGAGCTTGCAACCTCTGCTCAAGCCAATGAGGCTTTGCTGCGCCCGTGGCTGTGCCCTTCAAGGCATTGCATTGTTGCTGCAGTCATGCAGGCCTGTATGCACCACACAATTCATTGGGTGCTGTCAGTCTGTGAATTGTGTACAGCTGATCAAAGCATCGACTGGGCCTCTGTATAATGCATCTGGGTCTGGCCATAGTATTGGCCCTTGCCACCAACAGGACCCTGCATTTGGCCTACCCAGCTGCATGGACAGTCTTGTAGCTGCTGCACAGCATACTGTTGATATGCCAGCTGCCAGAACAGGACCTCATGCAGGGAGAGGACCAAGACTGTACATACCTGACCTTTGGAGAGGACACACATTTAATGATGCATGTGTGTGTGTGTGTGTACCTGACCCTGAGGGCAGACATGTGTTTGCTGAATGATTGAGTGATTGACGTACAGTGTGGGTGGCTCTTGGGGTTTCTAGCTGAGTGTGTGCCTTGCTGCTGTGGGGGGTCAGGGGAGGCTGTATGTTCTGTGATGATGAGCAGGGACGCAGGTTCAGCCTTCAGGCAAGGCTGTTCTGTCATGCAAATGGGCCGTCTAGCCCTTCCAGACTAGTCGCCATCTCTTCAGTGAATGGTACAACATATGAAGAATGATCTGGAAGGCAGGGATCAACCGCAAGCAAGAGAGCTGACCTGCAGATATTGCTTCATGTGTATTGACAATCGCCAATAGCTTCAGGCTGCTGTGATGGGTTTGCGCATATTCAGTCAGAAGAGCCTGGTCTCAAGCTATGGCTGTGAGGGCTGTGAAAGTGACCAAAACATGCTCAAGATCACCTTGTAGAAAAGGCAGCAGCCTCACCTCAAAGGCGTCAGTCTGGCCAGGTCCAAAGGGAATGGGCTGGTATGGGCCCTGCTCAAGGCAGTGCACCCCTGAGCTGTGACTTGGGATGGTGCCCTTACCCCCAAACAGCTCCAAAACTACATGCGCGCTTGTGCCGGCACCCTGCATGCGGATAGCAGTTCGTTGAGCTGAGAAAGTGCGGTTTTACCAGTAGGTACAAGCAGTGTAGGCTGTGGTCCAACCCAACTTGTTGACTGTCACATATGCAAGAGACATGCATTGCTTGCTTGCTTGTCACAGTGTTAGCCTGCCAGCAGAAGGCAGTGCCATGTCAGACAGATGGAACATGCAAGGCTTTCCTCAACAATGCTGTATGCAAGTCAACCAGGTTGGACTATGCGTGATGACCATCATCCTGCAGCCAGCGTTTGATTTCACATATGATGACATGTATGATGGATGAGCCAGATTGCAGCCGGCAGAAAGCAACCTTGCAGGAAGCGGTGTCCAGCTCCAGCTCATATGTGACCAGCTCAACTGACGGCCTTGACCAGTCTGCTTCTTCCCATGGTGAGCGCCGCTGCATGGAGGGCGAGGCAGAGGGCAGTGGGCCCGTCAGAGCTGCGTCAGCCTGGCTTTCAAAAGGCAGAGTTGGGACACTGAGGGAGGTGTGGGTGATGGGGAGGCTGCTGGCAGGCATGGGGGCAGGGTCAGCTTTGATGGGCCCTGGGGTGCCATGCAGTGACACAGATTGCGACCTGCAGAGATCAATGCATGTACCGTGATAGGAAATGTGCCCTCATCCAGCTGATCGAAACAGCATTGCACTGTAGCTGGACTGCACAGGAATCTAAAGGTGAGGAACCCAGCAAACAGCTGGCCAGGCCAAAGGCCTTGTGTGAGGGGGGACCAGTGTGGGGATGTCCAGCCGATAGCCCGTATGTGGGGGTGCCAATGACATGAACGCTGGAGATGATGCACTTGTGATGTGTTGCTGTCTGGGTGCAATGCCTGACATGGTGCCACAACTAGCTGGACCTCAGCTCTGTCAGGCACACCACATTGCATGTGACATATCTACAACACATTTCCATACTGCAAATATCAATCCCCAATGCACCAAAAAAGACACCAGTACAATGCCAAACCCAATCCCCGACGCACTAAAATCTCCAAGATGCTACTATGCTAGCAAACACAATCCTCAATACACACAAAACACTTCCAACATACTGCTAACACACAAAAAGGCAAAATGCAATCCCCAATGCACAAAACGCAATTCCCAAAGCACCCCACGCAGCAAAACGCAATCCCCAATGCATTTCCGGCAGCAAAACACAATTCCCAGACTCCAAAAATGCGATCCCGCTGGGGATCGAACCCAGGGCCTTCAGATGATAGTCCTGCTGTCAGACCCCAGCCCCCAAGGCATCTGTGGATGCCTCGAATCCGTATAGGCTCGCCGAAGTCTGACGCGCTAATCCACTGAGCTACGGGACCTACTGATATCTGTGGCATGATGTCAAAATTTGCTGTATATACTCCATTGCAGCATGCATCCGTGCTCTAATGATAACCTTGTTTGCACCGAGGACCTTTGGATGGCTTCACACTCACCGAAGTCCAACGCGCTAATCCACTGCGCTACGGATCCATGCTAGACATGCATCTGTGGAGCTGCATGTGATGTGCAACAGCCTAATTTTGTCATACATACCCCTGTGCAGACCAGCACCACAGTCTGCAATCTGCAGCTATACAATAGACTACTTGCCCTATTTCACTGAAAGTCAGGTCTCATCACCCAGAGAGATGTAATGCGGTGCCAAGCACACAGCTTGCTCCAAATAGGTGAGCTACATACCTGTCACTCAAGTCAAAGTTGCTCTGCTTCTCTGCCTGATGCTTTGTCAAGTCCTCCAGAGACTGGCGCAAGGCAGCGTTTTCCTGCAGCAAGTGCTGCTGACTGTGCACAAAGGAGTCCTCCAGATTGCACGCTCTGATGCTCCGCCCTGTGAACTTGCTGCAGTGGACCCATGTCTGCGTGATGCGGTCCACCCACAACTGCACAGACAGACTGTAAAGGTTGGTATGGCAGGAAGAGGAAGAAGAAAAGGCAAAGAAATGAGCTGTAGAGACATATGTGCTGACCTGTGCCTCTGCTGCTGTGCTTGCTGCCATGAAATGTGTGTGAGTGCCACACTGCACGCTGAATACACAGGCCCGCCTCTTGGCTGACTGTGCTGGCAGCTCAGGCTTATCAATCTGCCTGCGAAAGTCTCAGACTATTGCCCCACAAAGACAACTTGCGACGATCAAGACTGTGTAGATGACTTCAATCAGCAATTAAGCTAAGAAAAGGTCATCAGCAGCACCCATACATGACTGCAAGTCTGTGATTGCTGACGTAACTGCTGCTGTTGCACCCGTGCTGTGCAGTTGCAACCATGCTGTGCAAGTGCTACTGGTACCTGTCCTCTATCACAGTTACACCAATCTGTGGTCCATAACCTCTGGGCAATGCCCTGACTGGTATGCGGTCTAAAGGAATGTAACGCACATCTTCCACCTTTCCAGGCTCATCCGTGTAGCACAAGCGATCATCCAGCAAGTAAAACTGCAAGTAAAACAGGTTCAGGCACTCAAAGCTCGGCGATGATAGAGGCATGCATTAGGCAGTCTGTGGCTCACCCATCTTTTGCTCCAAGTAGGGTGAGGCCCGTTCCCGTGTTGCTTGAGCAACCATCCACAGTGTCGAACCAGTTCCAGAAATTGTGCCTTCTGCACGACCTCCTTCACCTCGTCTTGCGGCCATCGGTATGTAAATGGCGACAAAGGGGAGCCTGGCGACGGGGCCAACGCCGACAACCGCTGCACAGGACTGCGTGTGCTTAAGCTGCTGCCAAGATGTTTGTGAGACGCTGCAGCCGGCATACTATTCAGACCGCTGAAATGCTACATGTCACGCGTAAGCGGAACTGCTGAGGTACGGGTGCCATCAGCATTTGTGCGGCTGTCGGCGCTTTCTGGCAGAAGAGAGCACAAACGCACACAGACTTCGTAACAACACGAAACTCACTGAGATTTGAACTTCTGCTGCAGGTCCCCTCACACACACACACACACACACACACACACACACACACACACACACACACACACACACACACACACACACACACACACACACACACACACACACACACACACACACACGCGTCCCTTGATAGGTTGGGGATACACCCCAAGGATGCACTGCTTTGCAGAGCTGCTTTGCAGAGCCTGGTGACATGCCTGCATCATAGAAGTACTGTAGAAGATACAGCATGCAGTCAAGCAAGGTTGTGCTAGGCGGTAAACATGTGCCATGCATTGATGTGCTCAGCACGGTGTCTTAAGAGGGCCCTAGGTGCGTTTGGGCCTGTTATGCTGGGGTTTTCTCACAAACATGAAGCCTCATGCTCAGTGAAAACCATTACACAAGTCTGACATAAGCAGGATAATGGCGAAACATCAGTCAGCTGGACAAATGCACATGTATATATACTGCCATTTTGCACCATCACCGTGACACAAGGCATGAAAGGCCCTGCATTGCATTGCACGTATCAGCAACACCAGACTGCACAACACTCTTGACCTCGCGGGTCGAGCAAGCTAGGCGCTGCATTCTCAAGGTGCAACATTGTATTGGTATAAGGGCATTCCTGGGATGCGCCCCTGCCAGACAAAGGATGACCTACAGGGCTGGTCAATGCTGCGTCACTGCGCAGCGCACACTGTCTTGCAAGCTGTGAGCGGCGATACCTCCGCCCTGGTATGTCGTGCAGACGGGGTGATATATCGATCAGCACCGCGCAGTGATGAGCCGTTTTGTGTGACCGGACTGACACCAGATGGATCCTCACTTCGATTAGTATTGCATGCCAATGTTCAAGTCGGAAGGCAAAGTCCGAGAGCTTTTCCGGAAGTACGGCAAGACTGCATTGGCAACTCATCTCACAGTCTACACTGTCAGTTTCTCAGGTGCGCACACACAGGAACTCCTGACCAAAGTCAATACACTACTTGAAGAAAAGCTGCTGAATTTTGTGTCCACATACAGGTTTGTATGTTGCCATTGAAAATCACTTTGATCCCAAGAGCTTGTTGATCAAGTATGGGCTCCTGTCAGGTAAAATCCAAGCACAATCATCTGGTGTATGATCAGACATACCAAAGAGCTGTAGCAAACAGAATCTGAGTGCATTACAGATAAAGAGGTCAAGGACGACGCTGATCCTAAAGAGCGTGGGTGGTTCTCTAACCTGCTCACAGGCCCCAGCTCATCACTAGCTTTGGCGTTCCTGTGCAATAAAGCACTAATGCCAGTTCGAGCACCACTGACCCTAGGGTTGACCCCAATGGTTGCAAGGTGTGCAATCAAGCATGCCTGTGTGCAGCCTGACTGCTGTACAGCTGCACTTGTCGCACACGTTGTATGTGGCTCACGTCACATGTGCTGCTGCCATTTTCTCATGTGCTATGATCTCTGCTGCAGAGCGCTGCAGCAACGAGCTGCAACAGCAGCTGGCGCTGCTGCCTCCAAAGGTTCCTCGACACCAGTCTCAACTACTACTGCAACAAGTCAAGCCAGAAGTGCCCAGATCAAAGATCGTGCGTCCTCCAAGGGGCCTCAGTAACAACATATCCTGCTGCATTAGTGATGGAGAAAAATGCTGAAGCAGCGCGCCACAGACCGGTAGCTGTTCACAATGCATCCCTGCACATGTCACGATAACACAATTGTGCTCATGTCCTGCTTAGCAGCTGCAGGATGCTGACAAGCCACTACAGCTTTCTGTGCTGCTGGATTGACAGCCAACAGTTGTCCTTGTCAGAGTAAAAGCACATGCTCCACTTTCTGTGCCTTACATGAAAAAGACATGTGATAGTAGCTTGGGTGTTGCCCAAAATTTGCATTCTGTCAGTGCACACTTTTGGATCTCACAGCTGGGGTTGCTTGGTGGCTCCATACACTGGGTGGCTGTACCTTGTACTGCGTATAGCAGCTGCCTATCTTCAGCATCAGCAGAGCGCCTGACAAGGTTGTCTGCTTGAACAATCACATTTTGTGTCAGCTAGCACAAGCAGTTCGCAGGTCTTTGAACATGTTGTCGTGTCGTTGCATGGCCACGCGTAGGCTTGTTGACAACATCAAGGTCAGAATGCAAAACAGGCCTGCCAGGCTGTTTGATAGTTATAATTTCGTGAAGTACCTGCTGCAGTGCCCCACTGAGATGAGTCGTATGATTCCAAGCCTGACAGTGCAGATTGTACACTCTGTGCGAAGATGTGCAACAGCTATTTCGACATTTCGAGCTGTGGGCAAACGCTGAGCAGCACACCAGAGTTCATGTCCTATCGGCAAGCTTGTGTTGTCCTGGTCAGCTTATGGGGATGGCTCTAACCTGAGTTGTCCAAGCAGCGTGCATGTTGCAAGCTCAAAATGATTTACCACTGATGTCTGGGAAATCTGGCCAAAGGTGAATGGAGTTTCGTACCCTGTTGCCGCCTGGATGCCTGTCGCACAGATAAAAATCGCATCGCATACACAATTTCGATCGGCGCAGACAACAGCACCTTGCGCTAGCCTAGTCGTCGCGGCCTTGATCCTCACGGCGTTGCTTTACCTGTTTACGGAGCAGGGGTCTGCACGTTGTGACTGTCGATGCAGTGCTAAAGATCTCCTGGTTTGTTGACGTTGACTGTTACTTTTCACACGCGCTGCGTTGGCTGCCTTTCCTATCGACCCCACTGTTTGACCCTGCCTTGAGGGAGGCTTGGTACATACCTCACTTGAACAATGCCGAAAAGAAAGAAAGTAGCCGATCCACGGGAGGAAGAGGTGACCTTCTGCAGTGATTGTGTGACCCTGGTCTACCCACTGTTTTGCAGCGAGCTCATCACGACTACTGTCGTGTAGGATAGCCTGAGCACCGAACAGTCACGCATCAAGCACACTGAGATGTTGAACTCCAGTTTCTTCAGGTGTGAATACCTTGTGTGTAGCATCAGTTGTACAAGATAACAGCCAATGTGCAGCATGTCTCGAGTGCTGGCACCTAGGCTATATTGCTGGAAGGGCTATTGTCGCTGGGTTAACCTGATGCACTGAGTCTCATTGAGAATATTCCACTCCAGATAGCCTGACATGCTGAGCCGCAGCTATAATGCATGCATTACAGGCCCCCTATGTTCAAGCCAACTGGCGTGTTCCTGTCATGATGCCTAACGGCGTATGATTTTCTTTCCTGCATATGTTGTTTGGCATAGGTACACAACTGATATTTGTGTATGCATGCATGCAGATGGATACAAGATCAGTATGCCAACCATCGAGCAGAGTTCTGGCGCAATGGTTTGGAAGAGTACCTCCAATATGGCAGGCAAATCCAGGCTAAATTTCCTGTCACTGCGGATTCACAGGCAGACGCACCCAGCACATCCACTGCAGGCAAGGAACGCTCATACATGCTGACCTTCTCACTTGCATCTGGCAATGCTAGACATGATGCATGCGGTTATAGAGAGGCTAGGCTTGCACAACACTCATGAACGCGGACTCCTCCAATTGCATCTGGCAATGCTAGACATGATGCATGAGCTCGTAGAGGGGCTAGGCTTGCACAGCACCCTGCATTCCCATCTGCAAATACATGCCTGTGTGCCAGTCACTAGTAACTGTCAAAATGCTCACTTGCTGTGCCTATGCTCTTCAAAACATTGTATCAAAGATCCTAACGCTGCTGCAGGTGCTGCTCAACCCCCCAAACCACAACAGCCTGCTGCCTTCCCAGCACCTTTGCCTGCTGCATCTTCATCCCAGCCGACGCTAGTCAACTCCTTGACACATCACCATCAAGCAGCTGGAAATGCAGCGCCTAGTACAGCAGCTCCCGACACTAGTGCATCACCCAAGTCTGTCTATGGGTTCAATGCACCAACACAGCCAGCACTGTTTAGCCAAGCTGCCACGAGCAGTGCAGCTCCACAGCAGAGCAACAGCTTCGGCTTTCCTTCCGTCCCGTCCACCAGCTTCGGCTTTCCTTCTGTCCCATCCACCCACTCACTGTCCCCACTTCCAGCAGCCAGTCAAGGCAAACAGCAGGTCTCCAGCTTGAGCAATCACCATCTGTTGCCTGAAGGCACGCAGGGCACCAACACACGCAGCTCACCTCCCACATCAATTAGTACAATAGCTACGCTCACATCACCAGTCGACCTCCCTGCTGCGTCTAGTATCTCATTGCCAGCACAAAGTTTGACTGTCAGCAGCATACCTACCACTTCAGCTTCTCATTCAATGCCCTTTGGTGCTGCACAGATACCTGTTGGGTCTTCTCCCACCTTTGCATCTCCCACTACTACAGCAGAGAAGTCATCTCCTGTGGACGCCAGTCAGCCGCTCTCAACAGGCACCACTGCTGCCTTTGCCTTCGCCTCAGGTTCAACACCTGCCTTTGGAGGCACCAGTCAGGCGGCATCAGCAGCTGCCAGTGCCCCATTTCCCTTTGCGTTTGGGTCAGGCCAGCCGTCTGCAACCACTGCAGCAGGCTTTGGGCCAAGCCAATCACCTGCATTTGGCAATCCGTCAACCAGTTCAAGTTTGCCAAAGTTTGGCACTACTGCTGCAGCAGCTGCATCATCACAGCTGCCAGCAATCTTCTCCCTCCCCTCATCCCCACCAGCAACATCCAGCATGGGTCCAGCAGCTGCTGCTGCCTCCAGTCAATCTGCCTTTGGCTCTGGCACTTTTGGTGCCAGTCAACCTGCCTTTGGCTCTGGCACTTTTGGTGCCAGTCAACCTGCCTTTGGCTCTGGCGCTTCTGGTGCCAGTCAACCTGCCTTTGGCTCTGGCGCTTCTGGTGCCAGTCAACCTGCCTTTGGCTCTGGTGCTGCTGGTGCCAGTCAACCGGCCTTTGGCACTTCTGGTGCCAGTCAACCTGCCTTTGGTACTTCTGGTGCCAGTCAACCTGCCTCTGGCTCTGGTGCTTCTGGTGCCAGTCAAGCTGCCTTTGGCTCTGCTGCTTTTGGTGCCAGTCAAGCTGCCTTTGGCACTTCTGGTGCCAGTCAACCTGCCTTTGGCTCTGCCGCTTTTGGTGCCAGTCAACCTGCCTTTGGTTCAGGCCACTTTGCCTTTGGATCTAGTTCGCCTGCCTTTGGGTCAGGCTCAGCCCCCTTTGGATCCAGTCAACCTGCCTTTGGCTCACCACTGCCCGCTTCCAGTGCCGGTCAGCCTGGGCCTGTTACTACAGCGCCAATTGCCTTTGGCTCAAGCCAACCAGCTGCATTCAGCTCGGGAGCCGCTGCATCATCAGCGCCTGCAGGTACAGCTCTGCTCCCTGTTATACGTGACCTCGCTGAACAAGCGCAGTGGCCTGTGCTCATCTTTGTATATTTGTTTGCAGAGTTGCTTCTGTCTTGTTGCTCAGCCATGTTCATCAGCCAACCCAAGACACCCCATGCACACATGCTTGTCAGAGACAAAGTTCTCTCCAAGGGGACATACATATCTGTTGAAGAGTTGACCCTGATACGTGGAGAGTGTGGTGACACAGGTGGCTTGAGCTTCACATGGGGACCGCCCAAGAGCTCACCCATATCTGGAGATGCTGCAGTTGCAGCTGCCAATGGTAATGGGCTCGGCGCTCCAGCCCCTTTTGGCACTGCAGCAGCCCCTTTTGACTCTGCAACAGCCCCATTTAGCTTTGGCGGATCATCAGGCATGCCATCTGCTCCAAAGCACACATGCCCATCTGTCACAGACTCAAAACCTGACTGCATCCCGGCTGCTGCATGATGGCATGCTCAGAATATGCCTCTCTGGACAAGCTAGACTGGCCTTGCACAGATGCTGGCAAAAGCCTCAACAACAAAGTATTACTGCTACTGTAATTATTATCATTATTGTGCAGCACGCTGTGACAACGGAAGCATGCAATCTACAGCATGAGCAATGAGGTCTCTTTAGCAGTCATGCCTAGACATCAGTGCAGGAGATGCAGAATGGGTGGTGACATGCTTGCAGGGCAGAATGGCACCACCACAGGCTTTGGCGCTGCAGCTCACACCAACGGCAATCAAGATGAAGATGAGCAGACGGAGCCAGAAGAAGCTGTGAGTTGCTGGCTTCACACCATTGGATTCTTCCTGCTCACGCTGCACAAGCATTTCATGTGTTGAAGGGTGTAGCAAAACTGCCCAAGTTGATGTGGGGGTTGAAACGTGTGTGCAGAGCTGTCATCATGCTGTTCCATATGTGGCTGCCTAGAAAGCAGCATGCACACAGTATCTTTGGCACTTCAAGTCTCTGGGTGCACCTTGCCGTGATTACAATGCTACACCATGTGAGCAGCCCTACCTGAGAGCGTCAGCGACAAATGGACACGTGTCACCAGCTTGAACCTGTCAGTGCTGGTACAGGTGGTGTATGAGAAAAAGGAAGGTGTGCTTCTGAGCCTGGAGCTGAAATGGCGGCATAACGTGAATGTAAGCATGCCAGCACCAACAGTGTTGGCTCATATCCATACTATACCGTGTACCTTGGCTCGTATCCATTCCATACCATGTACCTTGGAATCATCTGTCTAGCAGCTCAGAACTACGGGACAACGTCAGGTTGCTGACAAGCATGTGCACTGTCAGAGCCAGACTGCCGGATCCCAGTTGCCAATGCTAGTGTTCATAAGCACTGCATGCACATATGTTACTAAGCATGTCCACGCATGTTCTGTAGGGCAAATGGGCCAAGACTCGCCAAGGCAAAGTGCTTGTTTGCCATCCCTCTGGTGCAGCTAAGCCATACTTACAGTTCCAGACCAGTGGTCAGGTGGTGGCCACTGCTTATGTTCAGACGCCCCTTACCCAGGTCAGTCATGCTGTCACGCATTTGTACTAGCTGCTACAGCGTTTTACACTGTAGGCAATGTTGTAATTCTGTTGTCACTCTTGTTTGCATGCTTTGTATGCATGTTTGCTTGCACGCTTTGCATGTCATAGCAGTGACATGCGTTGCTGTCTATGTTGAATGAGTCATGCAATACATACTATGTGGGAGCAGGCTGACAAATGACATGTAACTCTGCTCTGTGTTCATGCAGCAAAAGGATCCAAGCCAACTGCTAGGAGCTTTGAGTGTCAATGTGCGACATGTTGACAAGGAGTCTGACAAAGAGTCTTATGATGAGCCTCAAGTGTTGTCAACACTCATGTACTGTGCCTCAGCAGATGCGGCCAAGCAGCTGTCTGACAAGATGCCTGCTCCAAAAAAGGCATGACCGAGTTACCTATACATACCTGAGAGAAGCCTGGTTCAGCTTTCTTGCCATAAGCATAACCTGAATGCACTGTATGGATCTGTGCTGGTATTTGAGTTGACTGCCATGCGGCGCTTTACACACTGGGCTTTACATGTTTGTAATCACTTAGATGCCCCTCATGCTACCGCAGTAGAAGTGGCTTTTGCGCGGGCTGACATTAAGACAAAGCGAGTGTCAACAATGCAGGGTGCTGTACGGCTGAGACCCGTTTTGTGTAAGCAGTGCACTAAAATAACTATGAGACTGTATGGTTAGCAAGAAAACTAGGCATTATGCAGGCCATTGAATCTGGGCCTCGTTAGCAGCATGGTTGCTGATGGCATGATTCCTCCCCACATGGGAGATGACCTGCTTCTCATTCTCATCGCTGTATACCTCTGCTCATTTAGCCACCTTTTTAATGACATTTGCCTTGCTGGTAGGTCCCGACTGGTATGTAGCATAAATGATGATCTCTGCAATCTGAACATGAGCTGGCCTGCAACAGCATGAAACAGTGTACTGGATTGTGCAAGCTGACCCTGATGATAGAGGCTTGTACAGACAAGTGACATGCTGGTGTGACTAACATCCAGCCACCTCAAAAGTGTACTGTTGCTTTGTGATGCAGGTACTACTCTGACTTGCCATTACTGCAGAACATCACAGCAAAGCTGCCCCAGATATCGTGCACATCTGCAAACTACACTGACCTGGTTGCAGCATATAGCACATTGTCTGCAACATCTGCCCCATTCAGAGGAATGATGCCATCATACACAGCAGCAGCCCTGTCTTCATCCCCAGAGTAGCGCACTTTGCTGAACTCTGTCTGCACAGCACCTGGGCTGATGGCTGTCACCCGAATGTCAGTACCCACCAGGTCATGCCTGGCTGAGTTTGTGAAGGCATCAATGAAGTGCTTGGTGCCTGAGTAGATGGTGCCACCTGCAGCAAAAGAAATTGAATACCACTCAGCTGCAGAAAAGTTAGTCTAGCATTTTGATCACACATAATACTTTACCATGTCTCAGCCTGCTGCAAATTGTGTACCTTTACAACGTGACACGGCAATCCCACATGATATACAGGGCACTGACACTGCTGGATTCAATATATACACTTGTGATGACATACTGATCTTGACTGCAGCTGCGGAGAGAGGGGGTTTTTACCTGGATAGGCATGATGGGCTGCAACTGATGAGATGTTGATGATGTGACCTCTGTTGCGCTCCACCATTCCAGCGGCAAACAGCTTGGTCAATATAGCAACAGCTGTCACGTTGGTGTCTACCATTTGGCGGACGTTCTGCAGATTTCAGACATGTTGCTGGACAGCAAACAACACCAAGCCAACTAATGCTAGTCCATAAATAGGTGAGCTGGCATTGCTTGTCATATAAAGTGGAGGCAGTGGCTGCCATGGCTCACAACGCTTGTGACACATTGGATACACCATCAATAGAAGCCTGCAGCGCTGCAAAGCACCAAAGTTTGTTTTACCTCAATGCTGTTCTCATGCACCTTGGCTGTTCCCAATGCTAGCCCTGCGTTGTTCAGCAGGATGTCAACCTGCACGCAGCAAGCAATGAACACATGCCTGACAGCACCAGTCTGAAGAAGGCAATGCTGAGCCTGACGTCACCTCTTGGAAGTCTTTTGGCAGCTGAGCTGGAAATTGCTGAGTCTTCTCATGATCTTGAACATCCAGAGTCACAGTGTGAATTGGCACCTGGTGATGATACCACATATCTTTGTATGCTCTCATGCTTTTGCACGTATGTGATTGCCAGTGTATAAACGCATGCATGCATATTACACCCGTGTACCTTGTAAGTCTCTGACAGCTGCTTAGACAATGCATCCAAGCGATCTGTTCTTCGGGCAGTCAAGATAAGCTTGCATCCAGCTTCTGCAAATCGCCAGGCGCAAGCCTCTCCAATGCCAGAACTCGCACCTGTTACAAACATGCCTAGTCAAGCATGCAGCAAGGTACATTTGTGCGGTGTAGGTGACAGCGTGCGTATAACCTCGGGCTTGACATTGACTGCGCCGAAGCTGTTGCCTGCTTACCAGTGATCAGAACTGTCTGGCCTTTTATGTCGAGGGTGGGGTAGAGGCTCATGCTTGCTCGTCTGACTATACAGCCACCACTTGACACCTTAGACTGAAGAGGAAGCACACGAGATTGAGTAAAGCCTAATTTTCCAGCGAACAGCAGTCTGTGCATGTAATCGAATGACCAGCTTCGCCGCTTGTGTTGCAGCATGCGCAGGTGCGAGTCGATGTGTGACTAACAAGCATGTGCACATTTTAGTAATACAACGATAGGTCAACTTGCCGCTTGATCAAGGCACCTCTGAACAGCACGATTGCATGCGCGCCATTGCACACCTCACCTCTAGACAGCGAACCATAAAGTCTCTTACGCGCTCATGAGCGCCGAATGATGACCAGCACGGCTCTGCTTTTCAGCATAGTGATCAGTGCTTGCAGTGTCTCACTTGTCGCTGCCAATTATCAGGACGGGGAATTTGTGCCAACAGCAAGAAGGGCGCAGTTTCACGGGGTGCACCACAATGCAGCTGCGTAAAGTCACCATGTGTTCTAGCATGGTCTGACCAAACCTTGCTTTGCAGGTACGCACGACTTGGCACGACTTGTTAGGAAGACACTGCCCACGGTTTGGTCAGGACAGGGTGGTAGGATTATAATCCGACTTGCTTGGCAAACACATACATCTACTCAGCACGTACATCGTAATCTGGCTGTATAGGTAGCCGTTCCTTTGCCATATGCCAGGGGCCAGCACGCCTCAGACGACTATAAGATATCCTTCTCTTTTGACCGTGAGTAGGCCATCCCTACTTGTCATCCTCCACTCAATAAGCATATTGCTGTGAGTCTTGTTCAGTAAGGGGTCTTACTGTAGCTGTCTCAAACACCTGCTCAACTCACATTCTGGCTGAGTCTTGCAGATGACCGCTTGGTGACTCATTGGCTAAGGATCATTGGCAAGCATGCGCCAGTAGCGCCCCTGATCGATATCGAGCTGACACAAAGGGCTGATGTTCTGACTTCTGTCAAAGCCAAGGCAAGTTCTGATCACTCAACAGGATGATGGTGCGGAGACTGCTAAGTCACAGCGATCTCTGGGCCATCAAGCTTATTGCATAGGCCTGCACGCAACAATTCAGCATTGTCCGTCATGAATGTTTGGCAGACTCTGCAGACAAACAACCATGTCAAAGTGCAAAAAGTCATTATGCGTTTGCCAATGACACTGTTTGGAACAGCACATTGCAGCATGGGCAGACTGTGCATCACATGCGCTGGCAGTCTGAGCTGAGCGCTATGACAGTAAGTGCTACATGCTAGCAGACAGCACATCCATGTCGGCCCCTCTCCTTTCCCAAGGCAAGCCAGAGGTGCAAGGTCTATGCCCATCTTCACAATGATTAGGCAATGATGAAAATGCTTCTACAGGTACTGCCCGTACCAAAGTACTATCTATGGCAGCATCAGCAGCTTCTGAACGAGTTCCAGAACAGTACACACTGGCCAAAACATCTGCTGGTGCGATATCATTGGAAGCACAATGATGCCCTGAACGTGAATGCGGCCCTGTATGTGCTGTTTGGAATTGGTAAGCAACCTTTCAGCTTGGCTTGCCCAGGCAATGCATCATGTCGCAGTTGCAAACATGATCATGCAATATGGTGTACACATAAACAACAGATGAGCATCAACTGCCTGCTAAAGCACCCATATTTCAAACTCGCCTTGCGTCTCGCTGAAGCCTTACATGCAGCATGTATCGGTTGAGCTGTGCCTATCATATGCGCTACATTGGCTGCACTGCCACTGTGGGCAATGAGTAGGTCCGAAATTTATTGGCTGTCACAGACAGCTGAGTTGACAGCTGAAGAGCATGTGGTTTTGGATGTTGCTGCTCACTGCATGTTGTTTGCAATTTTATCAAAAAGAGCAAGACGATATTGAGCGCACCAATGATGGTTGGCATGCAGGAATATTGACATCAGCTGTGATGGCTGTGAATGTCATTGTGAACTACCAGCAGAAACTGTCAGAGTTTCTTGCACATCTGGCCACAGAGAGCAGCCAGGCAGGCAATGTGCAGAAGGCTGAATGAAAAGTGTTTCTTTAGTGGTGTGAATCCAATGATCAGTTCCCAAAACTGCACCGATGATTAGTTCTCGAAACTGCACTGAATGACAAGTGTTTGCGCAGTGCAACATGCTGAGTATGCTTGATGTCAGTGCTTGGCTGGCATCAGTGCTGATCTGGTATAAATTGCAAATGTGATTGCATCGATGCACTGATCAAACCAGTCTCCTGACTCATCTAGACTTTCCTTTTGTCTGGTCAACTGAATGCGCAATCACACATGCACAGTCGCCGTGTGGACCTGATAGTAAGGCGCACATTCACTGGCTTTTGTCCCCTGCTCGACTACTATGGGCACATTTGATGCACACAACGCAGCTTGGCTTCGGAAACTTACACCACTCTGAGCATGATGTTGCCTTTGGATGTATAGGACCATTGCCAGCACTCAAAGCAATGCGAAATTTTCCAAGTGCCAAGAAGTCGGGACGAACCCGTGGTGGGGGATTTGGGTCAACTGCAAGCAAGTTCCCAAAGATCAAATTGAGGTTACAGGCTGCAGCATCACGATCATGGTATTGTCTAACGTGAACAAAAATATACACATGAATACATCCCGCGATCTATACAAAACTGCAAACTAACAGCGCAACATGATGTAAGCAGGTTGTGCGCACAGAACACCAACATAGCAGATGGAAATCTGATAGGTCAAAGTGTTGCCACGAAGGAGCAAACACATGACTGAAGTAACCATTATGGTCTGAAGGAAGTGCCAGCAACACTGAGGAAACATGGAGCACAAGCATTGCGTCATCTGCTCACAGCAATATCTGCAATATGCATCGGCACCAAAAGCACAAATGAAGACCATTTGTCTCCAAGTCATGGTTGCAACGCATCAGCTGCATACCATGCCAAATAAAGTCTGATGTAGCCCAAAAAGAAAGGAACAATGTCAACTTCTTATGCTCTCCCCAGCTTACTAGATTCGAACAGAGACTTTTCTGTAGGTGCATCAGCAACAACACCACGTGTTGCTGATAGCCTGAGTTGTCCTGATCTGTGTTCTCCCAGCAGGATTGCCCAAAGCTGCAGTCAATGGAGGGCACACAAGGGAAGGCACTGCCTACTGGTAGATCTTGTATGTAGAGGCATCAGCAATGATGCCCCGAAGTCCACCGATGCTACCAACAATGGTGACAATGACTCCGAGGAAGATGCAAATCCAGCAGGCCCAGAAATGCCAGTTGCCCACGCCTGGCTTCTTCAGCACCAGCCAGATGACAGATGGCAGCCAGAAGGTGGTTGGGCCAGTCCCCAGAGCTCCAATGAATCCCATCAGGTCACCGAAGAAGGGAATGGTGCAAGCCAGGAAGCCGGTGAAGCAGACATACAGACTACGGTAGACCAGGCGAGTAGGCAAGCCATTGGGGATTCTGTGCTTCACCAATGAGCACTCAATCATATCCAAGACAGGCATTGTGTACACCTACATGGCAGCATAACCACATTTGAAACAGAACAGTGCCGCTTTGGACTACATATGATTAAAAGCTGGAGACATTGTGTCTGCGGTCTGGAGCAAAGCAGTGCAGAATGAGCACAGGCATGCTCAGACATGTCTGCTCTCTGAAACGAAGCAAAACAGCATGTACAAGTGCAAGCATGCAGACATCACAATGAACGTGACTGAGCTGCAAAGCAATGCAGGTCGTAATACAAGACACACCTCGTAACTTCCAATGACGTGGACGGTGACAAACAGATCAGCCATGGCAACCATCCACTTGGGGTGGCCAATGCTGAAGATGACATTGCTCATCACATTGTTTCCAAAGGCCCAGTAACCCGCACATGAGACACCAAAGTAGCACCAGCTGACCACTGCATAGGCAACGTACACTCCACGCATCATGGGGACTGAGGTGTTCTGGTTGGGCTTAGAAGGAAGGGTAGCCTGCACCACAATCAAGCACCAGTCAAGATGTGCTCCATATGAAGCATGGCAAATGACAGGCAAGATATGGTAGATGAATTGCATGACTTTGCAACAAGTCTTGGAATGAAACAGAGCTCTGAGAATGTCTTGGAATGAAACATAGCTCTGAGAAATCATTTGCAGCACATGCTATATACTGACGGTTTTGCAATGAAAACAATGCAGGTCAGCCAGCGTCCACACATCACGGTGCAGCTGTTTTGGTAACCTGTGATGATGCACAGACAGAAGCCCACCTGAATCTCCAGGATGACGTTGTGGCCTCCGTAAGCAAAAGCCACCGTTCCAAGCGCATTGAATATACCAAAGATGCCGTCGGCTTTGGTGTAGCCGTTGAGGTTGTACACAGCGTCTGGCTGCCTGCCCACATTGATGGAGCCAGCAAAGGCAATGGTTGAGTAGGAGAGGGACATGAAGGCAGCAGCCAGGGACACTCCTGATAGGGAGTTGAAGTTGGGCGCCTGCAGGGGGTCAACAGCACCTTCAGCATTGGGGTTTCTGAGATGCAAAACGTGCAGGACCGCAGGTTCTTTGAGTGTAGGATGCATGCACAGACGGCTGGTCACTGGCACAGGAACACACAAGCACGTGGAGGGATACAAGCAAGAGCAAAAAGCTCAAGACAGCATGAAAGAGGTTGGATGGCAGGCAGTCACCTGAATGATGACCAAGTGAATAGCTGAGAAGACGATAATCCAGACAGATAGACCTGCTGAATGGCACTCGCCCATGCCATTCTTGTGGCACACAATTGTGTAGAAGTTGTGCAGAGAGCTGCCTCCTGTCACACTGTAGGTGATGCCCAAACCAATCATGACAATCAGCTGAGGAGGCATGATAATCCATTTGCCCAATTTAGGCCCTGCAATTTCAAGAAGTCGCTCAAAAATACCGTATTTTGGCACACGTAGACCATGTCTCTCTCCAGGGCAAGTCAACACAAAGCTAGCTTCTCCACAGCCGGCCAGTTGCATTCAGCAGTGTTTCACATCGTTGAGCCACACAATGCACACAAGCACATGCAGCTTGAAGGGTATCAGTCAATGACTTCCAGCATCAGGCAGGTAGTATGGCCAAGAGCGTACCAAATGCATACTGTCCAAGCTCATGGTATCTGTTGAATCTGCGGCCATCCATCTCATGCATTTTCACAAGCTGCCACAGGGTGTACAGAGAAATGACCCAGGATAGGACCAAAACCACGATGCCTGCTGGCCATCCCAGATATGACATGGCTGAAGGGAGACCCAGCACTCCAGCGCCGACAATAGCAGTGACGTTGTGGAAGGCAGAATACCACCTGAGATCGAACAAAATTCTGCTCAGACCGCGACATGCAACCCCGTTTCTCGCAAAGCCGCGCCGGAAGTTGTCACTCTTATGCTGTGCCGCTGTTGAATACAAGCTGAGGAGTTGAACGCGTATGCGCCTTGCGCAACTAGAAATGCGGGAGTGTGTCTCATAAATTAGTGAGCTATGCGAACAGGGCAGAATTGCGGTGTGCCTGCTGCAGAGTTACTCACCACTTGGCGTTGCGGTTGGATGTAATGGGCAGGTTGTACTCCACGTCCAACTTGTTGTTGAACTCCATGACATCTCCGTAAGCGCCAGTTGGTGCCTTGTTCGCATCCACTTGGCCCTTAGTGGGCGGAGCATGCTCTGGTGCGTCCATGATGTTTGCTCGTGTCGCTTTTTCAAGAGATCTTGCACGAAGCGTTCCGAGGTAGCAGTCCTTGACGTCAACCTGAGTAAGCTCGTGCTATGTAGCTAGCAAGCTCGTGCAACTGCCGGGGCAAGTCGAATATGTGCCGCACTCGACAACCGCTCAACAAGAACTGCGACGAGCGAAGGCAGCGGAGCAAGTCGAGCAGCGACGGCGTGAGGCCAGATTTTAGCTCCCCGGCAGCTTTTAGTCAAGATATTGATATGCTGTCCACGTGGAGGCGATTAAGTACGACAAAATCCAAAAGTTACCTTTTGACGATAAAATGACCACCTGACACTATCTTCAAGTACCGGCGTTGCTGGACCGATCTATCTTAGATAAGGCTTATCTAATTCAATTGTCAAATTGCAAACCGGCTGGCTGGTAAGTGTGTACTGTCTGCACTCTGCTGCAAGCCAGTCCTGACTGATCAGTGCTGGCATGGTTACCTTACAGATATGATTTCAGACGTTGGCAGATACAACTGCCCAATACACAGGCTCTTGACACAGTGCTGCTCTGCTTTGCCTAGTCAGCTACACTGACATTGTCTCTAGAGATCTGTCGGCAATACCGGTAGGCAAACTTCAGGTTGTCCCAGCGCTTACTTTATAAATGACAGCAAGTTTTGAAGCACAAGTTCAATTCAGTGTCATCTGTAATCAAGACATATACGATGAAGAACCAGCTTTCGTATCTACAGTCCTGACCAATCAGAGGTATGTCTAAACAGTCTTACCGTCCCCAATGTACTTGAATGTTTCCTTGACACCTAGATGGTACACACCATTGTTGTACCCACTGTTGTATGCTCCAAGGTTCTTGGTCTTATAGGCCAACACAATGCATGCAACAAAGCATGCATAGGACAGAACAAAGCAGAGGTTGACAATGACGAAGAAGACGCTGCGGCCCAGGTTGTAGTAGATCTTGTTCTTCTCGACTTCATGGCGGAATGGCAGAATGGTGTAGAAGATGAGCAGCCAGGGTGAAATCGCATGGTAAATTGCCCAGATGAGGGAAATGCCCAAGGGCCCTACAAACTCTGCCCCTGCCCCCACCATGAAGAAACCATACACAATGGTGACTGCATGACACACAGCATAGTCAGCAAGCGTGACGTTACGCAGCCATGATACTGCTGCTGCTACTACTTTTGAGGTACCTCGTCAACAGCTTTCATGGTCTTGCTTGCGTACTTCTGACACCAATTGGACATTGCAATGATGTTGAGTAGAAAGCCAGATACTAGAGACCATTGGTTGCAACTGCACAAACAGCAGCTGTGTAAGACTGCACCGACACTACAAGTAGCAAGAAAGAGAACGGCAGTGCTTGTTAGTCAGTGCTTCAAGACAAGCAGACTATGTGAGACCAAAAAGAGACATGTCAGATTGCTGTATAGCTGCCACACATGTACAATTACTTATTACCACATGTGTACTCAGGTGGGCAACAGGACATCACATTCAGGGTAGTGCCAAGTATGCATCATGACGACTGCAACAGCCTAGAATGCATGCAACGCTGCGTGTCTTACCTGTGATGACGACAGCGAAGAAGACCATGGGGTAGAGATCACCCCGGGCCTCGCACAGCTTGGTGTAGCAGTTGTTGGCCTTGCCCCCTCCAGCCCCCGGGGTCCACCTGCACACACCCCACATTGCATCAGATTGTCTGTGGATAGACGTCACCCATGCAACTGTGCATTGCTGCTGCTTTTATCTGCCGTGAAGCACACATTCTGGAGCTTATGGAAAAACTATTTAGGGGTGGGGGGGGGGGGGGGGTAGGGGGGGGTGGACCCACCCAAGCTGGAAGCAGCCACACTTGCTGATTGAGCCTCTGACAGCAGCCTTCCAGTACATCCACCAGAAGTTCTTGGTGCTGATCTCTGCATTCCAGTGTGACCTGCACTCACCCAGCAAGGTCTCAAAACTGCATTCAGCACAAGCGACCGCCTTGGAAGGTGCAAGAGCAGTTCTAGGTGAGGCCAGACTCAGAGATCTGCATGCCGGGCGACAAGACATGACACGTTTCAGCAGAACAGCCCAGCGCTTTGAAAACACATATGATGCACTTGCTGCAGATGGCAGTAAAGACCATGGCATAGCAGTCAGTTGCAGACCAGACTGCTGTGGCAGCCATCATCAGTGTGATTGCAAAAGGTGCGGCAAACTGTGCAGATTGTTTCTGCTTGGCTGCATACAGCATTTGATCATGTAAGACATGACAGTGCCAGCAGACATAGTCTGAGTCACCATAGTACACAGTACAATGCCTCATTCCACTCACTGTGGTAGACAGCATGACACAACACCCTACTCACAATAGTAAACAGTACACACCTGAAGTCATGCAGAATGTTCCTGCCTGGCCGCACATAGCACTTGATCATGTAGGACAGCACTGTGTAGGCAATCATCCAACTGATCACGGTGGCAGATAGCACAGCAGGGAAGCGCCCGGCCCAGATGTAGATGATGGGTATGGCCATGAAGGTGGGGGTCCCCAGGGCACTAACGATATAGATGTAGCAGGGGGAGAGGTACAGGATCCTGAAGAAGATGTTGAGGCCCTTGGCAAACAGAGGGCTCTTCTTGCTGAACAGCATCTGGTATGGCCCCTGTAGTCAAGTCAAGCATGCTGTCACACAGCTTGGGAAAGTGCACACTGGGACACTACCACACAGCTTGGGAAAGTGCACACTGACACACTGCCAAACTGTGCACACTGAGACACTGCCAAACTGTGCACACTACCAAAACGTGCGCACTGAGATACTGCCGGACTGTGCAGGCCCACTACAGGCATGCATAATAGCTCATGGCCAGGCATCTGCCTGAGCACGGTCAAATGGATGCATGGTGTTGGAAAAAATGCTCCTGTTGCATCTCACCAGAAGCACAACATGCGTGCTGGAATGCATGGAGGTGGGTGGACTATCCAAGCCAGCTGGCAGGCAAACAGGACAAACCTGGACATTGCCTAGACAGCTGCCAAACGCCCATGCATTGACCATGCAAATGGCCATTAAGCATTTTGAAGTTTTCCTTCATGATTATATTGCATAACATTGACTATTAAACAGACTGAAATGAGTTTGTGTATGATTGGGAGTGTCACCTTACACCAGCGGGAGCGCTGGCCAAAGGCCCCCCTGACCTTGTCGGGGGCTGACCCCCTCACCAGCTCATCCTCCACATACACCTCCCTCCACCCCGTGCGTCTCATCTCCATGCCCAATGCGTAGTCCTCGGTCAGTGTGTGGTCAGGGAAGTAACCTACATACACAACAGCAGGATCAGGACAAGAGAAAATGCAACTGACTTGCACAGCCTGTGATCAGACTGATCTGCTGTGTCCTGCTTGCATTGCCTGAGTCACTTGTCTTGGGTGTACTACGACACGCACACTCACTCTGCTCAGGTGCAAACATGTAGCCAAAGATCCAAGTAACACGGGTGTGTTGATGATGAAACCATGAACATTCTTGCTGTGCGGCAAGCATGTGGCATGCCTGCTGTTGTGGCAAGACAATTAATCAGAACTCCAAGAAGTGCATGCAAACTATAAGCCCTTTTGGGTGGGGGGAGGGAGGGGGGAGTCAAAAC
>JAABUK010000891.1_pt1 | contig 60157 bp, 53 predicted proteins | sample 5559141 | NCBI WGS metagenome assembly JAABUK01 (sample SAMN10711869, study PRJNA513367) | rock metagenome | isolation source: Antarctica rocks | place: Antarctica: Victoria Land, Pudding Butte nord | collected 2016-01-03
CGCGCATGGAGCGAATTAGGCAGGCGGCTTGCGATGAATGATGTGGAATCAGCCGTCGCATTTTTTAGCGCGGGCGTCGAAGATTTCGCCAGCCTGCCGATGGACGCGCGCGCGCTTGTTTTTCAAATCTGCGCCAGACAAATGACATTATCGAGCGCCGCCGCCCTCGATACATTCCGACGCGCGCCGCTCCTCGCACGAGAGGTAGCGAACCCGAATCTACTGCGCTCGATCCTCGAAGTGGCAGCGGAAATTTCCAGACGCTCGGCGCGCCACAGCATGGATTTTTTAGAAGCGACGCCGCGCGTTGTCGATTGCTTTCGTGCCTTCGCAAGTGAAAATAAAGGCGATGCAAATGAAAATAATTTTGATTCTAAAAGCGAAGATGAAGAAACGAAGATAGCGCGCGCCGCCGTGTTGCTGGGGAATGCTTTTGCGGCACGCGCCGGAGGAGTCGCCGCAGACTTATGGGCGGCGCTGCCTAAGGCTCTGAAAAATTTAAGCGCCGAAGATTCGCTCAAACTGTTGCAGCACACAGGTGAATTTTTAGAGCGCGGCGGCGGAGCGGCCTTGCACATATTCATCGCGGGCGGCGACGTGCTGCGCCAGATTCCCGGGGCATTCGACGCATGGACACAGTTGCTTTGGACGCTTGCCGAACACGGTAACGCGAGCCTCGTCGCCTTTGTTCGCGCGAGTCCCGGCTTTTTTCAAATGCTTGCGAAGGAGTCCGGCGCAGGCAGAGCGCTTCATGTTGCGCGGCGTGTTTTGAATGTCACGCGCGAAGTCGCGCAAACGGATTCGGAAGCCGCGCTCGCCTGTTTCCGTTCGAGCCTCGCGGCGTTGCGCGCGGCATCCATCGAACAATTCGAGCAGTGGGCGCGCGAAGGCTTGCAGCCCGCGACGGACGCGCGCGCGCGCCGCAGTTATTACGCGCTCGAAACACGCCGCAGCAACGATGCCTTGCGCATCGGCGGCGACGAGCGTGCCGCAGGGATCGCGCTCGAACCAATACGGCACACGCTCCAACTTTACATCGAAGGCTTGACCGGACACGTTGTCGAAATTGCGCCCATCAGCGCTATCGGTGAAGAAGCGCGCATCAACGACGGGCGGACAATTTATCTGCCTGCCACTGTCGCGGAATTCGGCAACGACGCGGATGATTTTCGTCTCTACAAAGTTCTCGCCGCGCACGCCGCAGGACAAATAGAATTCAGCACGCACGAGCGAGACACGGCGGATTTACGCGATGCTTACACCGCAATCAACGAGCTTTACGCGGCGGAGAACCGGGATGCGCTCGATGCCTTTGCCTTGAGCGGCTATATCAACGACATTGCGAACAGCGAAGCGGCGTTGTCCCTTGAAGAAGAAGCGAGACGCGCCCGCGCGGAGCAACGCACATTGCCGCCCGATTCAGATTACCGCACGGTGCTCGCCCTGTTTCCAAACGCCGGACTCGCGCAAAGGATTTTCGGGACGCTTGAGAACGGGCGCATTGATCGCCGACTGCGCCGCGCTTATCGCGGCCTCGCGCGCGACCTAGATGTGACGCGCGATTACTTGCGAATGCGTCGCCCGCACATTACGGAGTTGCCCGCGACGCTCGTTCCCTTCGAGCTTCTTTTTCAAATCACGCTTTGCGGCGGCGCGCTCGATGACGCGCGTCAGTTTTACAATCAAATCGTTTCCGAACTCGAAACCATCGTCGCCGATTATCTCATCAAGCCCGACGCCGCTACCGTCGCAAGCACGTTAATGGCGACGAGCCGCGTGTACGCTCTTTTCCAAAACATCTCTCCCGAAGATTCCGAGCAGCAGCAATCCATATTGCCCGAAGAAGAATCAAGCAATGACGGCACAATTAGCGATGCGCCCGCGCGCGAAACGGAAGACGCCGAAGGCACGCCTGAAAAACGCCCGCGTGAACAAGACGCGCGCGAACTCTTCAACGCATGGAACAGCCCGAACACGGAAGGCGATCCCGATGAATTGCAGTCGCTTGACCGCCCTGCGCAAGCGCAAATGCCGGAGCAGGATTTAGAGCCGGGCGACGTGGCTTACAATTACGACGAATGGGACAGAGATTTGACGGACACGCGCATCGATTGGTGTCGCGTGATTGAAAAGCATGTGCGTCGCGGGCATAACAACTTCGTCGAAGACACGCGCAATCGCCACAGAGGTGTTATCTCTTCGATTCGTTACCAATTTCAGTTAATGAAGCCGGAAAACCTGAAGCGCGTCGCTAATGAATTGGACGGCGATGATTATGATTTGAACGCCGTCATTGATTATGTGATTGATCGCCGCACGGCTAACGTCGGCGGGCAATCCGAACGTCTCTACACGAAACGCCTGCGGCGCGAACGCGATGTTGCCGTTTCCTTTCTCCTAGATCAATCATCTTCGACGGCGCGCACCATCGGGCGACACCCCTTGCAGCCCTACACGCATCCCGGACGCCGCATCATCGAAATCGAAAAGGAAGGACTCGTTTTGATGAGCGAAGCTTTGGAAGCAGTCGGTGATGTTTATTCGATCAACGGCTTTTCTTCCGAAGGCCGCCGCAACGTGCGGTTCTACGTTATCAAGGATTTCGACGAAAAATATTCCGAAGAAATCGAGGGGCGCATCGGCGGCATTACTTACCAGAACAACACGCGTCTCGGCGCGGCGATTCGTCACGCGACCACGCGCCTTGCACGGCAGGAAGCGCGCACGCGTCTCTTGATTGTGCTTTCCGACGGGCGGCCTTACGATCACGACTACGGCGACGCGCGTTACGCACGCGAAGACACGCGCGAAGCCTTACGACAGGCCAAGCTTCAGAACGTAACGCCCTTTTGCATCACGATTGACCGCGAATCCGAATCCGAACTGCGCGACCTATACGGCGATGTCGGCTACACAATCATCGACGACGTGATGAGCCTTCCCGAACGTCTGCCGGGCATTTACAGGCGACTAACGACGTGAGAACAGTTTTCAGTTTTGAGTTTTCAGTTCTCAGCACTCAAGCTGTAGCCTTTAACTGAAAACCGAAAACTGAAAACTCAAAACTGAATTATGAGTGAACAACTTTACGATTGCATTGTGATCGGCGCGGGGCCGGGCGGATTGAGTGCGGCGCTTTTTCTGGCGCGCTATCGTCGCCGCGTGCTGACGTTTCACCACAACAGCCCGCGCAATATTTATTCGCACGGCGTGCATGGCTTTCTGGGGCATCACAATATTCTGCCGCTCGAATTATTGACGCGCGGGCGCGAGGAAGTAGCGCAGCACGGCGGCCTTATTATCGAAGGCTGCGTGACGAAGGCCGAGCGCATCGCGGACGATCATTTTCGCGTGACATCGGGCGACGAAAAAACCGTCGAGCAGACTTTCGACACGCGGCGCATTCTGCTGGCGACAGGCTTGAGGGATTTTACGCCGGACTGTCCGGGCTTTCAGGATTTCTACGGCGCGACGGTGCATCACTGCCCGGATTGCGACGGCTTTGAAGTGACGGGCAAGCGCGTTGCCATCCTCGGACATGGAAGCAACACAGTCGGCTTCACGCTCAGAATGCTGACGTGGACGGACAAGCTGACGCTGATTACCAACGGCGATCCGGGCGACATTACGGACGAGCACCGCGCCAAGCTCGCGGCGTTTAATATTCCCATCACAAACCAGAGCATCGCTAAATTGGAAGGCGACACGGAAACGAAGCAACTAAAGTACGTGCGCTTCGATGACGGCGAATCTCTCGAATGCGACGCGCTCTTTTTCAATCTCGGCACAGAGCCTTCGTCAAGGTATTTGCATGAATCGCTCGGCTGCAAGTTAGACGAAGAATGCGGCCTCGTCTGGGTTGACGGCGATCAGCAAACAAGCGTCGCGGGCGTTTACGCGGCGGGAGACTTAACGCCCAACTCGCAGCTCGCCGTCGTCGCCGCCGCCGAAGGAGCAATGGCAGCCATACACATACACAAATCCTTGATCCCGGAAGACCGCCGCATTTAAGTCGTCCGGCCTTTGATTTTCAGCACAACGAATGTCACATCGTCGTCCTGTGCTTTAGCGCCCGCCCATGCGTCGCCCGTTTCCACGAAGCGATTAATAATCGCTTGCGACGATTCGCGCGCGACTTCCTTTAACAAACTTTTTGCGCGCTCGTAATCGATCATTTCATTCTGCTCGTTAAAGCGCTCTGGAAAACCGTCGCTCATCAGCACCACGGCGTCGCCGGGCGCAAGCGCAAACTGTTGCTGCTTGTAAGGAAAATCGCGCACGCTTCCCAAGGGCATTCCCGTGAGCGAAACTTCTTCGACGATCCCCGTCGCCGCATGATAAATCAAAGTCGAAGGCATACCGGCGGCGCTCAACGTCAATTGATTATCTTTGACTTTGATAATCGTCATCGCCATAAAGAGCGCGCGCAAATTCATTTCCTTGAGCACCCTAGTCGAACGCCGGAAAATTTGCGTAATGTCCGGCTCGGCGGCAAACGTGCGAAACAAACTTTTCGCCGCCGTAACCATCGTGCCTGCTTTCAAACCGTGACCCGTTGCGTCGCCGACGGCGATTGTTAGAGTGCCGTCTTCTTCAACATGAAAGTCGTAGTAATCGCCGCCGACTTCCGTCGCGGGCTTCATATACGCGGCAATTTCAAGGTTGGGTATGTCCGGTAACTTCTTCGGCAGCATTGAAAGCTGCAACTGTCTGGCTTCTTCCAACTCCTGCGCGCGTCGCTCGTACTCGACTTTGTCCCGTTCGTGTTGCAGTTCTTTCTCGGATAGTTCTTTGACGTGCTCCAACTCTATTTCAAGTCGTTTGTTCGTGCGTGCAAAGCGGCGCGCGAGAAAAGTCGAGATAACGATAACCAGACCGTAAGTGCTGATTTGGCGCATCACAAAAATCACATCCGGCGGCAAAGGGAAACCCGCTAGACCTAAAATCGCTCTGGCAAACGTGGCCGCCTGCAATAGCACGCCGATGCCGACGATCCACACTCCGTCCACTTTTTTTCGTATGGCTTGCGCCGTCACGCGCAGCGATTCGATAAGTATAAAAGACGCGATCAGGATATTGAGCGCCCAACCTATCTTCGAGTTCGGGAAAGCAAAGTTGATGGCGAGCCAAGCGATGCTTACAGCGAGAAGTATCCAGAACTGGCGCGGAATGCGCGCGGCGAGCGTGACATAAAGGAAGGCCATAAAAGCTGTATTCGTAATCGCAATGAGCAGAAAGACCATCTGCTGCAACAGCACGATCTTTGCGATGTCCTCATGAACACCGATAAATGTTCCCCCTCCTGCATAAATGTAAAGCGCGTAGCTAAGAATAAACAGCCCGAAGAAAAGATAAGCTCTATCGCGCGGATAAAATCCGTAGATCAGTAGAAACAAGATGCCGACGGCGAAGAATAAGCCGGATGCAATTCCTGAGCCGCGATAGTCGTAAAATATCGTCTCGGTCTGTGACAAGAAGGAGTCGAGCTTTGATATGCGCAACTCAAATCCGACGCCGAAATCTTGCGGCGCGCGGGCACTCAGGAATTTGCTCCAGCCGGAATTCGGATCGCGTAGAGCCGCGCAGGAATGCCGCACGGCGATCACATGCTCACCCGCAGCGCCCAGTGCAATGCGAGACTGTGTTTTGTTCGGATTGTAGGCTTGCTCCGTCTCTGCGCTTTGTGCGCCGACGACACCGAAGCGTTTGACTAAAACGCCGTCAACAAAGATTTCGCTCGCTCCCCAATGATTCATCTCAAACGCCAACGGCACGTCCGCCGCCGTCCCGTCCAAACGAACGCGCAGTCTGAACCAGCCAATTCCTTGCCAGCCGCTCTTAGGCAAGCGTTCAATCGGCAGCCGCGTGCTGTCGATAATTTCCCATGACGAGTCATCAATCTGCTGCGCCGCCCAACGCGCATCGTCGCCGGTGTGGTATCTCCATTTGAGCTTGCTTAATTCAATTGCCGCGTTGTTTTTCAAGCTCTCCGTCGTCAGCGTGAAAACTCCAGAGTCCTGCGCCTTCAAAGGCAAAGCGGGAATGAGCACGACAGCCGCGAGAAAGAATATGCGTAGCAGAATTTTAGTCTTCATCGGATTAGTTCGGGTTTCCGTTGTTGTTCCTCACCTGTAAGACGACAAAGGTCACGTCGTCGTCCGGCGCACGCCCGCCCGCCCACCGCTCTCCGGCTTCGACGAAGCGATTGATAATTTCCTGCGGCGAGCAGTCGGCAATTTCGGCGAGCGTGTGCTTGGCTTGTGCGTAGTCGAGAATCTCATTTTGCTCATTGAACATTTCAGGAAAACCGTCGCTCATCAAAAGAACTGTGTCGCCGACGGCAAGCGTCATCTCGCGCTCTCGATACGCAGCAGTTAAGGGGCTGCCCAAAGGCATCGCTTTGATCGACACTTCTTCAACGCTTTTGGTTGCCGCATGGTAGACCAGCATCGGCGGCATTCCGGCACAGCTAACGGTGAGCTGACGGCCTTTGATCTTGACCATCGTCATCGCCATAAACAATCCGCGCAGATTCATCTTCTTCAAGGCGGCGGATGATTGCCTGAAGATTGAAGAGATGTCCGCGTCGTGCGCGAGATTATTGAAAAGGCTTTTCGTCGCCGTGACCATCGTTCCTGCCTTCAGGCCGTGACCCGTCGCATCGCCGACAACGACGGTCAAGGTGCCGTCATCGCCGATATGAAAATCATAATAGTCGCCGCCGACTTCCGTTGCAGGCTTCATGTAGGCCGCGATTTCAAGGTTAGGCAATTGCGGAACGCTTTTCGGCAGCATCGAAAGTTGAAGCTGGCGCGCTTCCTCCAACTCCTTCGCGCGGCGCTCGTTCTCGGCTCGTGTCTGTTCGTGCTGCAAGCGCAGTTCGGCTTCGGTGCGTTCGTGCTCGATTTGCTTTGCAGACAATTCCGTGACCTGCGTGAGCTGCGCTTCGAGATTGCGATTCGTTTGCGCCACTTCGCGTGCGAGATAAATGGAGACTGAAAGCGGAATGGCGAGCACTAAAAGCGTGCCGAAGAGATCGGCAATAGCCGGAGTCAGTTTGATAAATTTGAGATTGGTTTCGTTGATGAGCACAACCGCCATTCCGAAAGCGAACAGTTGAATGCCGAACATCACGATCCACGCGCCTTTGCGCTTTTCCCGCAAGGCCTTGACCATAATAAGCACCATTCCGCCGATGGTCAGAGCGATGCAAACAATTGCCCCGTAAAACCCGATGCTGTTCGAGCGCAGCAGCGTTATCCGCAGCGCAGTCACGACGATCCAGAGCGCCAGCACCGCCCAAAAATATCGGTTGAAGCCGTTTGTAAAAGCCGTATACAGAAACGCGAGCAGCGCAACGAAGGTGAGGCTGAGCGTGACGCTCGTCACGATAAAAATCACCATCGCGCCGACTGCGCCGAAGTGACTGACTGTGCTTAAATTTCCGCTCAACAGTTGTCCGGCGAAGGCAAGCGCGAAGATGCTGTAAAAGAGATTGGCTCGCCCGCGACGGTAAAATAGAAACAACAGAAAATGCAGCAGCGCGAGCGCGCAGAGAGTTCCTATAAACGCCATCGTGACCCGCGTTCGCCCTAATTCGTTTGCCGCATACTCAACGATTGAATCATCCAGCGCGTCGACTGTAATCTCGAATTCAGGATCGTACTGCCCGCGTGCCAGCCACCGCCCGAAGCCGCCGGAACGATTCGCCGAGGCCGCGAGTGAATAGCGCACCGCGATTGAGTGCGCGCCGCCTGTGTTGAAGGTAATCGGAATCGGAATCGAGCGCGGATTAAACTCTTGCTCCTTTTCCGTCGAAGCAGCGACCACGCCGAAGCGTTGGACGAGTTGCCCGTCCACATAAATTTCCGATGCGCCGTAGTGCCGCAAGCGTAAACACAAACGCTGTCCGGCAAGCGCCTGATCGACTTGCACATGCAATCTGAACCAACCTAGCCCGTGCCAATCTTGCTCGGCAAAATCCGTCTGCGGCTCCGATGTGCCGTTCAATGTTTCCCACGCCGCATCGTCAAATTGCGCATCGCTCCAACGCGCATCGTCGCCCGCGTGATATTTCCACTTCAACTTATCGAGTTGAATCGTTTTATTGTTTTGCAGCGCGTCCGCCGCGAGCGTCTGCGTCTGAACGCTTTGCGCGCAGAGCGGCGCGGACAACGCAAGCATCGCCGCGAAAAGATAGAAAAGGCGGGAACTAAGAAAGCGAATCATTGACCGCTGCTTCCTCTCACCTAACGAGGATGAACAAAAGTTGGCTACAATATCTTCAACTTCCCGTTGAATCGCTAAGGTTATACACTGAAACGCATGACACAAGACGAACAATTCACCATCGGCGTCGAAGAAGAATATCAAATTGTTGACAGGGAAACAGGGGAGCTTCGTTCACGCTCGGCTGAAGTTTTGCCGGGCGCGCAAAGAATCGTCGGCGACGAAGTACAGCCGGAACTTTATCTTTCGCAAATAGAAATCGGCACGCCCGTCTGCCGCACTTTAGAAGAAGCGCGCGCGGAACTCACGCGCTTGCGCCGCGCCGTCATCAAAGCGACGGAGCGCGACGGCGGACGCCTCGCCGCCGCCGGAACACATCCGTTCTCGCACTGGGAAGATCAAACCATCACGCCCAAAGCGCGCTACATAGGCATCTGGCAGGATTACCAGCAACTCGCGCGCGAGCATCTTATCTTCGGCTGCCACGTCCACGTCGGCATAGACGACCGCGAGGCCGCGATTGAAGTGATGAACCGCGCGCGCCCATGGCTCGCGGTGCTGCTCGCGCTCGCCGCCAACTCACCCTTCTGGCTCGGCGCGGACACGGGTTACTCTAGTTTCCGCACGGAAATCTGGCGGCGCTGGCCGATGGCAGGGATGCCGCAAGCCTTCAGTTCGCGCGCCGAATACGATGGGCTTATCGAAGCACTTGTCGCCACCGAAACCATCGAAGACGGCACGAAAATTTATTGGGACTTACGGCCTTCGGCGCGCTACGAGACGGTGGAGTTTCGCGTCACGGATGTCTGCATGACGATTGACGAAGCCGTGATGATCGCCGGACTCTCGCGCGCCCTCGCCCGCACCACACACGCGGAAGCGATGCGCAATGAGCCGATCACACACGCGCGTCCCGAACTCCTGCGCGCAGCCAAATGGCGCGCCGCACGCTATGGCCTCGACGCCGATCTAATAGACATCGAAGCGGCACGCGCCGTTCCCGCACACGACCTCGTCGAAAAACTTCTCGCACGCCTGCGCCCCGACCTCGAAGAACAGGGAGAGTGGGACGAAATCAATTACCTTACACGCGAAGTTCTGCAACGCGGCAACGGCGCAACACGCCAGCGCGCCGCCTACGCCCAAAACGGACGCCTCGAAGATGTCGTCGATTTAATCGTCGCCGAAACCATGAAGGGAAACGCCTGATAGCTTCGTAAATTGAACTGTGAGGCTGCTCAATTTATTGACGGATAACACCAACTAACAGGGTATTATGTAGCTGGTAACCATATAATAATAGTTGGGCGTGGCGGAACATTGACCGTTTGGAGCAAAAAGAATTATTGTTAGTTCGTGAAGGTACGAGACATCGTTAAGTTGATTGAGAAAGATGGATGGTATTGGGTGCGAACCAAAGGCAGCCACCATCAATATAAGCATCAGACGAAGCTGGGTTTAGTCACCGTGCCGGGTAATCCGGGTGATGATATGGCTCCGGGTACATCGAATAACATTCTCAAGCAGGCAGGTCTGAAGTCATGAAGAAATATCTAATCATCGTCGAAAAAACAGAGACAGGCTATTCCGCATTTTCGCCTGACGTGCCGGGATGCGGCTCTATCGGAAAGACCACAGAAGAAGTTGAGCACAACATTCAAGAAGCAATTGAGTTTCACCTTGAGGGCTTACGGGAAGAGGGCTATGAAGTTCCTGAACCGAGCAGTTATTCCTCATACATTGATGTTGCCGCATAAAGCCCCGCCCAACAAGTCATTCGACCGGACTGCTCGACAGCGTGCCTTTCATCATTGTCTTTGCAAATAAAGTTGAATGCTTTATGCTCGCAGCCGGTCAATTCCGGCGTTCGGTGCTTACCTTATGCGTAAGAATTAACGTGATTTACCAGCCGAGTTCGGATATTTTAGCGTTATGAAAGTTACTCCGCGTTTCACAATCGCATTATTGACCTTTATAGCTGGCTTCATTGTTGCGGCTGGCTGGTCGGCTCATCTTGGTCGGAAGGTTTGGTCTCCGCGCGTTTTTGCTTGGCGTAATTTCTTCAGACCGCAACCGATTATCGAAGAACAACCGAATTGTCCTCTGCGCCTTGTTCATCCAAGATTTTATTCCTTTATGTCAATAGGTTCTTCTATCGGCTCCGTTCTGAAAGTTGATGTATTGAATGTGAGTCGCAAGCCTGTTCATTCTTTTACAATCAGTTATCATTCGCTAGAGCCGTCAGATACAGGCTCAGGCGGATGGCAACCTGAAACATTCTTGCAGCCGGGTCAATCCCATACCATCGGCAATAGTTCCAATGGCAAACACCAAGTTACTTTCACGGTTGATTTTGTCCAATTTGCAGACGAAGAGGTATGGTACGCAGACCCGCCTAGAGCTACGGTTAAGCCTGAAGGTGTGCGAGCCGGAGCGCAATCTGCCACCGAATATCTACTTAAAATCTTGGAATCGGATGGAGCAGCTGCGGTAATGGACACCCTACCGCGAATACGAGTTGGAATGGAATCGCCAGATTTTTCAACGAATGAGATGTTCGGGCATTTCGGCTTCTACTGCGGCGTGACAAATATGGTGGTGCAAGTTGAGCGTGCTTATCGAGAAGGTGGTTTGTCTGAAGTTGTGATTTTTTTTTAGGGCGGCAATCTATCTGAAAACGCCGCACCGAACAAGTCATTCGAGCGGACTGCCCGATAGAATGCTTTTCATCATTCTCCCTGCGGCGAATGTTGAATGCTGTTCGCGGGCAGCCGCTTAATTCCAGCGTTGGGCGTTTCCTCTTTGTCTCGTGTGGGGCTTAAGGGTATATTTACGGCATGGATGCAGCTTTTGAGTGGGATGCGGAGAAAGCGGAATCAAATCTTCAAAAGCACAATGTTTCTTTCGACGAAGCAGCTACTGTCTTTTTCGATCTGCTTTCAGTAACCATTCCTGATCCATTGCATTCAGGCGAGGAAAATCGTTCCGTTATTACCGGCCTGTCTCAGCAACAACGTCATTTGGTTGTCGTGCATACGGATCGTGGCGAGAAAATCAGAATCATTAGCGCGCGCCCGGCGACGCCGAGTGAAAGGAAGAAATATGAATCAGGAATCGAGTAACGAACGCGATCCAGAGATGTTAGACGAGTATGATTTCAGCGGCGGAGTGCGTGGCAAGTATGCATCTCGTTTCGCGCAAGGCAGCAATGTGGTGGTGATTGACCCGGATGTTGCCCAAGTATTTGCGGACTCAGAGTCTGTGAATCGTGCGTTGCGCGCGTTAGTAGGAATTATCCGGCATCAGTCCGAGAAGGCGCAGCCGTAAATCCCTTTTTGCCTTAAGGCACAGCCAGACAAGTTCTTGCACTTGACCGCCCAATAATCCGCCTCTCAAGCAGCGTTGTTCCATTATGTTGAAGGCTTTTCGTTGGGCGGCAGGCGAGATACGGTTTTTAATTATTCTCCTGATGAGTTGCGTGAGGAATTAGGCTTGTGATGCGTTGATGCGCGGCGAGTAAAAGCCTAACAAGTCATTTGAGCGGACTATTCATCGGTAATCTTTTCATCAGGCATCCCGGCCTCACAGTTTGAATGCCGTATGGTGGCTTTGCGCATAATAAAGGAACATCTATCATGGCACAGCGTGCTAATGGTTGTCCCGCAACCTTCAAGCTAAAAGGACTCCGATAAATGACAATGCAAATAAGATTTTTGCCGTGCGCGGCTTGCGTCGTGATACTTTTTAGCGTTCCGTCGTTTGCTCAAACCATCGAGCGCCGCCCAACAAATCCGACGCCTCAAGCTGAGGAACAACTGCCGGTTCTCCCGCCAAACGCCGCTTCACTCGAGATAGTGGCAAATGAAATCGGGCTACTGCGAAAATCGCTGCAAGCTTTGAACATCCGATTGCGCGACATCGGCGAAAAATTTCGCGCCCCCGATGCAAATCAAAGCGGCGCGCCGAACGACAAACAAAATCGCATTTCGCTTAACCTCGAACTCTTAACCCGCGCCGAACAACGCGCTGAAATCTTGCGAAAACAGCTTCTCGAATTGCTCGAAAAGGAAACCTCTTATAAAAACCGTCTCGTGCAGATAGATGAAGATATGCGTCCCGAAAGCATCGAGCGCGCGCTGACTCTGGTTGGCTCAACACGCGCTCCCGAGCTGCGAGACGTTCGACGCCGGGTTTTGGACAATGAGCGAAAGGGATTTGAAAACCTGCTGACCCAAACTGCTCAGAGCCGCCTACGGCTCGACGACGACGTGAAGCAGGCCGATTCGCTGGTTTTCAAACTCCGGCAGCGACTACTTCCGTTGATTGATAAAGAGATCGAGAAAATCAATTCCAATTAAAACTCGACTCCACGTTGATGAAGTTGCGTGCCTGCTGTAACGTGTTTCAATAAAGACGTACACAATCATGCAACAGAAAGTGGGATTACTATGAGCATCGACATCAAGACATCGGGAGCGCATCACATTGCGCTGCGCTCGACAGACTTAGCACGCTCGAAGCGTTTCTATACGGAGACGCTCGGCTTCAAGATTGTCAAGGAGACGCCCGCATTGTTTCTCTTCATGGCAGGCAGCACCGCCTTCGGTGTCCGCGCTCCCGAAGCAGATACGCCCAAGGGTGATGAGTTCAATCCGCACCGCGTCGGGTTGGATCACATCGCGCTGGCCTGCGATGACGAAACGGAGTTGGAGCGTGTCGCGGCGGCGCTCGCAAAGGCGGGCGTGGAGAACACGGGCGTCAAGCTCGACGAGACGCTCGGCAAGCGCTATGTCGCCTTCAAAGACCCTGACCGTATCGCATGGGAGTTTTATATGGTTTAGAGCCTATCTGTAATAGGCTATCGTTACGCAATGGAATCGTATCAGGCAAAAGGAGATGAATAAAAATGGCAGACCCTAGAAATGTGGCGCACGATAAAAAGGTGATGGAAGAAAAGAAACACGACGGCGAAGATTTGCATGACGGCACACTCCATGTTCCGCAGCCCGGCATGAAACCGCCTTTGGAGAAACACGAAGACGAAGCCGCTGAAGAAAAACAGAGCGATGCGAATGAAGGCGCGTAAAGCAAGTTGTTCAAAACTGCTCTTTGTGTAGAATGCTTGCACGGGAGTTGAGCGGAGCAAACGGCGTGCGGTATATTTCAACTGCTTCGGAATGCGTGGAGGCTTAGGCTAATTGGTAAGTCAGCAGTCTTGAAAACTGCCGGGAGAAATCCCTTGGGGGTTCGAGTCCCTCAGCCTCCGTCAATAATTTTACGCACGGGCTGTGCTGTTCCCTTACGAGCCGTTCGCCATGTCGCTGAAGAAGCGCGCGGACGGCTCAATTGCTTTCGCCGTTTTGATGAAAAGCGCGCAGGCGGGCATGTTTGAATTTGTAGCGTGAGGAGAACGCGAGTTGTTCACAGGAATGCGCAGGATTTCCGCCGCGATGATGATTGCCGTCGGCTTGCGCCGTTTCAATGCGGGCGCGGCGCTTTGGTTTCAGGGAAGCGAAGCGTTCAATCGCGGATGGGATTACGTCGCCGATTTCTGGAAGACTTACATTGAGCGTAAGTTGACTATCGGTAGTTTCTCGATTTCGCTTTCCAGCCTCGTCTTAGGCTTTATCATTTTTCTTGCGACGCTGCTCGTCTCGAAATGGCTGCGCACTTTTCTACAAAAACGGCTCGAAAATCGCCCGCACATCGATCCCGGACTTCGGTACACGTTCCTGCGCCTGACGCATTATCTGATTATCACCGCAGGCGCGCTCACGGCCTTCACCGTCGCCTTCAATGCCGATTTAACGAAGCTCACAGTGCTGCTCGGCGCAGTCAGTCTCGGCATCGGCTTCGGTTTACAGTACATCGCGGGCGACATCGCATCCGGCTTCATACTTCTCTTCGAGCGTCCCGTAAGAGTCGGCGATTTTATTACCATCAACGAAGCGAAGGGCGAAACGCAGGGCAAAGTGCAGAGCATAAATTTGCGCACGACGACGGTGCTTACAAACGACCGCATCGCCGTCATCGTGCCGAACTCGAAGCTGGTCAATCAAACGCTCGTCAATTGGTCTTACGGCGACAGGCGCTCGCGCATTTCCATTCCCGTCGGCGTCGCCTACGATTCCGATGTCGAGCTTGTGACGAAGACTTTGCTGCGCGCCGCAGAGGATGTCACCAACGTGCTGCCGGAGCCGAAACCGAGCGTGCAATTCTTGAGCTTCGGCGATTCCTCGCTGAACTTTCGCCTGCTTATCTGGACGGACAAGCCGCGCCTCCACCCGCAAATCAAGAGCGCGATCAACTACCACATCAGCAAACTTTTCCGCGAAGCCAGCATTGAAATTCCATACCCGCAGCGAGAATTTCGCTTGCGCGGCGGCGCGCTGCAAATCGAAGGCGTGGGCGATAATGCGCCCGACGAAACAGCGGCGGAAGACGACGAACGCGCCTAAGAATCACGCTACGAACCGCGTCCATAAAAAATTTCAGTTGCCAGAAACGCCCCGCACGGCGTAGTCTGTTCGCACTGTCTGAATGGCTGTTCATTCACCGCCTGATCTCTTGTCGATCTCTTAGTTTTAAGACTTGTTTCTTTAACAGTTGATTGATGCGCTCTACACGCTCCATTTCTTCTTCTTCATCTCGTGCGATTGTTGTTGATAAGCGCGAGGCAATCTTGCGCGCGGCGATACGCACTTTCGCGCGCAACGGTTATTTTAATTCCAAAGTCGCGGACATCGCGCGCGCGGCGGGCGTCGCCGACGGAACAGTTTATCTTTACTTCAAAAGCAAGGAGGAGATTTTGCATTCCATCTTTGATAGAAGCGTCAATGAAGCGATTACGGAATGCCGCAAGCAGCTTGAAACCATCACAGACCCGCGCGAGAAATTGCGCCGCATCGCGCATCTTCATCTCGAACGGCTCGGCGCAGACCGCGACCTCGCCGTTGTGTTTCAAGTCGAACTACGCGGCTCGACGAAGTTTATGGAAGAATTTTCCGCCGCCGGATTCGGCGAGTATTTGCGCCTGATTCGCGCGGCTTTCGAGGAAGGCCAGCGCGCCAAAATTTTTCGCCGCGAACTAAATCCGAAAGTGGTTGCTAAAATTCTTTTCGGCGCGCTCGATGAAATGGCGACGAATTGGATTCTCTCCAAGCGCCGCTACAAACTCGCGCCGCTCGCCGATCAAGTATTGGACATTTTTCTCAATGGAGTAATCGCCGGATGAACAACACTTCGGCAACAAAAACCACCGCAGACGCCGCAGCAGCAACGACGGCGGAGACGATGCACGTTCCGCTCCCGCGCGCGCCTTTGGAAGAAGGCGAACCGACCACACTCGTCGAAATGTTCGAGCGCGCTGCTGAAAAATTTCAGAAACCGGATGCGCTCAATTACAAAAGAGACGGCGCGTGGCATTCCATCCCATCAAGCGAATTAGTTGCGCGCGCCCGCCGCATTGCGCTAGGGCTGCACGCGCTCGGCATCCGTCACGGTGACCGCGCCGCGCTGCTTTCCGACAATTGCCCGGAATGGACGCTCGCCGACGCGGGCTGCCAATTCACAGGCGTAATCGATGTGCCCATTTACCCGACGCAGACGCCCGTCCAAGCCGCCTACATTTTGAACGATTCCGGCGCGCAACTCCTTTTCATTTCACACCGGGCGGCCTTTGCGCGCATTCAAGCGGCGCTCGAAAACTGTCCGGCGCTAAAGTACGTTGTCTTCTTCAACGCAAGCGGAACCGCGCAAGCAACGACGAGCGTGCGCGCGTTGTCGCTCGCCGAACTCGAAACGCGCGGGAGCAAATTGGAAGCGGCGCAGCCGGAGCTTGCAAACGAACTCGCGCGCCACGTTGAGCCAGACGATCTGGCAACGATAATTTACACTTCCGGCACGACCGGCGAATCCAAAGGCGTGATGCTCACGCACTCGAATATCGTCTCGAACTTGATAGACGTTTCGCATCATCTCGGCTTTAGCCCGCAAGATGTTGCGCTCTCCGTGCTGCCGCTCTCGCATATCTTCGAGCGCACGGGAATGTACATGTACACGCATCGCGGCATCAGCGTTTTTTACGCCGAATCGCTGGAGAAAATCGGCGACAACATGCGCGAAGTGCGCCCGACGTTGATGCTCGCCGTGCCGCGCCTTTTCGAGAAAATTTACGCGCGCATCAAAGAAAAAGCCGCTGCTGGCGGACGCCTCAAAGCATCGCTCCTAACATGGGCTGTCGAAATCGGCAAACAATGTGCGCGCCACACATTCAACCACCAATCCGTGCCGCTGCATCTTGCGCTCCAACATAAACTTTTATCGCGGATTGTTTTCTCGAAATGGCGCGCGGGCATGGGCGGGCGCATACGTCTTTTCGTTTCCGGCGGCGCGGCGTTGCCCGAAGAACTCGGTTACATTTTCGCGGGCGCTGGCCTTCCGATTATGGAATGCTACGGCCTCACGGAGACATCGCCCGGCGTGACCATCAACGAACCCAAGACGCAGCGCATCGGCACGGTCGGGCGCCCGATTCCGCACGTCGAAGTGAGAATCGCTAGCGACGGCGAAATCGAAACGCGTGGGCCGAACATCATGCGCGGCTATTACAACAAACCAAAGGAGACAGCGGCGGTCTTCACCGTTGACGGATGGTTCAAAACAGGCGACATCGGCGCGCTCGATGCGGAGAATTATTTGCGCATCACGGATCGCAAAAAGGAACTCTTCAAAACATCCGGCGGCAAATACATCGCGCCGCAGTTCATCGAACAGCTCATTAAAAATTCGCGCTTCGTTAATCAAGTCGTGCTCGTCGGCAACGGGCGCAAATTTCCTGCTGCGCTGATCGTGCCTGATTGGGAGCAAGTCAAAGCTTACGCCGCGCTCAAAAACATCGAAGCACACGAGCCTGCGAAACTCGCAACGCATCCGCGCATCATTGATTTATTCGAGCGGCAGATCGACACGCTCTCCGCGAATCTCGCGCAGTACGAACGAGTCAAGCGCATTGCCCTGCTCGAACACGAACTCACGATTGAAGGCGGCGAGTTAACGCCGACGATGAAGGTCAAAAGGCGCGTCGTCGATGAAAAGTACCGCGATGTAATTGACCGGATTTACAAAGAAGCAGAAAGCAATACGCTGCATTAATCAATTTGCGCTCGCTTATCGTCCAAGCTCGCATTGCGATTTACTCTTGCTGAATGAGCGCTCATTCAGTATCATCCATGCCCGACAGGAACCCGACGAAAGGCTCTGTTCCCTTATGTTCCGAATCGAAAAGGCTGCCGTCCTCGGCGCTGGCACAATGGGCGCACAGTTGGCCGCACATCTGGCGAATGCAGGCATTCCCGTGCTGCTGCTCGACATTGCGCCGTGTGAACTCCTTCCCGAAGAAGCGGCGAAGAATTTGACGCTCGAATCGAAGGAAGTGCGCAACCGCACCGCGCGCGCCGGACTCGAAGCCGCCAAGCGCGCGCGTCCCGCCGCGTTCTTTACTAAAGGTATAGCTTCGCTCGTCAGCGTCGGCAATTTCGATGATGACATGGCGCGCATCGAGGATTGCGACTTAATCATCGAAGCCGTCGTTGAAAATTTAGACATCAAACGCAAGCTTTACGAAAAGGTCGGGCAGCATCGTCGTCCCAATTCGATCATCGCCTCGAACACGAGCGGCATTCCGATTCGAGCACTTGCCGAAAGTCAATCCGAAGATTTTCGCGCTCATTTTTTAGGCGCGCACTTTTTTAATCCGCCGCGTTATTTGCATCTCGTCGAACTCATCACCACCGAATGGACGAAGCCTGAAGTCGCGTGTTTCATGCACGGCTTTCTGGACGAGCGTCTCGGCAAAGGCGTCGTCGTCGCTAAAGACCGCCCGAACTTTATCGCCAATCGCATCGGAACCTTCGGCGCGATGGATACGATAAGAACGATGCTCGAAGATGGATATTCGATTGAAGAAATCGACAAGCTGACGGGGCAAGCAGTCGGGCGACCGAAGACGGCGACGTTTCGCACGTTCGATCTCGTCGGGTTGGATGTCTTCACGCACGTTGCGCAGAATCTTTACGACGCCGCGCATGAAGACGAAGAACGCGAGACATTCATCGCGCCGGAATTTTTGAAGAAGATGATCGGGCAGGGCTTGCTCGGCAATAAAACCAAAAGTGGATTTTATCGAAAGCAGAAGGCCGCCGACGGTGAAAAGCAGGAAATATGGACGCTCGATCACGCATCGCTCGAATATCGCCCGCCGCAGAAAGTTAAACTGCCCGCGCTCGACATGGTCAAGAGCATTGACGACACGGGCGAGCGCATCAAGCAACTTGTGTGGAGCAAAGACCGCGCGGGAGCGTTTCTCTGGAAAACTTTTTCGCGCACGTTGCGTTATGCGGCGAATCGCATTCCTGAAATCGCGGACACCGTTGTTGAAGTTGATCAGGGGATGCGTTGGGGCTTCAATTGGGAACTCGGCGTGTTTGAAATATGGGATGCCATCGGAGTTGAAAAATCAGTCGCGCGGATGAAGGATGAAGGCCGCACGATTCCCGCCAACGTGCAGAAGATGCTGGAGGCGGGCGCGACATCGTTTTACAAAATAGAGCACGGGCAGAAGTCCTTTTTCGACTTCGCTTCCTTGAAGTATGTTCCCGTCAACGAGCCGTCCGGCGTCATCATTCTCAAAGCGATTAAAGACCGCGCGGGCGTCGTCCAAAAGAATGCGGGCGCGTCGCTCATAGACATCGGGGACGGCGTCGCGTGTCTTGAATTTCACTCGAAGATGAACTCGCTCGGCGGCGACACAATCCAGATGATCGGCAAGTCGCTGCGTGAAGTTGAAAAGAATTTCGAGGGGCTGGTAGTCGGCAATCAGGGCGCTTATTTCAGCGTCGGCGCGAACCTGATGCTGATTCTTCTGGAAGCGCAGGAAGAAAATTGGGAAGACGTAGATTTGATGGTGCGCGAGTTTCAGAATGCGATGATGAGCTTGCGCTATTCGGCAAAGCCTGTCGTCGTCGCGCCGTTCGGGTTGGTTCCGGGCGGCGCGTGCGAGGTAACGCTTCATGCGGATCGCGTGCGCGCGTCGGCGGAAACTTATATCGGCCTTGTCGAAGTCGGCGTCGGAGTAATTCCGGCGGGCGGCGGCACAAAGGAAATGCTGTTGCGTGCGATGAATTCGATTCCTAAGGACATGGTGGACGCAGACCCGTTTCCGTATCTCAAACGAGCGTTTGAAACAATCGCGCTCGCCAAAGTCGCCACATCTGCCGAAGAAGCGCGCGGGATGGGATTCTTGCGCGAAGAAGATCGAATTTCGATGAACGCGGATCGCTTGATTGCCGACGCCAAACAAGACGTGCTGGCGCTCGCCGCAGCAGGCTATCGTGAGCCGCAGCAGCGCGAGGACATTCCGGCGCTGGGGCTTTCGGCGCTGGCGACGTTGAAGCTCGGCATACATCAAATGAAGCGCGGCGGATTCATTTCAGATTACGATGCTTTGATCGGAGAAAAGCTTGCGCGCATTCTGACCGGCGGCGATTTGAATCATCCGACGCGCGTCAACGAACAGTATTTGCTCGATCTGGAACGCGAGGCTTTTCTCTCGCTTGCCGGAATGCGCCCAACACAGGAACGCATGGCGCACATGCTGAAGACGGGCAAGCCTTTGAGAAATTAAAGTGGTTAGTGGACGGTGGTCAGTCGTCGGTTAAAATTAAAAACTTGGGTACTGTGGGTTGATTGCTCAGGAGAATCTATGAGAGATGCAGTGATTGTGAGCGCCGTGCGAACGGCGACGGGACGCGCGCCGAAGGGAACTTTGAAAAATACGCGGCCTGATGAAATGGGCGCGGCGGTGATTAAGGAAGCCATCAGGCGCGCCGAAGGCTTGGACGCTGCGGAAATCGAAGATGTGATAATGGGCTGCGCGATGCCGGAGGCCGAAGCGGGCATGAACGTCGCGCGTGCGGCGAGCGTGCGCGCAGGGTTGCCCGTCGAAACATCCGCGATGACGATCAATCGTTTCTGTTCGTCCGGCTTGCAATCAATTGCCATCGCTGCCGATAGAATCCGAACGGGCGCGGCGGAAACGATCATCGCGGGCGGGCTTGAAACGATGTCTTTAATTCCGATGGGCGGCCACACGATTCGCCCGAATCCTTACCTTGTCGAACATTACCCGGACTTTTATTTGAACATGGGACTCGCTACCGAAAACGTCGCGCGCAAGTATGAAATTTCGCGTGAAGAGCAGGACGTTTTCGCCGCGCGCTCGCATGAAAAAGCGGCGCGCGCCATTGATAACGGAAACTTCAAAGATGAAGTTGTGCCGCTCACCGTCAGCGTTGAAGAATTGAATGAGAGCGGTCAAAAGACGCAACGCGAAATCGTTTTCGAGACGGATGAAGGCGTGCGGCGCGATACATCGACGGATGCGTTGGCAAAGTTGAAACCGGCGTTTCACATGAAAGGCACGATCACGGCGGGCAATGCGTCGCAGATGTCGGACGGCGCGGCGGCGGCTGTCGTGATGAGTGATGCGCGTGCGAAAGAGTTGGGGTTGAAACCATTGGGGAGATTCATCGCGTATGCGACTGCCGGATGCCCGCCCGAAGAAATGGGCATCGGCCCCGTGTTTGCGATTCCGAAGGCGTTGAAACTCGCCGGACTCTCGCTCGATCAAATAGATGTCATCGAACTCAACGAAGCGTTCGCCGCGCAGTCGCTCGCCGTGATAAAAACGCTCGGCTTGGACATAGAAAAGGTGAACGTCAACGGCGGCGCAATCGCGCTCGGTCATCCTTTGGGTTGCACGGGTGCGAAATTGACGGCGACGATTTTACGCGAACTCGAACGCCGCAAAGGTCGCTACGGACTGGTCACGATGTGCGTCGGCGGCGGCATGGGCGCGGCAGGAATCTTCGAGCGGATTAGTTAAGAACGGGAAAGAAATTAACCACAGAGGCACAGAGCAAGGCGGATACAATAAAACGAAAAGGATAAATTTATGGCAGCCGTAGTTGAAGACAAAAACCAGCTTGTTAAAGGTGGAAGTTTTTTGATCGAAGAACGCACGCCGGAAGAAATTTTTACGCCGGAGGATTTTACGGAAGAGCATCGCATGATCGCCGAGACGACGCGCGATTTTGTGGACAGCGAAGTGCGTCCGGCGGTTACGCAATTAGAAAAGCACGATTGGGATTTGGCGCGCGAGTTGGTAAGAAAGTGCGCTGACTTAGGACTGATCGGCGCGAATATCCCGGAAGAATACGGCGGGCTTGGACTCGATCAGGCGAGCGGATTGCTGGTTGCGGAAAACATCGGGCGCTCGGCGTCGTTTGCCGTCACCTTCGGCGCGCAGGTCGGCATAGGGACGTTGCCGATTGTTTATTTCGGGAGCGATGCGACAAAGCAGAAGTATTTGCCGCGCATTGCGACGGGCGAAATCGTCGCGGCTTATGCGTTGACCGAAGCCGGATCGGGTTCGGATGCGTTGGCAGCGAAAGCTTCGGCGCATCTTTCGGAAGACGGCACGCACTATGTTTTGAACGGCGAAAAAATGTGGATCAGCAACGCCGGGTTCGCGGACATCTTCGTCGTGTTTGCGAAAATAGACGGCGACAAGTTCAGCGGCTTCGTCGTCGAGCGCGGCGAAGGAGTTTCCACCGGCGCGGAAGAACACAAGATGGGCATCAAGGGATCATCGACGCGCGCACTGATTCTCTCGAACGTCCGCGTGCCTGTCGAGAATCTGCTCGGTGAAGTCGGCAAGGGCGCGAAGATCGCCTTCAACATTTTGAACATCGGGCGCTTTAAGTTGGGCGCGTCGTGCGTCGGCGGCATGAAATTGATAATGCACGACGCGGTGCGTTACGCGAACGAGCGGCATCAATTCGGCAAACCGATTTCGTCTTTCGGCGCGATAAAACACAAGCTCGCGGAAATGGCGATTCATACATGGGTCGGCGAAGCGATGACGTATCGCATTGTCGGGCTTATCGAATCGGCTACCGGCGATGCGACTGAACCGGCGGCGAAGCTTCAGGCAATCGAAGAATACGCGGCGGAGTGTTCCATTATTAAAGTCGCGCTCTCGGAATACTGCGATTCGGTCGCCGATGAAATGGTGCAGATTTACGGCGGCTACGGCTACTCTGCGGATTACCCTGCGGAGCGCGCGTATCGTGATTCGCGCATCAATCGCATTTTCGAGGGCACGAATGAAATCAACCGCATGTTGATTCCCGGCATTCTGATGAAGCGCGCGATAAGCGGCAAACTCGCTCTGCTTCCCGCCGCGCAGAAGTTGATGGACGAAGTTCTATCGCCCGCGATGCCGAATCTCGAATCGAATGACAGCGTGCTCGGCGCAGAAATGAAGTTGGCGCAGAACGCGAAGAAAATTGCGCTGATGACGCTCGGCACGGCGGCGCAGAAGTACATGCAGGCGCTCGCCGAACAACAGGAAATCCTGATGGGCGTCGCGGACATTATCATAGACGCTTACGCGATGGAGTCCGCCGTCTTGCGCGCGCAAAAACTCGCGGCAGCGCAGGGCGAAGACGTGGCGGCGCGCTTCGTGGATATGGCGCGCGTTTTCTGCAACGACGCCGTCTCGCGCGTCGAAGCCAACGCCAAACAAACACTTGCTGCGATGAGCGAAGGCGACGAACTGCGCACCTTGCTCGCTGCCTTGCGCCGCTTCAGCAAACACACGCCGACTGATACCGTCGCCGCGCGCCGCCGCATCAGCGACGTGCTCATCAAAGCGAACCGTTACGCGTACTGAAAACAGAAGTCAGGAGTCAGGAGTCAGAATAGAGAAAAGAACAAAAGCGAAGATGGTTCGTTTGTGTTCATCGCACTCAATCTTCTAGCCTTTTATTCTGTCTCCTGACTTCTGACTCCTGACTCCTCGCTTTTGACTACTCTCTTTCCATCATGCAAATCATTCCCATCTCGTTGCCGACGCCGTTTTATATCGGGCCGGTCAATGTTTATTTAATTCGTGAAGACCCGATTACGCTTATCGACACGGGGCCGAAGACGAAGGAAGCGCATGAGGCTTTACGCGATGCGTTGCGTGCGGAGCGGCTTCGCGTGGCGGACATACGCCGCATCGTGTTGACGCACGCGCATGAGGATCATTGCGGACTCGCGCGCACACTGCGCGACGAAGCGAAGGATGCGGAAATTCTCGTGCATCCGTGGGAAACGGGACACCGCGCCGGACGGCTCGAATACGAAGGCACGCGCGCGCTGCTCGTTCGCGCGGGGCTTCCCGAAGAAGAGATCGAAGCGATGCGCAAGCTCTACGAAAGTGTGCGCGTGTATGCCGATGGGCTGGCAAAAGATGATCACGGAGAATTAACGGACGACGAAGATTTATTGTTTGCGAGCGGGGCGTTGCGCGTCGTGCATACGCCGGGACACACGCCGGGTTCTTGCTCTTTGGTGCGCGAAGCAAATCGCACGATCATCGCAGGCGACTGCGTGTTAAAGCGCATCACGCCGAATCCTTTGCTGGCAGCCGATCCCGTCGATTCGTCGAAACGTTTTCCGTCGCTCGCTGAATATCTGGTGAGCCTCGCGCGGCTGCGAAGTTACGCGCCGACGCTCGTCTACGGTGGACACGGCGATGCGGTGACGGATTTCGAGGAGCTATTTAATCGCTATTTGCAGGCGATACGCGAGCGGCAAAAGGATGTTATTGCGCGGGCGACGAAGGAGGGCGCAACCGCTTGGGAAATTGCTTTGGAAATGTTTCCGCAGGCGACGGACGTGCATCGCTTTCTCGCCGTTTCGGAAGCCGTCGCGCATCTCGATCTGGCTCATTCGGAAAATAAGATTGCAGTGGAGATGAACAGTAGCGGACAGGAAATTTACCGCTCCGCATCAAAGGCGGGCAACTATGCCGCATCCCGCTAATCACGCCAAAAAAAACCCGAATCTTCCATAGCCCTTAAACCCGTTCTGCTAAGGCGTCTGCTTTGGCTGCGTAAGCTTTTGCTTTCCAATTTGCGCGTCCGCGTATGCGCCTCCCCTAACGTCGCCAAGCAGAATCGCCGCGTCAAATTCCTTCGACGCTTCATTTGATCTGTCGAGAAACGTAAGAATGCGTCCCATCGCTTCGTGCGCGCGTGAGAGAAGCGCCGGGTCTGTGCTTGCGTCCGAAAGCTTGACGGCTGTTTGATAGCGTTCGAGCGCTCTGGACAAACGCTCGCTCTGCACGTTTTCATCCGTCGCGCTGACGGCTGAAAGATTGGCTGCTTGCGCGAGCGCAAAATACACGCGCGGCTCGTTTTGAAAGTCCGGCAACAATTTTTGTAACTGTGTTTCGGCGGCTGTGTAATCCTTTGTCGTCAACAATTTGTTGACTTCAAGAAGTTTGTTTACAAGCACTGCGTCGCGCGCGTTTGAAGCAGTGTTTTCCGCAAGGCTTGCGTTGTTTCTTTGGATGGCGGAGCGGCGGCTTTCGCGCGCGAGTTTGGCGCGGCGGCGTGCTTCGGCGTTTTCCGTGAGGCGTGAAGCTTCGCGCGCGGGGTCGATGGAACCGATCATGTCCGCGAAAAAGTTGCCGATGTCAAAGCCGGACGCTTCTAGATTTTTCAGTTGATCCGCGAAGTAAAAAGAGAGCACCGCGCCCCTGTCATACGCGTCTGCGAGTTGGGCGATTGTTTCGTCTGTCACTGCTGCGCGCGCGCTCTGCGAGCTTTTGATGATGCCCGCGCGGGCGGCTTCGGACTTCGCTCTTTGCAGTTCGGTTTGCGTTTGGCGCGCGAGCAGGGAGAGGCGCGCGGTTTCGTCTAAGCGCGCGTCGGCGGCAGAAACGAGCGAGCGCGCGACGGCGAGAAAAACATCCGGTGAAACCGGCGTGCCGTTTTTCGATTTTTCGTCGATCAAGGATTTGATTTGTTCACGCCGCGCCGCGATGTCGCGGTTGAAGCGCAGGATGAGCGGATCCATCACATACTGCAAATAAGCGCGGCGCAGTTCCGATGCCGCCGGATTAGTTCCCGCCGGAGCGACGGCGTAATAATCATCTGCAATAACACGGAAATTGATAACGCCTGGCGCAGCCAGCAAGTCCGGCACAATGAAAAAACGGCGCTCGCGTTCGCGCAAGGTGAAATCTCGCGCCGGATTTTTTTGTTTGTTCGTTGCAGAAGAATTGCGCGTAGGCACGCGTTCGTTGACGACGGTGACGGGGCGCGTGTGCAAATAAGAAAGCACGTTGCGAATCATTTCCGGCGTCGTCTCTGCGAGCCGCGCGCCTTCTGCGGCGTACAATTTTGTGTATTCGGGCAGGCGCGTGGACATGCCGGACGACGCGTAAAACTCGCGTGCGAGCGAAGCGAAATCCAGCACTTCGAGCAAGCCTGCGGGTAAATCATCCGTGCGCGCGGGCGAATCAAAGGCGGGCGACGCGCCTAAAGCGTAGGCGAGCGAAACGTAGCGCGCGGCTTGATCGGCGGGAGTGGCGGGCGCGGGCAGTTTGTGGCCTTCGTAAAAACTGCGAAGGCGCGCGCGCAAGTTTGCGTCGAGCGTCCCGTTATCTTTTTTCACTCGCTGGCGAAATGCCGTCGGTTCCGTTCCGGCGGGCGTCGGATCGAATCCGGCGGCGTCAAGCGCAGCCATGACGACGATCAAGCGCGGCTCCGGCTTAATCTGCACGCCGTATTCAGAGAGATTAAACGCGGCGGCAGAACTGCTTTGCGGCTTCGCGTTTGCGGCAGGGTTTCCCGTTGCCGTTTGCTTCGCAGGCGCAGGAGAAGCAGTCGATGGCGTGTTGTTTTGCGCGTTGGCGGTGAGGCAACAGAGCATAATAAAGGTAACGGGTGAAACGTGTTTTCGCATAAAAGTTAAATGGATAAGTCGAAGCCGTAACGCGATGGAGAGCAAAGGTAAAATCCGGCGTCTGGTGAAATAAAGATGCTTTTTGGATGGGAACGGATGCCAGCAAAGACGTGTTTGTTAAAGAAGCATGTGCCGCTGGAAAAAAGCTTGCGCCGCCGGCTCGCGGGAAACGCGGAAGAAGCAGGCGGCGCTCGTGGCTATTAGACTTGGAAAAGCAGGTAGCGCGAATCAAACGGCGGCGCATGAAGGCCGCGCAGTCGTTTTAAGTTTCAACGCTTGCCGGACTATTTATAACTGTTGAGCGCGTCGGCTTCGTTTTCGTAAACGTCGAAGACCGTCAGGAGTTTGGTAATCGCCAGCAAGTCGCGCAGTTTTTGCGTCAGATTGAGAAGCTTCAATTGTCCGCCTTCCTTGTTGATGGCGGTAAAGCTGGAAACGAGTTCGCCGATGCCGCTCGAATCGATGTAGCCGACGCCGCCGAGGTTCAAGAGGATTTTCTTTTTGCCTTCTTCCAGCAAGCGGCGGATCGCTGTGCGAAGCGCGACGCTGCCTTCGCCGATTGTTATTTTGCCGCTCATGTCGAGCACGGTCACGTCTCCGGCCTGACGCTCTTTGATGTCAAGTTCAGCCATTGCGAAATATCTCCTTCAGGGAATTGGCGTTGAATGATTAAAGCTTTTTCATCATACGCACGATAGTGCCGCCGTCGGCATGTGTGTTGTATTCGACTTCGTCCATATAGGCGCGCATAAAAAGAATGCCGCGCCCGCTCGTTTTCAAAAGATTCTGTGGCGCAGTCGGATCAGCGACGCTATCCGGGTTGAATCCTTCGCCACGGTCGCGCACGCTTATTTCCAAACTTGCCTGCGAACGAACAAATGATAAGTCAATCAGTTTCGTTTCGTCCTGTTGGCTGCCATGCACGACTGCATTGGCGATTGATTCGCGCACAGCCATGTCTATGCCGAAGAGCGCGTCATCATCGAAACCCGCGCGGCGGGCGATTTCCAGCGCGCGGGCGACTGCATCGTTGATCGCTTCGAGGCTACCCGGCAACTGTATTTCAGTGGTCTCTTCGGTCACAATAAAAGGCGTGGCGCGGGATACCAAAACCATCGCTAGCGAACCGGCTGCAAACAAAACGGAAGAACGGACGGTGTAACACGCCCGCCGCCCGCATGTCAAGAAAAGCGCTTCGCAGCGAATTTCTGCTGCTATAATTTCTGTTACTATATAAGCCAGCGCAGCGTTATTCAATGCGCCGCACGCGCGCCCGATAGATCAACCATGAACCGGCCTTCGATGACGAACAAGAAAGCGACAACAGAAGAAACGATGCTGCAAGTCGGAGCCGAAGCGCCCGATTTTGTGCTGCAGAACGAGCGCGGCGAATCATGGCGATTATCCGATCAACGCGGGCGCGTCGTGGCGCTGCTTTTTTACCCGGCGAATGAAACGCTCGTTTGCACCAAACAACTCTGCTCCGTGCGCGACGATTGGGCGAGTTATACGGCGACGGGTGCCTTGATCGCAGGCGTTTCTCCCGGCACCGCGCAGGAACATAAAAAATTTGCGGAGCATCACAAACTGCCGCTCGAACTTCTGGCGGACACAAACGGCGCTGTCACCAAAAAATATACGAGCGTGCGTTGGCTGCCGTGGCGTGCGACGCGTGCGCTCGTCGTCATCGACGCTAAAGGTTTTGTGCGCTATCGCAAAGTAATGTTCAGAGCCTTTCGCCCGCATAACAGTGAAGTGCTCTCGGCTATTCGCTCCGCACAATACGATGAATTGATCTCGCAATACGATGAATTGATCTCGCGCAATCCACCGCGGTAAAAATCGCGCGTTTCATGCGGCACACTTTCATATTCGATTAACGGTTTACCGAATACTTTATCCGCCGCTTGCCTGCCCTTTCGTCCGGCGCATTTTTACTCTGCTCCAGCGCGTGATGTAAAATCCTTCGCATGAGAATTCAACCGGCGCGGCGGCTTAAGGGGCGCTTGCGTTTGCCCGGCGATAAATCTATCTCGCATCGCGCAGCGATTTTGTCGGCGCTCGCGGGCGGGCGCGGGCGCATTACAAATTTTTCAACGGGCGAAGACTGTGCATCGACGCTTCATTGTTTGCGCCAACTCGGAGTCGTTATCGAACGCGCAAGCGATGATGCGTTGTACGTTGACGGCGTCGGTACACGCGGTTTGCGCGAAGCTGCGGAAGCGCTCGATTGCGGCAACAGCGGCTCGACGATGCGTATGCTGGCGGGCGTGCTCGCAGGGCAAAATTTCGCTTCCGTCTTGACGGGCGATGCCTCGCTGCTTCAGCGCCCGATGCGGCGCATCATCGAACCGCTCGAAATGATGGGCGCGCGCATCGAATCTCAAAACAATCTCGCGCCGCTGCGCATTGATGGACATGAACCACTGAAGGCGATTTCCTATCGTATTCCCGTGGCGAGCGCGCAAGTAAAATCCTGTGTTCTGCTCGCCGGTCTCAACGCCCCAGGGCGCACAGAGATCATCGAAACAAATGCCGCCACGCGCGACCACACGGAGCGTATGCTGCGCTGGTTCGGCGTCGAAGTCGAAACGCAAATCATGCACAACGACGACGGCACGGGCAAGGAAACAATCGTCTCGCTCGACAGTTCGGCGCAACTTCACGCGCGCGAGGTGACGGTTCCCGGCGATATTTCGTCGGCGGCATTCTTCATCGTCGCCGCCGCTCTTTTGCCCGATTCGGATTTGCGTATCGAGGGCGTCGGACTTAATCCGACACGCGCGCTGATTTTAGAAACGCTGCGTGCATTCGGCGCAAATGTTCAAATTGATAAAGCGCGCGTGCAGTGCAACGAAGAGATCGGCGATGTGCATGTAAAGGGCGCAATGCAACGCGGCATCGAGCGGCAAAGTCTCACGCCGGTTTCCGAAGATGCGCGGGCGAATGTTTTAGGCGGAGCAATCATCGCTTCTTTGATTGATGAGCTTCCCGTTCTGGCAGTTTACGGGACACAACTCGAAGGCGGCTTGCAAATCCGCGATGCCGCCGAATTGCGTTTCAAGGAAACGGATCGCATCCGCGCGTGCGTCGAAAATTTGCGGCGAATGGGCGCAGAAGTCGAGGAGCACCAAGACGGCTTAACAATTCACGGCGCGACCCGATTGCGCGGCGCGGAAATTGAATCTTACGGAGACCACCGCATCGCCATGGCCTTCACCGTCGCCGCGCTCATCGCCGACGGTGAATCGAAAATCAACGGCGCAGAGGAATGCGTCGGCGTTTCCTTTCCTGAATTCTTCACGCTGCTCGAATCCGTCATCGAACGATGAACGAAACAATCGCACAACCGCCGCCGCCGCAACGCATCGTCATCACGGGATTCATGGGCGCGGGGAAAACCACAGTCGCGCGCGCGCTCGCCGAACGTCTCGCGTGCGTGTTCGTGGATTTGGATCGATTTATCTGTGAACGTGAAAAGCGAACCATCGCGGCGATCATAGACGAAGAGGGATTGCACGAGTTTCGCCGGATTGAAACAACTGCTTTACGCGACGTGTTGAAGAACGATTCGGCGCGCGTCCTCGCGCTCGGCGGCGGCGCATGGACAATCGAGCGCAATCGCAGGCTTATCTCGCAGCACGGCGCAGTGACCGTGTGGCTCGATGCTTCGTTTGAATTATGCTGGCAAAGAATAATCGCTGAAGACGATTCGCGCCCGCTCGCGCGTGACCACAACCACGCGCAACAACTTTTTCTGGAGCGCCGCGCTCTTTATGCACTCGCGCAGTTGCGCATTAGAATCGACAACGCGAAAACCGCCAGCGAAATAGCCGCACAAATCATCGAAGCGCTGCCGTTGAAATGAGACGAAGGCATTCGACTTTGCGATGAGGAAGGTCTAATGTCGAAGCGTCATCAAATTGATGTTGAGTGGGACGAAGTTAAGAATCTTTACAATCAGCGGGTGCATGATGTTTCCTTTGAAGAAGCGGCCACTGTGTTTTATGATCCGCTTGAGATTACGTTGAATGATACGGATCATTCATCTTCGGAATATCGCTTTTTGATTATTGGTGAATCTGACGCAGGGCGCTTGATAGTTGTTTCTTACACCGAAAGAGCCGGTAAGATTCGCCTTATCAGCGCACGCAAGCCAACGCGAAATGAAAGAAAAAACTATCAAGAGAACTAAAGACGGGATGCGCGTCGAGTATGATTTTAGCAAAGGCGTGCGCGGCAAATATGCCGGTAAGGATATTCGCATTATCGGCGCGCGGCAGACTAATCCGCCAGCCAAATTGCAGATCGCCATCTGCGTCGATAATAAAGGTTATGAATTATCGCTCGAACGGCGCAAGGTCTATCAAGTGCTGCCGGATAAGAAGGCAGGGATGGACGACTGCGTGCGCGTGATTGACGAAACCGGCGAAGATTATTTATTCCCCGCCAATCTCTTTGTCGTTCTAACCGTGCCGCGGAAAGTTGAAAAGGCAGTGCTGACAAATTTCAATTCCACATTAGTTTAATTAGGAACCTTCGCTCTCCCGCAATACTGACAATTCCACATACCGGTAAGCATCCGAACTATTCAATGGCTAAAGACAAGGCAGACGCAAAGGCATTGCGGACGGCGAAGACGCTGAAGAACTCTGATAATTGGAAACACCTCGCGCGCTGGAACGGTCACGAAGGCTATTACGAGCTTCAGACCGAAGACACGAAGGATGTACCCGTGCGGCTGTTTCTCACGCCCGCCTTGCTCGCCGAAACGGAAGACATACTCTATCGCCAGATCGTCAACGCGACGCGCTTTCCCGGCACGCGCCTCGTCGTCATTACGCCCGACACGCACTACGGCTACGGCGTGCCCGTCGGCTGCGTGCTCATCACAGACAAAGACGCGGGCGCGGTAGCGATGGGGCCTGTCGGCTATGACATCGGATGCTTCACAGCGGACACGCTTGTTCCTACCGTTGACGGCAATTCGTATGCGATTGGCGAGTTAGCGGAGCGCGGCGAAGAACTGCTTGTCTACGCTTTATCGCCGGAGCACAAAGTAGTTGTCGCACGCGCCGCCGCGCAGAAAACACGCGAGCGTGCGCCGCTCCTTAAAGTCATACTCGATAACAAGCGCGAAATTCGTTGCACACCCGACCACGAATTTATGCTGCGCGATGGAAGCTATCTTCGAGCACAGCACCTTACGCCGCAAACTTCGCTGATGCCGTTTCATGCTCGCATAGAAAAGGAGGCTATTGCGGCAGCCGGTTACATCAGCGTAAGCGCTATTAATCAAAACCATTTGCAATGTAGTTACAACCACAAAGTCGTCTCCGTTGAAGCGCTTGATGAGACAGCCGACGTTTATTGTTTGACCGTTCCCGAATATGGCAACTTCGCGCTTGATGCAGGTGTGTTCGTGCATAACTGCGGGATGATGAGCGCAGCGTCGCAAGTGCCTGTTGAGCGTGCGACGCCGGAGATGCGTTTGAAGTTTAACGCGGCGGTGATGGAGCGCGTGGCAATGGGCGCGGGCGGCAAGAGTCGGCGTTTGGGAGCATTGTCTAAAACCGAGTTTAATAATCTGGTGCGCGGCGGTGCAGAGTATTACGTCGAGAAATACGGCGCGACGTTTGACCGTAGCCGCGCGGAACGCCATCGCATTCCCGTCGATGATGATTGGCAGATTCCGTTGGGCGGGCGAGGGCGTCCAGAACGCGGGCAGGAACAATTGGGCAGTCTCGGCGGCGGTAATCACTTTATAGAATTGCAGCGCTCGGAACAGACCGGAACAATCTTTGTGCAAGTTCACACGGGCAGTCGCGGCTTCGGGCACGGCCTTGCGACAAACTTTTTCGATATGGCGCGGGCAGAACGTCCCGATGAGATTACGGATTTAGACCTCGGCTATTTCACGCCCGACTCGGCGCATTACAAAGATTATTTGAACGCAGTCGCGGCAGGCGGAAACTACGCGATTCTCAATCGTTTGATTATTTATCAAGGTGTCGCAGAGGCATTCCGCGAAGTCTTCGGCGAAGATTTAGAACTCGTTTACGAGATCAGCCATAACCTCGTGCAGCACGAACAGCATCCTGAATTCGGCGACGTGTGGGTGCATCGCAAAGGCGCGACGCGCGCTTTTCCAGCGCATCATCCGGCGCTTGCGGGAACGATCTGGGAAGAGACAGGGCATCCGGTTTTGATTCCCGGCAGCAACAAAGATTGGAGCTACATTTTGCGCCCGCAAGCGAAGGCAGTGAACAGCGGTTACTCTGTCAATCACGGAGCAGGCCGCCGCATGTCGCGCGGCGAAGCGATGCGCCGTCTTTCGCAAAAGGATATTGACGCGGAATACGCGGAGGCGGGAATTTTAGTGAACACGAACGGGCGCGTGCCGCTCGATGAAGCCGCGCCGTGCTACAAATCTTCCGAGAGCGTCGTCGAAGCGGTTGTCTCGGCGGGCTTAGCAAGCGTCGAACACAAACTCTGGCCGCTCGCGTCGCTGAAAGGCACGGACGAGTCGAGGCGTAAAGGTAAAAGAAAGGGACATGATTCCAAGAAAACGAGTAAACACTTTTAAGGTTTCTTCGATTAGCGTAAGCCGTTTGTTCGTTGTGAATTTATAACAAGGAGAACGTTGAATAATGCCCGCGAGAAACGAGGATTTGCATGGCTTCGTGCCGGATAAATCATAAGCCGCGCTGCTTTTAATTGACGTTATTAACGATCTGGAGTTTGAAGTCGGCGAAAAACTTCTCGAACACGCATTGCCAATGGCGCACAACATCGCTTCGTTGAAAGCATGGGTTAGGCTCTTCTTGAATGTAGAGAGAATCACCGTGCTATTATGCTGGACAAGAGAGGCTTGAAAATAAAATAACGAAACATGAATCAGAGAAGAAAAAGTTTTCCGAAGCCGAGTTTGATGAATTGTGCCGTGATGCGTGTGAGGGGTATCCGCCAGATTATTCGGGTACTGCTAGTGAAGCAGATGAATTATTACGTCGTATATGCATGAAAGTGTATTATTGGCTGGGACTCCACACTGAGGGACAAGGATTTTTCCTTAATACCTATGATGGCCTGCTTCATGATCTCCTCAATGACACTCTCTGTGATCTCATGAAAAATGCGCAGACGGAAGATTTTGATTATCGTGCAATTGCTCGCAAACACATAAATAAAGTATTGGGTAGAACAGATGAGTGAGCAAATAGATTAAGGAAGGATTATAAGTTGCTACCAATGTTAAGTCTAACAACTCATTCGCCCCAGCGCCTCGATAGCATTCCGATGTGCGCACAACTCAAATGTTATTGATGCTTCTCTAACCAATCTATATCACCTTGATCCTTATCCCGTCCCGCAGCCACTTTATTTTTCAGCATATCTGCCTTCGACAGTATAAAGATTTCCAGATCATCGATAACAACACTGACTTTATTGCGCCATGCGTCGCCGAATTCGACTCCATCTATGCCCGTTAAAATATCGATTCGACATGGCTTGACGCCTATCTGGACGATCATCTCGGGAGTTGTAAAATCTTCCGCAGTTAAATTAGAAAGCGGCGTGCCAAATACAGCAAGCGCACGCAACACCTTCCCGGCATTATCAGCCGAGGTTCTCACCCAGATGTCTATGTCGCCCGTCGCGCGCGGAAAGCCATGCGCGGCGAGGGCATATGCGCCGACAACGATAAATTCAACCGCTTCGTTTTTTAAGCACGACAATATGTCTCTGAAGTCTGGGTTCAACATCCAAGTTTTCCTTAAAAGACCATGCGTTAAGCGCCAATTGCCACATCATGCCAAGCAACTGCTGCGGCGATTTGCCCTTTAAGTCGTCGGTGTGCTCGGGTTCATGAAGTGAAACTTTCCTAATCAACATGCGTCGCATAAACGACCCCTCTCCGGCGTGATTATACAATCAAACTTTATCCTCTGATATAAGCCGGAAACATTTGGCTAAAGGTTATGATGTGCTGACGCGCTTCGGTTGTTATTGTTTCAGGCAGCAGTGCGGAACATTTTGAGCAGCGCGGCTTCTTCCAACTCATATTCGGGTTGCAGGCGACTTATGCGGCGCTCTCTCCGGCGGCGAAATTCGTCGAGGGTGATGCCTTTGAGGTAGAGCTTTTCGACGGTCGGATGAATGTAGCAACTGCGGCACACCGTCGGCGTGTTGCCGAGCCGCGCGGCGACGCGTTTGACGGCCTGCACCATGTTGCTGTTGGCCTCTCTTTCATCAACGGGTGCGCCGAGTTCGGCTAACTCCGTCGCGGCGAGAAGCGTTCCTCCCCAAGTGCGAAAATCCTTGGCGGAAAATTCCTCTGAAGTGTGCGCCTTGATGTACTCGTTCACGTCGCGCGGCGTGATCGGATGTTTTTTGTTGTCGTCGCCGATGTATTGAAAAAGCTTCGCGCCTTTGAGCGCTTTAATGTCGCGCAACACGCTTGCGAGTTCTTCGTCCACGATGACGCGGCGGTGATGTATGTGATGCTTGCCGATAAAGGCGAAGGTGAGGCGTCCACTTCTGCCGATTTCAAGATGCTTATTGCGCAGCGTAGTGACGCCGTACGTGTGATAGCGCGCGACGCTTTCTTCCGAGCCGACGCGAAAATAAAGTTCGTTGATTAAACGCACGACGACGGCGAGCACGCGCTCCTTCGTCATCCCGTCCTGCGCGATGTGCTCATTGCTGGCGCGCCGCAGCGCGGGTAAGTATTCCCCGAAGCTTTCGATCTTGGAATATTTTTTGCGCTGCTGCGAGGCGGCGTATGTCGCGTGATAGCGATACTGCACGCGCCCTTTTGTATCTATGCCGATGGCTTGCAGGCGGCTGCGCGGAGACGGCGAGACGCGCACATCTTTCCATGCGGGCGGCAACACGAGTTCCTTGATGCGCGCGAGGTCTTCTTCATTTGTGACACGCTTGCCCTTCGCGTCTTCGTACCAAAACCCGTTGCGCTTCGAGCCGCGACGCTTCCCCCAGCGCGCACGCACTCCGCGCGCAATGATGTCCGCCAGGCTTTTGGACGCGGTTGTTTCCGCCGCTTTTGATTGGGCGGTCTTGCTTAAGCCTGTCATCTACCGTATGGCTTTATGAAGCAGCCGCCTCTGATGCCGCAGAAGCAGTGGACGCTTTCGATGTCGGTGTTTCGGGAGCCGGTGCGTAGTAAAGAATGCGGTTGCAGTTATCGCATGTCACGATCTCTTCGCCGCGCCGGACTTCGGACATGACTTGCGGGCGCAAGGCCATAAAGCACGCGGTACAGGCGCCGTTTCTCGCTTCGGCAACGGCGACGCCGTCGCGTATGCGCGCGCTGATGCGGTTGTAAAGCACGCTCACATTTTTCGGCAGAGTGGCGAGAAGCCGTTCGCGTTCACTGCGGCGCGCGGCGAGTTGTTCGGCTTGGATGATCGTTTGTTCTTCAAAGGCTTTGAGGCGCTCTTGCATTTCGCCGTTGAGTTTCTCGACTTCCGGCGCGCGTTCCTTCAAAGAATTTTCGGATTGCTCGAAGGCTTCCATTTTTTCGAGCATCTGCGTTTCAAGCTGTGAAATATGCTTGCGCGCGGCGTCCGCTTCACGAATCGCGGCGGCATACTCCTGCTCGTTTTTCGACGACATCAAATTACGTTCGGCGCGTTCGCCTTGCGCGCGGGTTTCGGCAATCTCTGTTTCGAGCCGCGTGCGCTCCGTGTGCGCTTCATCACGTTTTGTTTCGAGCGCGCGAATTTCAAAGGCGCGCTGATCGAATTCCTTTTCGATCTCTGCGCGCCTTACCGGGATAGCTTCGATTTCAGATTGTAGTCTGCGTATGCTCGTGTCTGTGCTTTGCAGAGCAATCAATTGCTCTAATTCCGCTTTCACTACGGTGTTCTCCTAAAAGATCAAAAGGGTACAAAGGGCAAATCAAGTCGATTAACTTGAAACACAAATCATCACATATTCAACGAACAGGCGCAAGTTAGCGGCAATCGTCGCGCTCGAAAAGCTAAAAGCCCACGCATCTTTTGTTGACGCGAAGGCTTTTAATTTATCCGGCAAGCAATTTACTTCGATGCTTATTCTGCGCCGACGGCGCGCGCCGCATTTAGGCGTCCGCCGGTGGAAACTTTGCCTTTCAAAGAAGGCAGCGGATCGACTGAATTCAAGAGGCGTTCGCGCAAGTCCTTCATCGAAATATTTGGCTCATTAGCGAGCACGAGTCCCGCGACGCCCGCGACTTCCGGCGTCGCCATTGACGTGCCGGAATGCTCCTCGAAGGAGTTGTTAAGCCAAGTGCTCAAAATGTCTACGCCGGGAGCGGCGAGATGCACGCTCTTTGCGCCGTAGTTCGAGAATGACGCGAGTTCATCGTTGCGATCAAGCGCGGCGATGCTCAACATATTCGGCAAATCGTAGCCCGCAGGATAATGCGGCGATTTGTCTCCGTTTTGTCCCGCGTTGCCGCTTGCCGCGACAAACAAAATGCCTTCTTCGCTCGCCTTGCGAATCGCGTCTTCGAGCGCCTTCGATTTCGCAGTCGATCCCCAACTCGCGCTGATGACGCGCACGTTGACGCCCGCGTGCTTGCGATTAATCACGTAGTTGATGCACTCGATGGCGTCCTTCGTCGTGCCGAAGCCGCCCGCAGACATAAACTTCAAAGGCATAATTTCGACCTGCCAGTCAACGCCTGCGATCCCTTCTTTATTGTCAGCCTCTGCGCCGATGATGCCAGCGCAATGCGTGCCGTGCCCGTTGTCGTCCATCGGGTCGCCGCTGTTGTTGACGGCATTGTAGCCATGCACATCATCAACCAAGCCTAGTTGATCGTCCGTGTATGCGCTAATGTTGGCAGGACGCGTCCACATATTATGGATGAGGTCTGAATGTGTGTAATCGACGCCGCTATCGAGCACTGCGATGACGACATCGCGGCTGCCATGTGTCTTCGCCCAAGCTTTCGCTGCGCTAATGTCTGCGCCGGACTTGCCCTCGCGCTGACCTGTGTTTTCCAGAGACCATTGCTCACCGAACATCGGATCGTTCGGCGCGCTTAACGCAAGCGTGCGCTCCGAATCTCTCGCAGCATCTTTCGTAGGTTCGCTAATAAAGTTATGACGCGATGCGCTGTTTGAAAACTCAGGTTCGAGATTAATTTCGTAGCTCGGTTCGGCGTATTCGACATCGCCCGATAAGGCATTGTATTCGGCGGCGACGCGTTCAGCCGTTTCGCCGTCCTCATCCTCGATGACTGCGATGCCTTCGACTTCTTCCAGTCGATCTTCAACGCGATCATTATGCGCGGCGGCTATCTCTTTAATCGCGGCAAGCGTCACGCCGGAACGAAAGCGCACCAGCGCTTCCGCTTTTTTGTTTATGGTTTGTTTGGGAGCTTCCGTCGAAACCGTTATGAAGGAAACACCTCTTTCGGAACGCGGCGAGTGCCGCTTATGCCAGTGCCGCATTTGACCGATGAAGGTCGCCAACACTATTAACGAAAGAGCCAACGCCAGATGGCCTAAAAAGTTTTGCCGGTTCATTGTATTACCTCTCGAATTTCAAAAACTTTTCCGACTCAAATACGATAATTCGCGCCGTTGAAATTGGCTAAACGCAAGCCGTCTTTGTTCGCGCGATATTCGTAGCCGTCCTTGCCAGCGCTCAAGCGTATGCGCCAGCCCTTCGTTATCATCTGCCCGCTCATTTCTTCTTCGATGGACGCGCCGAGAGCCGTGTCCGGGAAATCAGCGTCTTCGATGGAGTCTTCCTTGATCTCCGTTTCCGCTACTCCCAAACGCTTCGCTAAATCCTGCCGCGCCTGTTTGACGGCGTCTTCCTTGCTTAAAGCCATATTCGGCAACTGCTCCTTGTGATTTTTTCAGACGGAACAAGCAATGTTATAAACGCTGCTCTACTGCTTGTTTAATTTTCAACGGCCTTGTTCGCCGCTTGTCATACAGAGTATTCTGCGCCTGCGCGGGCAGCTACGTCAAAGTCCCGCGCAAAGGATTTTCGCACGGCTTCGTATATGAGCAACTCGCCGCCGGAAACAATCGAACACGCCGACAGGCTTTATGCCGCGCGCGAAGAAAAAAACGGCGTTCGTCAAAGCATCGAATTGCTGCAACCGCTCGCTGCTACGGGCGATTACGAAGCGACATGGCGAATCTGTCGCGCGCTATTTTTTCTAGGGCAGGAATCGCCAGACAAAGCAAAAGCGCGACGGCTTCACAGACAGGCTGTAACACTAGGCGAGCGCGCGATAAAGACGGCGACCAACCGCGTCGAAAATTATTTTTGGCTCGGCGTTAATCTCGCATTGCTCGCCGAGGTTGAAAACGCTTTCAGCGCCTCGCGCCACGCACTGCGCGCGAAACGAATGCTGTCACGCGCCGCCCGAATCGACCCGGCATATCACGGAGCAGCGCCGTTGCGCGTGCTTGCCAAACTCACGCACAAGCTTCCAACGCTTCTCGGCGGCAACACAAAACGCGCTCTGGCTCTATTCGAGCGTGCAATCGAACTCGCACCCTCGAACACCGTCACGCGGATTTACTTTGCCGAGATGCTTCTGGAAATCGGCGACGCAACGCTTGCGCGCACGCAACTCGAAGCGCTTCTCGATGCGCCGATTGATCCGGCATGGGCTTTCGAGACGAAACGTGACCGCCACCTCGCGCTCGAATTATTACAAACGATGAAACTCGATTGATGTAAAGATTAGGAAAACTTATGCGAGATCGCCGCAGAGATGTTGTAGCAAACTTGTGACGCTGATCGCCGCCGTCTCCGCCCGCAGCGTGCGCCCGCCGAGCGTGACGATGCGCCAACCCGCTTTCGCTGCGCTGTCAATTTCTTCATTCGTCCAGCCGCCTTCCGTCCCGACAAGCGCCGTGAGCGATTCAAAATTGCCCGCCCGCCATTCGCCAATCGTATTGAGAAGTTTGCCGCCCGCTCGTTCGGCAAACATTACGCGTAATTCTTTGTCGCTCGAAGAAGAATTTTTCAGCAGCGCATCGAGCGTCATCAAGTCTTCCACACGCGGCACGCGCGCGCGCCCAGATTGCTTCGCGGCTTCGAGCGCGACGCGTTGCCAGCGCACTCTTCGCCGCGCGGCGTCTGCCTTGTCGCGCACGCGAACATCGGCGCGCGTTGTCGCAACCGGCACAATCCGCACGACACCTAGTTCCGTCGCCTTCTGCACAACCGTCTCGAATTTTTCGCCCTTCAGAAGCGCCAGCGCGAGCGTCAATGAAAGCGGCGATTCCGGGCTTGCGGCTTCAACACGCCCGCGCACTTCAAGCTGCGCCGAAAGCTTTTTCCCACCGCCTGTTTCTGCAACGACGCACGCGTATTCCGCACCTTCGCCGTCAAAGACGAACACTTCATCGCCGCCCTTCAAACGCAGCACGTCGCGCAAATGCCTCGCCTCTTCCGGCGCAAGCGCAACACTGCCCGCGTCATGGTCAAAGGCATCCGGCGGAGCGTAAAAGCGGCGGCGCGTCATCGGTTCATCAATTCAGAAGAAATGTTTTACGCAATTAATTTTCAGTTTTACGAATTAGGTTTTACGCGATGACCGCGACCCATTCGCCGTCCGCCAAAACTTCGGGCGGGTCTGTCATGCCATGCGCGCGCAAGGAAGCGAGGACGAATTCGGTTTGCGTATCGAGGATGCCGGAGAGAATCAAGCGCCCGCACGTTGCGCCGATTAGCGCGGGCATGATTTTTACGATCACGTCCGCCGTGAGATTGGCGCAGACGCAATCGGCGGAAGCCGTCGTCTCGTCAACTGTCCCTGTGCGGAAATGTATGCGTTCATTTTCCACGTTGTTCAAGCGCGCGTTCTCCCGCGCAATGGCAACGGCTTCGGCGTCCGTATCGCAGGCTTCGATGCGCGCGTGCGTGTGAAGTTTCGCGGCGGCGATGGCGAGAATGCCCGTGCCTGTGCCGACATCCAGAAAGCTATTGCCCGTGAAATGTTTTTCGATTGCCGCGAGACACAAACGCGTCGTTTCGTGCGTGCCTGTGCCGAAGGCCATGCCGGGTTCGATGCGTATGATGATGCGATCCGGCGCATCTGCCACATCGCTCCAAGGCGGCGCGATGACGAAACGCTTTCCGACGGCGACGGGCTGCCAGTTTTTTTTCCATTCGCCGAGCCAGTCTTCGTTTTCGACTTCGCGCGCTTTTATATCGGAGACGATTGACGTTGGAAAATCGTAAAGCCGCAAGGCGTCGTCAAGACATGCGCGCACATGTTCGCGTTCCGGTGGCTCTGTAAAGTAAGCAGTAACGCGCGCAGTCGAATTGTTTTCACTCGTCGTTTCGCAGCCGAGCGCGCCCGCTTCCATGAGCGCATATTCGACGGCTTCCGTTGCCGCCGCTGCCGCGAGTGTCACGTCAAAGGCGTGCCATGTTTTCTGCTGCGGTGCGCTCATCTTCAGGTCTTTATTCTGTAATACCTAAACTGTCGAGCAGATTCGTTTTGTCGCGCCATCCGGCTTCGATTTTAACGAAGAGTTCGAGGTGGCAGCGATGGCCTAAGAGTTGTTCGATGTCTTGGCGCGCGCGCGTGCCGATTTCCTTCAAACGCTCTGCGCCCTTGCCGATGATGATTGATTTCTGCGACGAGCGTTCGACGAAAACGGCGCAGTGAATGACTGTTAAATCCGGGCGCGCTTCGTCGAACTTTTCCGTGACGACGGCCGTCACATACGGCAACTCTTCGCCCGTCGTCTGCAAAATCTTTTCGCGCACGATCTCCGAAACGATCAGGCGCAAGGGTTGATCCGTCAATTCGTCTTCGCCGAAAATGGGATCGCCTTCGGGCAGATGCCTGATGATCTCCGCAAGCAGCACATCTATCATCTCGCCCTTCAAAGCAGAGAGCGGCACGACGGCTTGCCAATCGTGTTCCTGCCCGTACCACTGCATCAGCGGCAGAAACTTCGATTTGTCCGCGAGCTTATCCGACTTGTTGAGAAGCAGCAGCGCAGGCTTGCCGCATTGCTTGATTAAATCCAAAACAAAGCGGTCACCGTTGCCGGTTGAAACAGAGGCATCGCGTATCAAGAGCACAAGGTCAACGCTCGCGAGCGCGTCATGCACCGCCGCCATCATGCGCCGGTTGAGCAGATAGCCGGGCTTATGCACGCCGGGCGTATCCACTAATACAATTTGTCCTTCGTCGCGCGTGATAACGCCTTGAATACGGTGGCGCGTCGTCTGCGGCTTATTCGACACCGCCGCGATTTTTTCGCCGACGAGTCGGTTAAGCAGCGTTGACTTGCCCGCATTCGGACGCCCGATAAGCGCGACATAACCACTGCGATAATTTTGGACAGGCTCGGTCACTTGTCTTCAGAAACCTTTGTGAGCAGAATTTCCTCTGCCGGGATGATTATAACTTTACCGTCGTGCCATGCCGCGATAGAGTTTCCGGCGCGTTTGTGAAATAGCAATGCGTCCTCAACGGCGCGCTGCAACACGGCTTCGATGGCTTGCGCATATTCGACGAAGAGTTGCGGTGAATGTTCAGGCGCGGCGATCATTTTGCGCATCATAAAATGCCTTCCAATAATCGGATCGAAAAATTGCAGGCGCGGCGTCTTTGCTTCCCGCCGCAATCAGCGAAGGTTTACCCGGAACCGAATTATCATACACCACCCAAGTGTCTGCGCGAGGCATGTATAGTTTGAAAAAGTTTCGCACACCTCTTCGGTAGCGTCTTCGTATAATTATCTCCGGCACATGATGCCCGCCGACGCGCACGCGCTCCGCCACTCGCCCGACGGCAAGTTCAGGGCTGCGCAGATAGAGAAACAGCAGATGAAACCGATAGCGGTTTTGTTTTAGTTCGTCAATCCACGACGCATAAGAGAGGCTTGCGAGTGTGCTTTCAAACGCGAAGCTGCGGCGTGACGAGGCGAGACTACGCAAGCGTTTGAGCATGATGCGCCCGGCATCGAACGCGGCTCTTTCGGGATTGAAAGCTGAAAGCCCGAGCGCGATTGTGTCGGCATTAACGTACTCCAACAAATTGAGCGCGTCACGCAGCAAAAACGGCGCGAGCGTGGATTTACCCGCGCCGTTAGGCCCGGCAATAACTATCAACTGCGGAGTTGCTTCGCTCATCAAGTCATCACTCGCGCGCTCGCCCGTTACGTCAAATGCACTATTGCCTGTGAGCATTGCACCCAGCCATTGGCCTTGTAATGTTTTTCCGCGTTGGTGTCAGCCCTGTGTAGTTTGCTGCGCCATCTCGCCGTTGAGTTTGAGAATCTCCAGCGTGATGTCCGCCGCGAGATACAAATCCTTGAGATCGAGCCATTCGTTGAGCGTGTGTATGGCACGCATTCCCGTGCCGAGGTTGGCGCATTCGATGCCTTTGCGATTGTAGACATTCGCATCGCAGCCGCCGCCGGAAGCGCATGTTTCCATTTTTTGATTCAAGCGCGCGGCGGCGGCTTTGACGAGTTGCACGATTGCTGCATCGTCCGGCACATCCATCGCAGAGTAATCGGGTTCGAGAATTGTTTCGGCGCGCGCGCGCGTGGTTTTGCCTTCGACGGTGACTTCGTACTTCTCTGCTGCATCCTTGAAACGACTCGTCATGTGATCGCACTGCGCCTTTAATTTCGCTTCGTCGAGCGAGCGCGCTTCACACTGAAGATGAACGAAGTTCGGAATGATGTTCGTCGCTTTGCCGCCTTCGATGATGCCGACGTTGGCTGTGGTTTCTTCGTCGATGCGTCCGAGCTTCATGCCGCTGATGGCTTCGGCGGCAATCTTTATCGCGCTGATTCCCTGTTCGGGCGCGACTCCGGCGTGCGATTCGAGGCCGTAGATTTTCACGTCCAATTGATTAGCCGAAGGGCCTTTGGTGAAAAGCAGATTCGGCTCTTCGGAATCGAGCACGATGCCGCGTCGCGCTTTGATTTTTGCCACGTCCAAATGCTTTGCGCCGAGCAGCCCGACCTCTTCGCAAATGGAAAAGACTGCTTCGATCGGCGCGTGCGGAATGTTTTGTTCCTTGAGGCAGCGAACGATTTCGAGAATCACGGCGCAGCCTGATTTATCGTCGCCGCCGAGCACAGTCGTTCCATCGGTTCTGATGATGTCGCCGTCCATCACGAGTTTGACACTCTCGCCCGGCACAACCGTATCCATGTGCGCGCTCAACATAAAGGGTTCCGCATCGGGAATCGTGCCGCGAAAGCGTGCGATGACATTGCCGGAAGTGCCGCCGACCTTCTCGCCCGCATCGTCTATTTCAACTTCCGCGCCCAATTCTTCGCAAAGCTCTTTGATGCGCAACGCAATGTCGTGTTCCTTGCGCGAATGGCTGTCGATTTGAATTAGTTCGAGAAAAAGATTTTTAATGCGCTCTTGGTTAATCAAGCGTTGTCACCTCAAAGAATTTTGAATCTTGCGAATGCCGGTTCATGATTTCAAACCGAAAATCGCAAATCACAAATCTAAAATTTTCCTGATCCTACTATATGCCGTCGCTGCGCGGAAGTTGTTCGCCGCCGCCGTGATGCCGCCACGCTTCGCCGTGTTCGGTAAGTTCGTCGAGCGTGCGTTGCAATTCGTCGCGTTTGGTTTCGAGCGCATCGTCGTCCGCGTTTGCCGGAACATAAATCGGTTCGGCGATTGACACAAGCACGCGCGTAAAAGGTTTCGGCACTTGAAACCTGTCCCAACTGCGATGCGCTTGCCAGAACTTACGGCACGTTAGTGTGAAGGGCAAAACAGGCTGGCCTGTTTTTTTGGCGAGCAGCACCGCACCCATCTTCGCCACGCAGCGCGGGCCTTTCGGCCCGTCGATGGAAAAGCCTGCGGGACATCCCTGCCGCACGAGCCGCACCATTTCGATGAATGCGCCCGTGCCGCCGCGCGTGGTCGAACCGCGCGCCGCGCCATAGCCGAAGCGTTGAATAAAGCGCGCGATATATTCGCCGTCGAAGCTTTGCGAAGTCATGATGACGATGCCGCGTTGCCGGAAAAAATAGGTTCCGATGAAAATTCGATTGTGCCAGAAAGTATAGATCGGCAGTTGCCTTTTGCCGGTAATCGCTTCCCAATGCTGCCAGCCTTCGATTTGAAAACGCACGGTGCGCCCGATAAGGTTGATGAGCATGTAAAAGGCGAGATCGGCGGCGCGAATCAGCAGTCGCTTCTTAAAAGGATATGCGGAAAGATCAGCGAACGCATAAGCGCGGCGCACATTGTCGGCGAGGTCTGCGACGGCGCGCGGCTCACGATTGGAAAATTGCGGCTCTTGTTCGGTTGATGCCTGCATTTAAGACTTTATGCGCTTCACATGCTCGCCTTCATCACACGAGATTCGATCATTCAATCCGATCATTCAATCAATGTGTATGCGATGCGGCATATAGGTCTGGCTCGCCTTGTGGTCGCGTGCGCCAGCGTTTATGAATCCAGAGCCATTGTTCGGGATGTTTGCGAATCAATTGTTCGAGCGCGGCGGTGAAGTTCGCGGTATTGATTTCGACATCCCGTTTATCGTCGCCCGTGCGAATGAGTTCGACGACGGGCAGAGTGTAAAAAACAAAACGCTTGCGCGCTTCTTCCCACACGGCGCAGACGGGCATGACCGCCGCATCGGTGCGCAGGGCGAGTGTTGCCGCGCCCGCCGTCGTACACGCGAGATGATTGAAGAAAGGCACGAACACTCCTTCGTGCGGATGCGTATTGAGGTCTGCGAGAATGCCAAGAGTTCCGCCGTCGCGCAGCACGCGAAGGGCGGCGCGAGCGGCAGTTTTTTTGTTGATCGCCGTATTGCCGAAACGCGTCCGCATGTTCTCTATCAATTCTTCGACGCGCGGATTATCAATCGGGCGCACCAGAAAACTAAGCGGATGTTCGAGCGCAGACCACGCGAAGCTAATCAATTCCCAAGCGCCGATGTGACCCGTGAGAAAAATAATGCCGCGCTTATCGTTCTGCACCGCACGCAGCCGCTGAATGCTTTCTTCGTCATAGACGATCATGCGGCGCAGGCTTTCCGGCGTCGCATTAGGGAACTGGCTGAACTCGCCGAGCAAGCGCCCCAGACTCTCGAACGAGCCGCGCAGGGTGCGTGCGCGTTCCGCTTTGCTTTGTTCAGGGTAAGCGAGTTGCAGATTGCGCTCGCCTGTGCGACGCAATTTGCTTAACATGCGATACGCGATGCGGCCTGCGCCGCGCCCGGTTGCGACGGCCATCGAGCGCGGCATTGCGCCTAAGATAAAAAGCATCGAACGCGCCGCCGCGTATTCAAGTGTCTCTTGCAGTGTTCCGGATTTAGCCATGCGGAAAGCGATTCGGCTGCGCGCGTGTCGAGTTGTTCGTTCGTCGCCACCGATTAAATTACATCGGCGCTCGATTTACATTATTCTTATCGGGCGCGAATTAATTTAAGGGAGAGCGGCGCGGTGTGTCTAGGCGCGGCGCGCGGGGCGGTGATATTATTGCGGAACGCAGCGCAAGGCTTTTTCGTATAGCGTCTGCAAGCGAGCGCGCTTCCCGTTCAGCGCCGCGCATGTTCTCCCTCCTTAATTTAGGTCTGAAGCGGAAAAGCAGCGAATGGAAAAACGACGCATTCTGATTGTCGATGACGACGATTCTTCGCGCCACGCACTCGAACAAGCGCTTTCTGCGCTCGGCCACGAAACGATGATTTCCGGCAGCCGCAACGAAGCTCTGGCGCGTCAGGACTTTCGGGAATTCGATGTGGTCGTCAGCGACTTGGTCGATGATACGGAAGCGGAACTCGCGCTCGATTCCGCAACGCAGGACGCAGAAAACGGCGGCGCAGCAGTATCGGCGGCAAGTGTTGCTCCGTTTGATGAATCGCCGCCGATTAGCATCGTCAAATCCTTCAAGATAGATGTCGGCACGGGAAATTATTTGCGGCGTCCTTACGACAGCGAAGAATTGCGCCGCATCGTCGAGGAAATTCTCCAATGCCATTTGCGTTACAGCGTCGAGCCGCGAGAATTGCCGTTCACGCACGAAAAAGTTGAATTCGAGTTGCCGAGCGACATCGCTTTAATGGGCGGCGTGCTGCAATATCTGCTCGAACGCGTCGCGCGGCTCGGCGTTATCCAACCCGAACAATCCAATTTATTCGTCGCGCTCGATGAAGCTTTCGTCAACGCAGTCAAGCACGGCAATCGTTACGATCACACCAAATTTTTGCGCATCACCGCAGAGCTTTCCGCAGACGAAGCGCGATTTACAGTCGAAGATGAAGGCGAAGGCTTCGATGTCGCGGACGTGCCGGACCCGTGCGATCCGCAAAATCTTTTCCGAACGAGCGGGCGCGGCGTGCTTCTTATCTGCAACATTATGGACGAAGTTAAGTACAATGCGCGCGGCAATCAATTAACGATGAAGGTCAAACGCCCGAACGAAGGTTTGCTGCAAACAAAAACATTTGACTCGCCCGCGCACCACTCCAACAACGCCGATACCAAACTACCCGCCGACTAATGCGCGCGACGCCGACGACGCTGCCATCTCGACGCAAGACGTTAAAGGCTTTTGGCGCGCGTGGCGCTTCTGGCTGACGCCCGCGCTCGTCTCGCTGATCCTCGCCGTTTGCTTCAGAGACCCGTTTGTCGGCGATTGGGATGCGATTGATTACACGGTGCTCGCCGTGCGCGGAGAGCCGTCTTCGATGGCCTTCGGGCGCTCTCTGTTCCTTTACACGAATCATGCGCTCTGGCTCGTCGCGCACGCGCTTTTTCATCTTCACGCGGAAAACGCTTACCTGCTTTTTAAGTACACGGTCATTGCGGAAACTCCGTTTGCCGTCATCGCTTGCTGGCTGCTCGCGCGCGATCTGACTCATTCCGTTTACACGGCGACCATCGCGGCGCTGTTCATCACGGCATCGCCGACGTTCATCGTTTACAGCGGACAGGCGATGACGGAGATTCCATTCGTACTGCTGACGGCGACGGCGCTCGTCGTGCATCTGCGCGGCGTGCGAAAGCAAAATTTATGGCTGTTGTTTACGGGCGCGGCGCTGCTCGGGCTGTGCGTCAACGTGCGCGAGGCGGCGGCATTTTATGCGCCGTGGCTCGTTCTCGCGCCGTTCGTGTGTGGTTGGAAACGCGCGCGCCGCGAAGCCACAATCGTCGCTTTGTCGTGCGCGCTTTTTTTGCTTTGCGCGCTCGGCGGCATCGCTTTTTTGTTTGCGACGGATGCCTTCAGTTACCGCGCGGCGTGGTTTAGCTGGCAGGAGTCGCTGGTGATGGAAGCGGCGCGGCATCCGCTCGGTTGGCACAATGTTTTCATCTTTCTGCTTTTCTTTTTCGTCGCTTCGCCGCTCGTCTTCGTCGCGTTGCCCGCGGCCATTTTGCACGAATGGAAGCGCTATAAATTTTCGCCGCTGCTGCTGCTCGCGTGCGTTGGTCTCCTCGCCAACGCGCTGCTTTTATTCAATTACAGCACCGCGATTAACTGGCGCTATTTTCTGACGGGGCTTCCCGCGCTCGTGCCGCTTGCGGCAAATTATTTTATGCGCACGCAGAGTTTGAAACTCAAAAGCGTGCGGCGCGCGTTCTGGAGCGTCACGCTTGCCATTGCATTCGTTGCCGCTCTGTTCGCCTTTTACCGTCAGCCCGTCGCCAGCGAAAATTTGAGAAAACGCGCGCTCACGAAGGATTACATTCAGCGGCTGCGACTTTTACCGATGGACGCGGTTGTGATCGCGGGCGCGCAGACCGTCGGCGTTACTTACTGGCGCGGACTTGGCGCGGGCAAGTGGGAAGTGATCGGCACGGGCGGCGGCTGGCCGGGCGCAGAAGTTTCGCCGGTCATCGAAAAATATTTGAACGATAAACGCCGCGTCTTTTTAGACATCGATCCGCGCTGGTGGTCTGCGTGCGGCTGGCAAGTGGAAGAAGCGCGCGAGCTGGCGGCGATAGAATCGCAGTTTCACTTTCAACGCGTGGCTGAAAATCTTTACGAAGTTAAATTGCGAACGGATGAAACGGCGCGCGACGTGCCTAATCTGCAAAGTTTGTTGCCGGAAAACAGATTTGCAGATGCGCAGCGATGCTTGGGATTAAACAAGGAGTGAACAAGCTGTGCCTTACGAATTTTTTCTCGCGCTTCGCTATTTTTATTCGCGGCGCAGAGCGGCGTCGGCGCGCGTGACGGCGCTCGCGGCGGTTCTGGGCATTGCGTGCGGAGTGGCGGCGCTCGTCGTCGCGCTTGCGCTCGCCAACGGTTTTCAGGATGAAATGCGCGATAAGATTCTGCGCGGCACGGCGCACATTTCCTTAATGCGGCGCGACGGGCAGCCGATGACGGAGTGGCGCGCGATTGTCGCACGCTTGCGCCGCATTGAAGGAGTGCGCGATGCGGCAGGCACGACTTACGACGGCGCGCTTTTGAGCGGTGCGGGCGGCTCCGCTTACAGCGTGCTGCGCGGAGTCGATGTCGGTTCGCCGCGCGTCGTTGAGGAAATTCGCCGCACGATTATTTCAGGCGCAATCGAACCGTTGCTAGACGAGGCGCTGCATGGCGAAACATCGAACACATCGCACGAAGCAACAAAGGGCGACACAGGCAGCGAAGCTATCTTGCCAGACGATGCACCGTTGCCGAATGCAGTGATCGGCGCAGAGTTGGCCTCGCGCGCGAATCTTCGCGTTAATGATGTCGCACAAGTCATTTCTGCCGATACGAAGCTTTCGATAGAGAACCTCAAGCCGCGAACTGCGCGTGTCCGCGTGTGCGCGATTTTTCGTTCCGGCCTTTACGAATATGATGCGACGTGGATTTACGTTTCGCTTGCTTCGGCGCGGGCATTGGCAAACGCGAACGCGTCTTCCGCTTCGATTATCAGCATCGAGACAAAGGATATTTACGATGTGGCGCGAATCGCGGCGCGCGTGCGCGATGTGGCAGGCGCAGAGTACATAACCGTTGATTGGCAGGAAGCGAATCGCCCTTTGTTCGCGGCGCTCGCGCTTGAAAGACGCATGAGTTTGATTGTCATCGCGCTGATTATTTTCATCGCGGCGCTCAACATCACAACCACACTCGTGCTCGTCGTTGTTGAGCGGCGTTCCGATATTGCGATTATCAGTGCGATGGGCGGGCGCGCGCGAAGCATCACATTGATTTTTATGATCGAGGGCGCGTGCATCGGTTTTATCGGCTCAATCGCGGGCGCATTGCTCGGCCTTGCAGCGTGCATCGTCGGCGAAAAGTATCATCTGGTAAGTTTGCCGGGCGATGTTTATTCTTTGACCAACATACCATTTCACATCGGCGCTAAAGACGCGGCGCTCGCAATGCTTGTGGCTTTTCTGTTGAGCTTGCTGGCGACTGTTTATCCCGCGCGGCAGGCTTCGCGCGTGCGCCCTGCTGAAGCTTTGCGCGACTCGTGAGTAACTTGAGCATGATCGTTTCTTTTGAATCAATCGAATCATTTGAATCGGCCTCGGCGACGAAGAAGAACGCGCGCGAAGGCACGGCGCTGGTCGTCACTGAACTGCGCAAGAGTTTCGCGGCGGAAACGGAAACGGGAGTTGTCGAAGTTTTGCGCGGCGTTTCCTTTACGATGGCGGCGGGCGAAACGCTGGCGATCATGGGCGCGTCCGGCACGGGCAAATCGACTTTGCTGCACTTGCTCGGCGGGCTGGAAGAAGCGGATGAAGGAAGCGCGCGGTTTGACGATTTCGAGATTACGCGCGCGCATCAAAAAGAGCTTGAAGGTTTCCGCGAGCGCGAAATCGGCTTCGTGTTTCAGTTTCATCATTTGTTGCAGGATTTGACGGCGCTGGAAAACGTCGCGCTGCCGCTTCGCATAAGCCGTCTATCGAAAGCGGAAAGTCTGCAACGCGCATTGGCTGCGCTTGATGAAGTGGGTTTGAGCAAGCGCGCGGCGCATCTCGTTCATCATCTTTCGGGCGGCGAACAACAGCGCGTCGCGCTGGCGCGTGCCGTCGTCAAAAACCCTTCGCTGATATTGGCGGATGAGCCGACGGGCAATCTGGATTCGAGCGCGGGCGAACATATCGGTCAACTGCTTCTAGCTTCTGCGCGCACGCATAGAGCCTGCATTCTCATCGCTACGCACAACAAAGAACTCGCCGCGCTTTGTGATCGCACGCTGCATCTGCAAAACGGAAAGATTTTGGAAGTGTAAGAATGAAGCGCAACAAGGTGCCGTGCGGCAACTGAATTCCCTTTTTAATTCAATAGCTTTTTCCTAGTCTGCGGCTTGCCTGCGTTTGGCCTTTAACGCCGTTAGGTTATAATGATCGACGAAGCGCGGCGTGCTCGTTTTGCACTATCCGCACGCAGCACGATTCGCAATTATTTACCGAACGAGTTTTTAAGCACTACGGAAACGAAATAGTATGTTTGAGCGATACACGGAAAAAGCGCGGCGTGTCATTTTCTTTGCACGCTATGAAGCTTCGCAATTCGGCGCGCCCGCTATCGAGCCGGAGCATTTGCTCTTAGGCTTAATGCGCGAAGACAAAACTTTAACCGCAAGATTTTTTCCACGCGCGCAGGTCTCCATCGAAGCCATACGCAAAGAGATCGAAGGCCGCACGCTGCTTCGGGAAAAGATTTCGACGAGCGTTGAACTGCCCCTCGCGCCGGAAACAAAAAGAGTGCTGGCGTATGCGCACGAGGAATCCGACAGATTACAGCATCGCCATATCGGTACGGAGCATTTGCTGCTCGGACTCCTAAGAGAAGAACGCTCGATGGCGGCGGAGATTTTGTACGAAAGAGGACTCAGGCTCGTCGCCGTGCGCGATGAAATCGCCCGCCAATCGGGAGCAGACACGCGCGCCTCGCAAAAGAAGGACACGCCGCACCTCGCAGAATTTTCGCGCGATTTAACGGACGATGCGCAGAGCGACAAGCTCGATCCGCTCGTCGGGCGCGAAGCGGAAATAGAGCGCGTCGTGCAAATCTTGTGTCGCCGCACGAAAAACAATCCCGTCTTGATCGGCGAACCCGGCGTCGGCAAAACAGCCATCGTCGAAGGCTTGGCGCAACGCATCGTTTCCGGCGACGTGCCGTCGTTTCTGGAAAATAAGCGCATTCTCTCGCTCGATCTTTCGCTGATCGTGGCGGGCACGAAATATCGCGGGCAGTTCGAGGAACGCCTTAAACAGATTATGCGCGAGTTGATTGAAAATCCGCAGTACATCGTGTTCATAGACGAGCTTCACACGCTGGTCGGCGCAGGCTCCGCCGAAGGTTCTCTGGACGCCGCGAACATTTTGAAGCCAGCTTTATCGCGCGGCGAAATTCAGTGCATCGGCGCGACGACTCCTGCGGAATTTCGCAAGTCCATCGAGAAGGATCGCTCGCTCGAACGACGCTTTCAGGCCGTGAAGGTTCCGCCGCCGTCCGAAGCCGAAGCCATAGAAATTTTGGACGGCGTGCGCGAGCGCTACGAAAGTTTTCATCAAGTGCGTTACACGCAGGAAGCGATAGAGTCTGCGGTTTATCAATCGAGCCGTTATATTCCGGATCGCTTTTTGCCGGACAAAGCCATCGACGTGCTCGACGAAGCGGGCGCGCGCGTCAAGCTTCGCGTGCGGCGCGAGCAGAATGATTTGCCCGCGTGGAATCCGCCCGCAAACGATTGGCAAAATCCTTTGACGGGAAATAGCAAATCTTTGGCGGCGCGTTTTTCCGATGCCGACGAAGAAGCGCTCGTCACAATCGAAGTCACAAAGGACGACATCGAAGACGTGATTGCGCGTTGGACGGGAATTCCGATCACGTCGCTGAAGGAAGAAGAAACGCAGAAACTTTTGCGCATCGAGCTGGAGCTGCACCGCAGAGTCGTTTCACAGCGTCCGGCTATTTCGGCGCTCGCGCGTGCTATTCGTCGTTCGCGCGCGGGGCTTAAGAGTCCGCAGCGTCCCGTCGGTTCGTTTCTTTTCCTTGGGCCGACGGGCGTCGGTAAAACAGAAGTCGCGCGCACGCTCGCGGATTTTCTGTTCGGCTCGGAGCGTTCGATGATTCGCTTCGATATGTCTGAGTTTATGGAGAAGCATTCAATCTCGAAGCTGATCGGCTCGCCTCCGGGCTACGTCGGCCACGAAGAAGGCGGGCAATTGACGGAGCGCATTAAACGCTCGCCTTATTCCGTATTGCTTTTTGACGAAATCGAAAAAGCGCACCCGGATATTTTCAATGTGCTGCTGCAGGTTTTTGAAGACGGCATTCTGACGGACGCGCTCGGCAACACGATTGATTTCAAGAACGTGATTATCATTATGACTTCCAACATCGGCGCGCGTTTTATTCAAAAGCGCGGCACGATGGGCTTTCAGGCGACGACCGATGCCTCGCGCGAAAAGCTGGAAGAGATGGTTATGTCCGCTGTCCGCCAGACCTTCAACCCGGAATTCATCAATCGCCTCGACGAGATTATTATCTTCGATCAATTAGTTGACGAAGAACTTTTGGAAGTCGTGCAATTGCAAATCGAACAATTGAACCGCACGCTGGCGACGCGCGGCCTCGAAGTTCGCTTGACGGACGAAGCCAAGCGCTGGCTCGTCGCCAAGACCTGCGCGGATCGCACGTATGGCGCGCGCCCGCTCCGCCGCGCCTTGCAAAAGCACGTCGAAGACCCGCTCTCCGAAGCGCTTATTCAAGGCCAATTAAGCGAAGCGACGACCATCGAAGTTTTTCTAGACGGCACAGAACTCAATTACCGCTCGGCGGGCGTCGAAGAACCGGGCGACGCATTGCTGATGCACTGAAAAGCAGGAGACAGAAGTCAGAAGTCAGGGGACAGAATAAAAGCGGAAAGACTGTGTGGGTGGTAGCGATGAGCGGCGAAACAGTTGCTTTATCGCGCTCCAAGCTCTTATTCTGACTTCTGAATACTGGTTCCTGACTTCTGTTTTTTATTGTTTGCCTGTATAATTCGCGGCTTTGCTGAATAAGAACAGGCGCGGCTGGCAACCCGAACGGTGAAAGCCAGAATCAAAAGCTTCTCGCATGTTCAAAGGCCGGGCAGGATGATCGTCGCTTTCGTGCCGACCTCGTAAAGTTAATTTTTCATATCGTTCAGGCTCCCCGAAGTAATAGTAAATTCTTATAGGGATAGCAGTTATTTTATGCACACTCTTCGTCGTGCCACGTTGCTCGTCTTTTTGAGCGCAATTGTCGGAATCATTGCCTTGTTCACTGTTTCGCACGGCGCTCACGCGCAGGAACCGGCGGTAGCGGCAACTCCACAGCAACAATCGCAGCGCCTTGTCGAATCCGTCGAGGTGCGCGGCAATCGTCGCTTGCGCTCAGACGATATTCTTTATTATGTGCAGACGCGCGCCGGTGATCCTTACAACCCGGAGCAGGTGCAGCGCGACCTACAGGCAATTCTCGGACAGCTTCCGCTCGACAAATCCGCCGCCAGCGTCTCGATTGAAGAAGGCACGCGCGGTGGTGTCATCGTCGTTTTCAACGTCAAAGAGCTACAAATTATCCGCGACATACAATTTGAAGGATTGAAGAGCGTGACCGAAGCCGACGTGCTCAAGGAGTTTCGTGAGAACCGTGTCGGCATCTCGAAGGAATCCGTTTACGATCCGGTCAAGGCGCGCAACGCCGTGCGCGTCATCAAGGAACTCGAAGCCGCCAAAGGCCACCCGAACGCGACAGTCGAGCTTCGCACAGACGAGGTTTCGCAAACTTCGACGGCGGTGACCTTCGACGTTAAGGAAGGCGAGCGCGTGCGCGTCGTGCAAATTGATTTCGAGGGCAACGAGAATTTCAGCGACGGCAAGCTGCGCGACCAAATGAAGTACGTCAAAGAAGCCGGACTCGTGACGCGTTTCAAAGGCGAGGACATACTTGATCGCCGCAAGCTCGAAGAAGACTTACGGCGCGTGCGCTTTTATATGACGTCGAAGGGCTATTTGCAGGCACGCATCGGCGAGCCGCGCATCGAAGGATTGGGACGCCGCACGACCGGATTTTTTATTCCGCTGCCGCTGCTTTCGTCAACCGATGAAGCATTGCGCGTGACGGTTCCCATTACCGAAGGCAAGCTTTATCGCATCGGCCAGATTAAAATCGAAGGCAGCTCGATCTTTTCCGAAGACGTGATTCGCAATGTCATAGGGCTGAAGCCGGGCGACGTTGCGGACGGCCAGCGTATCGGCAAATCGCTTTTTGAAGACCTTAAAAAAGCTTACGGCGGGCAGGGCTTTATCCAATATGAAGCCGAGCCGACGCCGAGCTTCCGCGATGATCCGAAAAACCCGAATGAAGGCATCGCGGATTTTACGGTTTCGATTACCGAAGGCAAACAATTCACTCTGCGCCGTCTGGAATTTCTCGGTAACACGTTCACACGCGATAACGTGCTGCGCCGCGAAGTCGTCGTCAACGAGGGCGATGTTTACAATCAAAACCTTTATGAATTTTCCGTGCTGCGCCTTAACCAACTAGGATTTTTCGACCCGATTGACAAAGACAAGGACGCGGACTTTAAGACCAACGACGAAGAAGCCACCGTTGACTTGAACCTGAAGGTAACGGAGCGCGGGCGCAACCAGATTGCTTTTAACGGCGGCATCAGCGGCGTCGGCGGCTCCTTCTTCGGATTATCATATTCGACCAACAATTTTCTCGGGCGCGGTGAAGTTCTTTCCTTCAATGCGGCGGCAGGCAATCGCCAGCGCTCGTTCGAGTTTTCATTTACGGAGCCTTACCTGCGCAATCGCCCGATCACGACCAGCCTTTCGCTTTTCACGTCGTCGGCGAAAACCTTCGGCGAAGGCACAACGCTTTCGCAAAACGCTAATGCGATTCAGGGCACGTCGGGTTCATTGACGGACTTCTTCAACACGAACCAAGAAAATTTGTTCACTCGCACATCGAACGGCGCATCCTTTCTCGTGAGTTCCTCGCTTTCCGAATTCTACCGCAAGCGTCCGTTCACGCAGTCCACGCGCATCGGCCTTTCGTACACGATCCGGCAGGACAGCGTTAAGGAACCGGCGGTCAATGCGCAGAACAACGCGCAGACATTCATTCCAGTGCTTTTCACGCAGCCGAACATTATCACGAGCCGCATTACGCCGACGGTTGTTTACGATACGCGCGATTTCTCGAAGAACCAGAATGATCCCGTGCGCGGCAGGCAGATTCAAGCATCGCTGGCATTCGCGGGCGCGGGCGGCGACGTGCGCACTTATGCGCCGTCACTTCAGTACATACAGTTTAATCCCGTGCGGCGCAAACAGCGCGGCGGCAACCCGGAAGTTTTTGGTTTCCGTCTTGTCGCAGCCAACGTCGGCAGCTTTGCCCAAACTGCCAAAATCAGAAACTCCAACTCGCTTGCCTTCGTCAGCGGCGTGCCTGTTTTTGACCGGTTTTTCCTCGGTGACGAATTCACGATTCGCGGCTATAACGTGCGCTCAATCACGCCGTATGCGCCGATAAATTCTTTTGTTACGTCGCGCAACGTCGTTCTTTCAACGACCGCGACAGGAACGCCCGACACGCCCGCCGATTTTCCGGCTCAACTGCTTGCCACCGCAACGCGCATCGGCACATTTACGGGCGCATCCGGCAGCAACGTTTTGAACTTTTCCAATTCGTTTACGCCGATTGGCGGCGACACGCAGCTTCTGGGAAACTTTGAATATCGCATACCCATTTTCGGCCCGGTCAGCGCGGCGGCGTTCGCGGATGTCGGCTCGTCCTTCAATTTGCGCAAGGGGCGCGATCAAGCAATCAACAGCAACTTTTTGGCTGACCAACCATTTCTGCAAACACTTGGGCTGGGCACTAACTTGAGCGCGTTCGCGGCAATAAACAATCCGAGCCTCGCAACTGTGTTTGACATATCCGGCCAACGGGCGCTTCTCTTGCGCGGCGCAAAATTTGTAACGAAGGATGAATTCGCCAGCGCACAGGGAATCAATATTAATCCGCAAACGGGTTTGCCGCTCGGCTTTCAGCCGGTTTTTCTGCGCGGCGAAGCGCAGACCAATACTGTTGTGCGCGTCGGCCAGAGCATCTTTGACCGGTTCACAAATTATCGCTCAAGCATGGGCGCAGAGTTGCGCGTGCAAGTGCCGGTTGTCAACGTTCCGTTTCGTTTGATCTATGCGTTTAATCCGAATGCGCGGCGCGGCGTTACCAAGGAACTGCCGGGCTTCTCCTTCAATGAACGCCGCAGCGTTTTTCGTTTCAGCATCGGGCGAACTTTTTAATTACGCTAGAGTAAACTGTCCAAGCGGCGCAGACATCGTAGTTGATTCAACGTCCGCAATCACCACCCTTTTAAGGAGCATTACGTAAAAGTTATGAAAATCAATCGTTTGTTTGCCGCGTCTCTTTTCCTCGCGGCTGTCACATCTCTTCCCGTTTACGCGCAGCAAAACGCACGAACGACAGCAGCACCCGCAGGCGGCGGGGCAGCAGTAGGCGTTGCCGCAGCCATTCCCGACAGCAAAATCGGTTTCATCAATACAGAAGCCTTCGCCGATGAAAAGCAGGGCATCGCGCGCTACGTCACCGCCATGAAAAGCTTGGAACGCGAGTTTCAGCCGCGCCAGAATGAACTCGTTGCCTTGCAGACTCAACTAAAGGGAATTGCCGACGACATCACCAAGCTGAACAACAATCAGAGCGTGGTCGATCCGAAGACGATTCAGCAAAAGCAAGAACAGGGCGTCGCCTTACAGAACCAACTCGAGTTCAAAAAGAAGGAAGCAGAGGCCGCTTACCAGAAGCGTATGCAGGAAGTGGTTGCGCCGATTTCCGATGACATCGGCAAAGCGCTCGATGCCTTCTCGCGCCAGCGCGGTATTAATCTGATGCTCGACATCAGCAAATTCGCGCCAGCCGTGCTCTCAGTCAATCCTGCGATGGATATGACGGCTGCCTTCATCGCCGAGTACAATAGCCGCGCCGCAACGACTGCCGCGCCGCGCCCGCGACGCTAATCGAGGTCTGCTAATTGTTTGTGCCGAAGTCGCGCGGAATCAACCGCGCGACTTCGGCGCACTCTCTTAAGCCGCGTTCCCTTCAAGCTTCAGCTATCTTTCATCTAAACAAAATCGCGCGAGGCACATTGCGCGTCTTATTCCACATCCGAATTTTTCGAGAGCGCTATGGAGACTATCCTCGACACGCGCGCTATTCAAGCACTACTGCCGCATCGCTTTCCGTTCCTGCTCGTTGATCGCATCATCGAACTCGAGCCGCGAACGCGCATTGTCGGCATCAAGCAAGTTTCCATCGGCGAGCCTTTTTTTCAAGGCCACTTTCCCGGCGCGCCCGTGATGCCCGGCGTGCTCGTCGTCGAAGCTCTCGCGCAGGTCGGCGCTATTCTCGCCCTGCGCGAAATCGAGAACCGCGACGAAAAGCTCGTGCTCTTTAGCGGCATTCAGGAAGCGCGCTTTCGCAAGCCCGTTGTTCCCGGCGACACATTGACACTCGAAGTCACGGCGCTCCGAATCGGCTCGCGCGTGCAGCGTATGCGCGGTGAAGCGAAGGTTGACGGCGTGCTCGTCGCCGAAGCAGTAATTATGAGCATCATGGCTGACCGAGAGGCACTCGCCCAATGAGGAGCGATCCCGTTACCACGCCGACGCCGCTTGGCAATCACGACAAAAGCGCAACCAACAACAGCGCCGCCGCAACACAAGTTCATCCTGCGGAAAACGCATCTCTTCATAACGCTAACAGAAACCAGCCACAGGCAGATTCCGCGACATTTATTCATCCTTCCGCCATCGTCAGCAACAAAGCAAACATCGGGCGCAACTGCTTCATCGGCCCTTACTCGATTATCGGCGACGAAGTTATTTTAGGTGATAACGTGCGGCTCGAATCGCACTGCGTCGTCGAAGGCCGCACACACATCGGCGACGAAACGCATGTTTACCCGTTCGTCTCCGTCGGCCTCCCGTCGCAGGACTTGAAGTATAAGGGCGAGCCTTCGGAGACTCGCATCGGGCGACGCTGTTCGATACGCGAATTCGTCACTGTTCATCGCGGCACAGAGAGCGGCGGAATGCTCACGCAGATTGGCGACGATTGTTTGATTATGGCGCAAGCGCACGTCGCGCATAATTGTCATGTCGGCAATAAAGTGATTATGACAAATGGTGCGACGCTTGCCGGACACGTTCATGTGGAAGACGGGGCTGTGATCGGCGCTTATTCCGGCGTTCATCAATTCTGCCGCATCGGGCGCGAGGCTTATATCGGCGGTTATTCAGTCATCGTCAAAGACGCGTTGCCGTTTGCGCTCACCGTCGGCAATAGACCCACACGCTGCTACGGACTGAACACAGAAGGCATGAAGCGTCGCGGTTATCCGCGCGAAATCACCGAAACACTTCATCACGCTTTTCATCTTTTGCTCAATTCGCGCCTCAACACATCGCAGGCGCTCGCACGCATCGGCGAAGAAATTCACGACTCGCAAGAAGTAAACGTGCTCGTCAACTTCATCGAAAATTCCAAACGCGGCATCGTCAAATAAAATTCTGTTATGCGCTACGGTCTTATCGCGGGCAACGGGCGTTTCCCTTTTCTAGTGCTGGAAGGCGCGCGGCGCGATGGTGTGGAAATGTCCGTCGCGGCGATCCGCGAGGAAACCGATCCGGCGATTGAGAAGATTGCCGCGCGCATCACTTGGGTCGGCATCGGGCAACTCGGCAAAATGATTCGCTTCTTCAAACGCGAAGGAGTCGAGCGCGCGATCATGGCCGGGCAAGTCAAGCATGTGCAGATTTTCAGCGGCGCAATCCCGGACGTGCGTATGCTCAAACTGCTGCTCAAACTTCCGCGCCGCAATACAGACGCGCTCATCGGAGCCATCGCCGACGAACTCGCCAGCGAAGGCATAGAGCTAATCGACTCCACCTTTTTCCTGCAAGATTATCTGCCGCGCGAAGGCACGCTATCAAAGCGCGAACCGACGGAGCGTGAGCGCGGCGACATCGCATACGGCCTCGAAGTCGCGCGCGAAATCGCACGCCTCGATCTAGGTCAAACCATTGTCGTGCGCGCGCGCGCCTGCGTCGCCATCGAAGCAATGGAAGGCACGGACGCTTGTGTTATTCGCGCAGGCACACTCGCGCGCGGGCGTCTGACCGTCATCAAAGTCGCCAAGCCCGATCAAGACATGCGCTTCGATGTGCCAGTCGTCGGACTGCCCACGATTAAAGCGATGATCGAAGCCCACGCGACGTGTTTGTGCATAACGGCGGGCAAGACTCTAATGTTCGACCGCGACGAAATGCTGCGCTTCGCAAACGAAAAACGCATCGCCATTGTCGCTGTTCCACATAATTGATTGTCGGGCGGCGGCGCGCGGCTTGCACGTATGCAATATACTTTCTTACAAATGCAAAGCGTAAAAATTCAAGCGAACCAATCATGACTTATCAACAGCCAACGAACAAGATTCTGCAATTGCTTGCCATTTCAGGAAGTCTTCGCGCCACATCTTCAAACACAATTCTTCTTCGAGCCGCAGCGACATTAGCTCCAAGCAATGTCAAAATTATTCTCTACGATTCGATAGCCGACTTGCCGCACTTTAATCCTGATTTAGATAGCGAAAATGCGCCGCCCGCCGTCATAGATTTTCGTTCTCGGCTGCAAGCATCTGATGGCGTCTTGATTTGTAGCCCAGAATACGCCCATGGAGTACCGGGTGCGCTCAAGAACGCACTCGATTGGATAGTTGGCAGCGGCGAATTCATGAACAAGCCTGTCGCGCTCATCAATGCTTCATTAGTCTCGACACATGCGCAGGCATCTCTGACAGAAACACTCACGGTGATGATGGCGAAAGTCAGTGCCACAAGAGTGCCGCTCGAAAGTAACAAGATTGATGAAATCGGCATTACTTCAAATCCGGAAATTTCCAACGCTTTGCGTGAAATCATTGCTGAACTTGCGGTTGCAACCTCGATCCAGTGAGCGGAACAAAATTAACAGCCGCCGAAGCAAATAGAAAAGGCGCGACTTCAACATCGCGCCTTTTCTATTCCATCCTTTGGTAGTCTTTCGCCTAAAG
>JAABUK010000892.1_pt1 | contig 60133 bp, 59 predicted proteins | sample 5559141 | NCBI WGS metagenome assembly JAABUK01 (sample SAMN10711869, study PRJNA513367) | rock metagenome | isolation source: Antarctica rocks | place: Antarctica: Victoria Land, Pudding Butte nord | collected 2016-01-03
GAAGGATGCGGAGGCTTGGGCGCGTGCTATGGATCGGGATTGGTCTCGGTAGGGGTCATTGGGGACTGTGCCGGTTGTTGCGGAGGAGGAGGGTGGGAAGGCGAGGCTGAGGGTGAGGAGGAGGGTTGGAGGGAGGCGCATTATGGAGGTGGAATGGAGGATACGGGGTGCACTTGGTTAGGAGGAATGGGAAGAGTGATTGCTGCTAGGAAGAGGAAGGTTAATGGTCATGAAGTGGTGTTGATGCCTCGCTTTCGACTGGGTTTGAGCAGTGCTGGACCAACGTAAGCATGACAGGAGAAAACAGCGACGACGAGCTGAATTCAAAGATCTGGAGACGCGCATGTATATTTGGATTGGGAAAGTATAGTTTCGGTTGGGGGTGGTTGTGCGATTGGCGCAAGGCAGCGCATAGTGCGCATACTCACAAACATTCCGATGAAACATGTTAGCATCCAATCTGCTTACTCTGGATAGCAGCGTTACCGTGGGCCAGTGGGTGTTGCCCAGTCCAGTTAATGCATGTGGCCATGAGCGCGACCTGTGCAATAGATTCGAGATCTAACCCGCCTCTCAGAGCTTGTCGATGATTGTGCGTGACACATTTTGCTCAGTGTGTTGTTAGAGCAGAAGAAGGCTAGAGCTAAGCTTGACTCACTGGAGGATGTCATTCTATTGAGTAGTCACTGAGAAGCAACTCGGGTTTCAAGGCTGGAAGTGCATAACGGGTACTGGATTCTTTGTTCATGGACATGGGAAATCTTGTATCAACTCCCAATCAATTTTCTTACACCATGGAACGTTGGTTTTTAATGCCTATTTCGAGGCTGTGTTCACGAGTTCGTAGCCTGAAACAGAAAAATTCCTTTATATTGAGTCGCCTTCATACGCCACTCTGAACAAAGACTGTCTCGTCCGTCACAAATCTGATACTATACCCTCCATACACCACGTATCTGATTCATCAAGATCGGAATCTTGGCCGTTCACTGCACAGCGTGGTATCGTATCAAGGCAACTTGGTTGAAGGTGGAGCACCCAGAGCCAGGATATTGCTGAAACATGCTTTGTTCTCAGTGGCGTACAATGCGTCTGTGGATACTCCGCCTTCCTCTGAGCCAAAATTCAGAGCTTTTGAATTGTTCACTGTGCTGCGCTGAATCATATAGACATGTTCTGATTGAATGAGGAGCCGTGAGAATAGTACATGGCTGTGATGACCTTTGTTCGAATGCATCAGCATATGCTCTTGGCCCTTACTGTTGCCATCACTCTTCCAAATGTACCCAAAAAGATTTCTGTGGGACTTTCTTTGGCAATGTTTGCCTCTCGCATTTCAATTTCGAGAGGTGAATCTGCACTATCAATACCACGTAACGAGTCCAAGGAGGCAAGTTTTTTCCAAGGTCGAGGAGCGAGAATAGATCAGGCTTTGTCCTCAACGTCTTCTCGATGGAATTATCGTGATCACTGCCTAGTACTGAGTCATGCAGGGGCAGGGTTGTCGAAGGAAGGGCTGTTACAAAGAGTAATATATATTGGAACCTTTCGTGCTGCTCTGCTTTCCATCAGCGCACTCCTCATAATTCTCAAATCAAGCGGAATCATTGCAATCAATCATTCTACCTCTACAATACTACTCCACCAGCCTTTCCACACCAAGCTCCTTCGTCAGAGCCACTCATATTCCTACTAGAGACAAGCTCTAGCATAACCTTACGCCAAGCGTCACAGTCAGATTTCCAGATTTCTCAAGCCAGCATTCAAGATTGGGTCTCTTTCCTAAGCCCCGCTACAACATTAACACTCAGCCACCATCCAACACGAAGCCATGCCCAGGGAAAGGGTGGCCAAGGAGGAGGCTCTGATGATTACCAAAGACGTTGTTGCATTTACACTATTCTGGTGTTCTCGTGGGGTGAGTTGGTATGGCATCATCTCTCTACTTGCAGTCAGCTATCCGGGCGTGGGAACAGATTCAATGAAGATCCGCCTGACGCAAGATAAGCATAATGGGATTTGCCAGAATGACTATAGTTTCTCCTTCCTTGAAAATGGGATTTTCTATCCATATCGCGTCGATAAATATATCCAACTCTTACTGGGTATCAAATCGACGGATGAGGTCAAAAAATTGACGAAGGATGAGAAGGCAAAGTTGGAAGAGGTGGAAGAGGACGCTTATAGAGACATAATGGCACGGGCAGACAAGGCATGGATGGAAGATGAACCAAGTAATCTGCGTCCCAAGCTGTTGACTGAAAGGCAAATACAAACCAAATGGGAGCATGCACGGGTTCTCTTCTGGTTATCTCGTGGAATGAGTCGCTCAGGCGCGACCAAATTGCTTCAATGCAGGTTTGAAAGGAAACGCCTAAGGCCTACCCTTGCCAACACCAACAAGATCATTGCAAAACACAACATGGAAGCTGGAGGCGAGCTGGGTTTGTGGTTCTACGATGATGGTGTATTCTGGCCGCAATTCGTTGATCGATACATTCAACACTTTATGGACGACATTGACAGAAGATGGTTGGAAAAAGTAAGAACTTTGACGAACTCTGAGCGGGACATCATGCGGAAAGAGAACTATAGAGAAGCCATAAGGGAGAATGCAGACCGTAGCTTTGAAGGAAATCAGACAGTGGCTGCACATGATGGTCGCAAGGATAATAACCCGACAGTTCGCGAGTATATCGCGAAAGAGGGCGATGATTCAGCTTCTCGCGGTGATTCAATTCCTCGCCGTTATCATCCGCAGGGGAGGAGGCATTTCGGATCTGGTAGTCACCATGATTCGATCAGAACATCTACAACTCAGCTCTCTGGGGGTATCTTCACCGAGCCACTTCCTCCGTCCCAGCCACTCCAAAACCTAACTCAAGGACGCGGCCAGACATATGGAGGGAGAGGTTTTAATTCCAGCACTGGTCGTACACCGATTTCTCGTGGTTTCAACATTTTCCAGCCACAGTCTACGTCGACAACGACTCCGTCTCAAGCACAAATTGGGTACAGTTCTCAAAACTTTGGGAACATAGCGGCACAATATGGACCAAGTGGTACTCCAGCGTTTCGGCAACTGCAGTACGACTCTCGAGACTATGGTTACCCGCCTGCGCGACAAGGATTGACTGAGCCGCCTTACCGTCAATACAATGACCCACCTCCCGATTATAGGTATTCAACTGCACAGCAAGAAGCGATTGATCCTACATCGTTTGAGCCCGGTGACTACATGGCTCGAACTTATGGGAGAACGGACACATTTCCATACTACCCGCCATCTGCACTCCCGTATCAAGGCTTTGGGAGTACAGCCGGTCCTACTTTCGTGACTCCCCCTCTCGCCCAACATTCCGCGTTCGAAACAGCGGAAGAAACTTCTGCCAGGATGGCCAGAGAGTGGGGCCACACTGCGCCACAGAGGAACCCCGAACGCGGCAGTGGGGGTGGAGGGAGCAATACACGGGACAATGGAGGAAAAAAGAGGGAGAACGACAAGAAGTCGAGACGATGGTAGCGAGCTAACGGAGGGTGTTGCATGCGTTGATTTCGTGAAAGCTGGTCTTTCTCTGATGGTTCTTGAGGGCTACAATGCGGGAGTTCGGCTGTTGATGTTGTGAAAACTGGTCTTTCCTGGTATTTGTTGGGTGCAGGACTGCTGGAGTTTTGACCCTGATCTTGTGAGGGTTGGTCTTTCTTGGTGAAGTTTTGGGTGTGGGAATGCGGGAATTCTAGTCTCTTACTTAAATGCCTTAATAATCCTTAGACTCGAAGATAGCATGCAATACTATAGACTTACACTTTTTCGATAGATGGACTCCCTTGGTGCTTTTTCCGGGGTCTCAAGGCATGCTTCTGGGTTGGCTTCGTGGAATCTTACCAAGATATTTCTTACTACTCGATTTTTTCAATTCAAACTCGCAACATCTTACCTTTGAACACTTCCGATATGTGTTTTGCTACTACTCAACATCCCCATCTCGAATTCGGGAAATGGATCGTAAAACAATTCCGAATTTTGTCTTGCTACTCGTTTCCTCGTCTTCAAGAAGTACTGATGACTTTGAACCGTGCGAAACAGACACGCTCTGCTGGGCACCCAACAACCTTATCGAACGCGTATGACCATATTCAGGAGCTGTATAGCGGTTCTTGATGGGTATGACTAGGGTTTGGTACAAACTTGATCATCTTTATGGCTACGAACCCAGAGATACTTATTGACGACCGGGTACGTACCCCGCAGTATGTTTCAGAAGCCAGCTGATGTTCACAGAATTTCCTGCTTGACAGGTTTGATAGCTCAAAGTGGGTCAATTATGTATGCTGACGCCCAGGCAAAGCCCTTGTTGATAAAGGTCCATAGTCAGCCAACTCAAACGGGAATCCATCGACGTACTCTACCTCAGCTGTCTTGAGATCTTTTCCTCGTGAACTTGTACCCTGGTACTCGATGCATACGTTGGGCTTAATGCTGATATGGCCATACTCGTTAGCTTTGAAGGCTACCGTCTCACGATAATGTTCCAGGGGGAGTCGACTCGTGAACTCGGGCGAAAGCGCTAGTTCAGATTAGGGCTCAAGCTGCATTGGCTTGGCGCACGCTGACATGCTGCAGATGCAAGAGATGTGAGACTGCCTATAAGAATTCATCTACCCCGCTCATATGCATGATGACCAGAGTTTAACAGCGCATTGAAGAATTACTTCCATGACAATAGCGACCTTGAAGACAGTCAGAGCGTAATTGAGGATGACGACTTCTCTGCTTGTAAGGCTACCCTTTACTACGAGTATTGACAGATAAAGAGAATCATTAATGCTTTTGACATCTCCGAGACGGCCGCCAACAGGTCGAGATAAATACGAAGGATAAAGTAGTTGGAGGTGGGCAAGGGTTTTGCCAAGACCGAAAAGGAGGAACAGCCGAGGCGCATTGCATTTTTGTACTTGGGACTTGAGATGGGGATGCAGTGCTTTGCGCTTCTACTCCACAACCCCATCGAAAAGAGTATGTATGTCCATGGATTTGGCTCCGATGCTGAGACTATTCATGAGATCTGTAAGCTGAGAAAAATCAAGCGGATCGTGATTGGAGAGGGTTTTGAGTTCGAAACTTAAAATGCAAGGCTATAACAGCCTTGCGGGTAGCGCTAGCCGTTCGTCGCCAGACTCCCAGATTCTGGAATCTGTTCTTCATCACACCTTTCCCCCGTCACCTCTATTACACACGGCTACCAGGCCGTTAATTCAATAACGATTATCAAGAATCGCATCGTAAATGCGCGAAGACTTGATAATATGGGTCGCCGCCACATCCGTTCCGTGTACTTGAGGACACCCAAAACCCCACGGCCGATTGCCTCCAGAGAGGGGCAGAAGGACGCCTTAGCTCTCTTTTCTCAACCACGCACCAACGACGCAGTGCGCAAATCACTAGACTTTACTTACAGTCCAGAAGGCCCTCGAGAAATCAGACCTAATCCACAACATTCCATTTCCGTTGATGGTGGCCATGCTCCAAGGAAGGTATCCGCAGGGCTGGAGGGCACAGCATCGGCGCCTATCAAGTCGGAACTTGCCGCAGAGACCCATTTGAATAGTGATTCGTCACCACATCGAGAAGCTGCGGAAGACGCGAAATCTTACGATGGCGTCGGTGTCGAAGCTCTTGCTGCATGGATGATGGGTGCGGAGTATGATGGCTTCTTATCACACCAAGCCGCGCGCGAAGCTTGGCAGCCCGGGACCAACAACTGGTTCTTCGAGAGTCCCGAATTCCACCGCTGGGAGAAAGGAGCGTCAAATTCCATGTGGGTTTCGGGCAATCCCGGTAGTGGCAAGAGTACTTTGTGCTCTGCTGTAATTGAGACTTTGAAAGCTCGACATGGTCCTCAAAACCCGGCAAGCTTAGCTTATTACTACTGTCGAGATGACGACCAGAAACTCCAGGAGGATGATCTTATATTACGACTCATCATTGGGCAGCTCTCACTGCAGAGACAAGCTCCTTTCGCTTGTCTGCAGAGGCTCTACAAACGATCCACAAAATCCCAGAGTCACCCCTCGAGGACAGAGCTTGTTTCTGTACTACAAGAAATCCTCAGCTCTTTCGAATCAACGTACATCGTCATAGATGGCTTAGACCAGTATCCAGGACGAGCCAATTTCTTTGACGCTCTGCGGAAGATCTGGACTGATGGCGTCCGAGTACGGGTGATGATTCTCAGCAGGCGAGACTCAGCAACAGAGGATTACCTAACAAGCACGCCCGTACAGAAGGAGCAGTTTATCATTCGGAGGCATCATGTCAACTTCGTTGCTGAGACGCTTGTCCGGAGGCAAATCCGAGAATCTCCGCTGATGCGAGGGTTTCGAGATTTTGAGGACAAGTGGACCGAGACACTAGTTGAGAAGTCTCACGGCATGTGCGTAACATCATCGATCGAGTTTTTTATATAGGCTAATGGTTTCATTCCAGGCTGTCATGGATATCCCTGCAGATTCGAAGGCTGCAAGCCTGCAATACCACCGAATCTGTCAGAGAAGTACTCTCAACGTCTCCAGCACAAATCGACTATTTTCCTACGGATCTAGTTCAGACTCTAACAAATGGCATCAAACCTGGCGACTTCATATCGCATATGCTGGAAGTCCTGTCGATCTCGGCTCGGACTATGTCCATCAGAGAGCTGGAGGAACTCGTTACATTCCATCTAAGGACCAGTCCGCAATTCAGACCAGACTACGTCCACAGGGACCTCCGCGAGGCTTTCGACATCTGCTCTGCTTTCTTGGCATTCTCTGACCAGGCTTCCGACCAGAAGCCCACGGAGATTGTCGAGAGCGCGGCTGAATATGTCGATCTCATCCACCCTTCCTTGAAAGAATTCTTCTTTTCAGCAGAAATCAAGAACGGCCCAGCCGAGGCTTTCGGAATCTCAAAAATTCAGGCTCATTCCCACATGGCTGCACTGTGTCTAGACTACCTCCTTCAATTCACCGAGGCCATGATCCCAAGCCCAGAAGTCTTCGAGAGATACCCATTTCTTCAGTATTCCGCACGATTTTGGTTTGTCCATGCCACACGGGCAGATACCACACGCTTGCAAGATCTTATGTTGAAGTTCTTCACATCTGAGATATGTTTCGCGAATTGGCTGTCAGTTCATGATCCCGAAGATTCCGAGAGCACGCGACTAAAGAGAAGATATCCCTCCCCAGTCTACTATACTGCGCTATTTGGTTTCTGCGAATTGGCTCAGGCCTTGCTTGCGCGTGGCGCACGACTGGACGAAGCGGGCGGCAAGCGGAACTACCCACTATTAGCGGCCGTCGAGGCTGGACACGAGTCTGTTGTGCGACTATTTTTGGAGGAGATTGAGAAAATCCAGCAATCGGTCTCTGCATCACTACGCAAGATATTGCACCAGGACGATGTGGAGAGGCGCTTCAAAGATGGCGAAACGGCACTGATTTGCGCAACGTCCCAAGGTAGATTGAGAATTGTTAAGCTTCTCCTGGAGCAAGGGGCCGATACTGAGGCTACTGATGCTCGCCATCTCACAGCTCTTCATCGATCCGCTCAGCAAGGTCATGAGGAAATCGCTCAGCTCTTGATCGATTTTGGAGCGGACATTGGGGCTATGGATGCGGATGGAAGGACTGCTCTGTACTACGCTATTGTCAACAGGAAAGCGAGCATGGCGGCCCTGTTGCTGAATAACAGCAGCAGCCCACAGTCGCCAGATCGACATGGAGATACACTACTCCACCATGCCAGTCGGAGTTCCTACTTGGAGGGCATGCGGCTCTTGTTACAAGGTGGCGCGAATCCTGAGACTCATGACCGTTTTGGAGAAACCGCATTACATATATCCGCCAGGCTTTCCAATCCAGCTGGTGTGAGCCTGTTGCTTGAGAATAGAGCTAACCCACAAGCTCGGATCAGACCGTCCGGAAGGACTGCTATGCACTACGCTGCCATCATTGGGGACTTCAAGGAAGACGATGAAGAAACAGCCAATAAGCCTGCTCAGCTTATCAACGATGCTGCTGCTGAAGAGATCGTTCATCTGCTTCTGAGAGCAGGCGCCGACGTGACTATTAAGGACGACGGAGGCATGGTACCGTCTGACTACGCCCGAAATAGGACACGCCCACGGCTCTCTGAGATACTGCTGCGTGAGGAACAGCGTAGGGCTAACGAGAAGGGCCATACACCGATGGAACTTGATGAAGAACAGTATAGTCCGTCAACAACCGTGAGTTCACGAACTTCGAGTTGGAGCAATACAGCAAAACTTTCGAGGCTTGAATTGGACCCTATGAAACGGCCGCAAGTTGCTATACCAAGAGCCCAGGCTCTTCGTGACACGCCAAAGCATACCAGGATAGCGAAGAGGGCCTCGTATCCCTCCAGTCCAGTTGCCAGAGACCCTTCGAAGCCTGCCAAGATAGCCAAGAAAGAGCCTAAGACACCGTCCACTCCATCCTCTAGGAACACCGGTCTACTGCCTTGCCCACATTGTTCCATGACCTTCTCCTCGGACTCCACCCTCAAAAAGCATGTTCTAGCATCACACACTCGACCCTTTATCTGCACTCTCCACGCCTACGGCTGCGAATCGACTGTTGGGAGTAAGAACGAGTGGAAACGTCACATCAACATCCAGCATATGCGTTTCGAGACTTGGAGATGTGATGTTGGTGCTTGCGCTCCTCAGACTATTGGGCCTGACGGTCAGCTAGCGTCTTCAACCCATGAGCCTTTCTATCACGACTTGGACCGCAAGGACTTGTTCACCCAACATCTGAAGCGCATGCATGCGCCTGCTCCGTCTGCTTCTAGTGCTGAGAAGACGGTGTTTAATGATGCTATTGATAATGTTCAACGACGATGTTATGTTCGACTTAGGGAGCTACCGGCGAATACCATTTGTCCCTTCTGTTCAGAACATCCCACGTTCAGAAAGTGGGAAGACAGAATTGAACACGTTGGAAAGCATCTGGAGAAAGGGGACGTAGATCTCGCTGCTGAGGTGGAAGACATCACACTGAGGGACTGGATGGTATCACAAGGCTTCCTGGCACGAGAAGGTGGTGAATGGAGGCTGAAAGATGTAGCCAAGAAGAAGAAGAGGCTAGGCAAGGTTGGACTTGACGCTGGGGAGGATGAAGAGGAGGAGGAGGAGGAGGAAGTCAAGCATGAGTAGGTCATGCGGGCGACGATGCGGATATGCGTCAACGACGAAACGAAAGAAATCACTTGCGCTATAGCAGGTTATGCTTGCTTTTACTACTTGCAGATTGTTTTATAGCTAGACTTGCAGGGGTGAGCAAAGGTGCAGATGGCTGTTAAAGGGTGCTCAGAGAGGCTCAGAGAGGCTCAGAGAGGCTCAGAGAGGCTTCACCAATGTGCTATGACTTTGAGATCCTGGAACTTGCTAGTATAGCAATGGGCCCATGAAATGGACTGAAATGAATCTCATATCCTCCAGATCCTGTGAGCCTGTGACTGCTGTCAAACAGATGCGTAGCGCTCGTGGCACAGTCCAAAGCGCGCCCGCAAAGTTCCACCCAATCTCTCCCACCCACCCTCTCCTCCCATCCGAAGCAAAAGATCCCTCACAACATTGTCGTAGCCTACAACCCCAAGGCCGGACACTTAATCGGGCTTGATAACCGTGTCATAGACTGCTTGGCATACTCGATTTCCCATGCTGGCGCCCACGTGGATCAGATCATTGGCCGACCACCCCAGCTTGCGCAGAAAAAAGTCCTCAACGAGCCCGGGAATGCGAATGGAAGCTGTCAACGTCAGACCGGCAGCAATAAACCGCTTATGCTCCATAGTTCGGACGTAAAGCCCATGATATACAATATGACATACCCCCAGTACTCTGACCAGACCTGTCGTCCACCCTCCAAACCACCAAGATGCAGATCTCCTCCGCCCTGACCGCTCTCCTCATCACAGCCCACACCCTCGCAATATCCCCAGATGTCTCGTCCGCCCTCCAGAAAATCCTGAACCAAGCCCACCAAGGACCACTCTACACCTACCCCACAAGCCTAACCCAAGGCATAATCCCCAAGCTCATCCACAGCCACAACGACTACTGGCGTGACGTGCCCTTCTACAGCGCCCTCTCCGTCGGTGCCATCAGCATAGAAGCGGATGTCTGGCTCTACAATGGCACTTTACATGTCGGACATGAACGAGGAGCACTGACGAAAGAGAGGACGTTTGAGAGTCTGTACATCAATCCGATTTTGGATACGCTGCAGAGGCAGAATCCTACGAATTCGAGCTTTTTGATGAGTGCTACGCACAATGGGGTCTTCGATACGAATGGAGCGCAGACACTATATCTTTTCGTGGATGTCAAGACCGATGGGGCGACGACGTGGCCGTCTGTTGTGAAGGCCTTGGAGCCGCTGTGAGATCTCCCTTTCCCACCAACCACCTTTGCGATGCATGTTTGAAGCCTCTGAATGTACAACCAAAAACGCTGACTTCCCGTTCCAGTCAATCTGGTGGCTGGCTCTCTACAGTAAACACGTCCTCCCTCTTCACCTCCAACGCCGTCACTGTGATCGGTACCGGCAATACCCCGCTCTCTCAAGTCCAACCAGTAACCCCCCGCTACTACTTCTACGACGCCCCGATCCGGACTCTCAACAGCACCTTCAGCAATATCACCTCCCTCGTCTCGCCCATCGCCAGCACGAGCTTCGAAGCGAATTTCGGCCCCGTTCCTGGAACGAGCTTGAATAGTACGCAATTGGCTTTATTGAGAGCGCAGGTTGCTACGGCGCACAGTAAGGGGATCATGCTTAGGTATTGGGATCAGCCTGGTTGGCCCATTAGTACGAGGAATGGGATTTGGAGGCAATTGAAGAGTGAGGGGGTTGATATCATAAATGTTGATGATTTGGAGGGTGCGGCGGGGTTGAGTGATGAAAGTAATTATTGGTGATAGTGATGAGGTTGGGGGAGCAGGACTACAGTGAACATGAGGTACAAGGAGGGTTGCTGAGATGATATGTGGCATACAAACTTTCTGGCAACATCAACGCAACATTTCCATATCTGCAGTTGGCGAATGTGGTGAGTGAACGCTTCTTATCCGTGTTCCTGCGTATGGTCTTTAACCAGTTCATATTTCTGTGTTTCTCCCTCATTCAACTCGCTCTTCTGGTGATACCTTGGTGCCCGTCTTTTTCCACATGCAATCCATGTGCTCTCTTGTTGCTTGTATCTCTTAAAGCCTTAGTGCGAGCCCATATCTTACCAGTGACTGTGAACGAGATGCTTAGTCTGAGCATGTAAAACGACATGAAGGAAAAGGCTTACGAGTGTCCCCTGTACGTCTGTAACCACATCCAAAAAGCGACGCCGAGGCTTGCACTAACAGGAAGAGTTGGAATATTTTCTCAAATTCCAGCCTGACGATGTCATGTTCTGTAAAGCATCTCTATCGGAACACGCCATGGATCCGCGGTATAAGACGCGTGTTCTCATTGGTCAACATATGGAACTAGGACCATTAGGCAAGCTACTGATTCCTCTACTTGCTTTCTATATTGAGTCTCCAGCTATCCTGCAGAAGAGTCGAGAATTAATCCGATTCCTGCGATACCAATCAGCATTATGCATTACAGTGAAACAAAAACCCATGAGATGGCTTTTGTCCCTTCTGTCGTCAAATTATCCCCTCCCCCCTTTGCTGATGCACAAAACTTCCTCGTCACGAGAAATTGACAGTTCGGATCGCGCTCTTCACGGAAGCGTTCTTTAGAGTCCCTTCCTACTCCTCTCTCGAAAGCTACTTTACTATTATATCTATTACGAGGAAAAATAGCAAAGCTAAAATCTTGATTACTTCGCCTGAGCGTATATGTTAGTAGATATTTTTATTAGTAGTCATAAACATAGAGTGTATACGGCATCTTTCTACAACGAGAAATCGCTGCGGCGAAACTAGGGGACTGTTATGGGGCAGAAGAAGGTTCGAGCAGATTCGAGTGGCTGTCTGAACAAACATGTGCGTGTCACGCCTTTTGAAAAAGTCAGGGACTCTCGCGGGCATCACAATTCCACGACGATGATTGGCGATGTCAACAAGACGTCTCCAGCCCGTAAATTCCACCTCCATAAAGGCTACCACGGACCACTTACCACACCAACAAAGAAAACCCCCTCTCCTCACCACCCACCAGACCAAAAAAATCCAACAATCTAACCCTGCGGCCTCCGAGACCAAATCTCCTCCATCTGCCTCACACTAAACATCAACTGCACCCAACAAGAAAACCCCTCCACCAAAAACCCCACCAAACTCCAACTCACCGGCTCCACCGCCATCCACACATCCCCCAAGATCTGCAACAGATAATCCGCCACAAAATCGCCCCCAAAAACCTGAATCGTCAACGTAAACGCCCCGAGCGTGAAAGCGACACGAGCGACGGGCGCGAGGGTGGATAGGGCGTTGGAGGCCGCGGTGTAGAATTGCGCGTGCATTTGCGAGAGGAGGTTGGCGTGGGCTTTGGAGGGGATGAGGGAGACGGCGAGGGAGTGGAAGGTAACGTTGTGGTTTTGGGGGGGGTGCGGGGTGCGGATGGAGAGGGCGTGGGAGTGGTGGAAGGCGCTGGGTGGTAGATTGGCGGTGTCGAATTCCCCGTTGGTTTGTATGATTGAGGTTTCGCTGACGCCGGACTTGATAGTTCGCCAAGGATCGTGGGGTCTGGTGTATGGACTTGCAGTAGAGATGTTGGCGAGGAATGTACAGTAGACAAAAACAATGATTGCGGAATTTCTATATCGAGAAGACCACATGCTGTGAGGCGGTCTTGTACATGCAATCCGAGCAATCGTTCCAAAAATGAGGTCCCGCGTCTGCTATTCCTTATACGCACATCGGATCCCGTAAAACACTATATGGCGAGAGGAGGCTGAGCCGTGCGCCATTTATGACACTCCCCCTGTAGGAGAGCTTGCATTCTAAGCGCCCCGTCAAGCGACTTGTCTCAAGATTCTCGCATATTAGACACTGGAACGCAAGTTAGCAACCAGCTCCTGCCTGCCCACCTGCTGTTTTTAGGATCACTAAGAGAAGAGTCCTTGACAGAGCTTCCCGTGGTATCGCACGACGGCGGATGGCTGAAGCCGGACTCGTACAGAGGATAAGCTTCTCTATCGTAAGCCCAACACTCTATTATTGAGACTTAGAATCCCATCACATTCACTGGTAAGATGTGTGTTCGCGATAGCGTTTCTAGATACACAAAAAAGAACAAAGCACATGAGCTGCGAGTGGAGTAAGACATACACGAGGAGATCAATAGGATTGCAAGTTAAAATGAGGGCAAACATCGATGGAATTGCGTCAAATGAAATGATATTGTGAAGTCGTCGAGTACTCGAAGTCACAGCCTTACTGTAATGCACCTAGAAGGCTGTCTATTCATCTATCATGCTTCATCACCTCATATGTCATCAAATCATGCTTCATTTACCGTATGCGAGCGTATGCAAAGCTTGCACAGCAGCTTCCAGGATCCCCTTGTTTTGTGGAAACCTATTGTTAGCGGCCACCAGTATTCTATCGCCTCGCAAGGCCTCTACCCACTCCTTGGCCCGTTTTCGAATCCCTTCCTCTTCGGAACAGACAATCTGCATAATGCACACGACGCCTCTGTGCACTATCTCCTCCGAATCTTCCCCCTCGATGAGTCCAAAAAGGATTTCCACACCTCGATCCCGTGCTAGGATTGCGGTAGTAGCTCCCTCGAATTGCGTGATCATGGCGAGGGCACCTCCTGCCGCTTTGCGAGTCTGCGGGTCTTCTACGTCTGCCATGGCAAGCAGAATGTGGACTCTTCGCCCTGCAGCTTTGGAGCCATCCGCAAAAAGCTCGACGCCTGCTGCACAATTGACAAGGTTACAGACAAGTTCAGTGGATGCGCGCCGAACCAGCGTGTTGTTGCTGAGAATCAGCTCTTCGATGGTAGGAAATGCGAGGCGTATGATAATCTCAGAGACATTGCTCGACGGCACAGAAGCTAGATTAGTGAGACCCAGTAGAGCTTCAAAAGTGGGTAAGAGGTCACGAGGTCCGGAAGATAACCCAGAATCCTCATAGAGTAGCGAGAGCAACGGTCTAATTGCTGAGTTCAGCGACAACGAGCCGATAGATACCAGAGACGGGTCAACGGATATCAAAATACGGGCTAGGGCATGGGCTGCAGTATTTCGGGACTGGATCTCTGCTTCTGAGGTTCCAGTGATAACCGTGTAGCTTTGTAGTAATAATCGAATGCCGCCTTGTTGGGCAATCGTGCCTCGCAAGCTAGCAGTCCTCGACAACGATAGCAGTATGTTGAACAGAATACCAATAGAACCAGGAGAAAGGGTTTTGCTAATCCCAACAAGCGTAGGAATAGAACCAGCATTCACAATAGCCTTGCAACGCTCCGTGACGGCAGCGTCTTCATCCAAAGGATCAGCTTTCTGTGATGGCTTCGATGCGTTGGCATAAGCCTTGAGCTCGGACATACGTTTTTGCTCTTCTGAAAGGTTAGGATGATATCGCGTCATATTGTCAATAAGCGTCAGGCCACCGAAAGCAATGGACGAGCCAGATCTGCTACTGCCCAGGATCTTCTGGAGAGTGTGTAAGAATGAGCTATCATTGGCAAGCTCTTCCTTGACTCTTGGCTTGACAGATGCATAGGCTAGGCCTTCAATAGAACTCTGCTTGGCTTCGGGATTGTCATCGTTGTTCATCATGACCTTAAGTTTTTGGACGAGTTCCTCGGGGTCCTGCCCTTTATCTGGCGAATTTGGGGCTCCGTTTTGAGCAGATGGGCCCTGCAATTTGGCCAAAATCACTGCCGCAGTGCCGCTACGAGCTTCGCTTCCCTCCGTTTCGCCCTTTTTCAATACCTTCAGAAGCCAATTTGAGCAGTTTTTCTGGACAGCTTCTCGGCATGCTGTGTCAATGCAAGCTGCGTTGAGCATGTCGAGTGTCGCTGTTTCAACCTTTTCCGATTTCATCTTTTTCTCAACTAGTGGTATCAGACCCTCTAGAAAGCCTTTGGTGAGGAACAATGCCGATGCAATGGATGGAGCGACAGGAAACACCCCGGCTGCTGCGGAGAACGCCAGGACTAGGTCCTCATTCTTCTGCCGCTCAACTCGTATGGTGACAAAGTTAGTAAGAATATCCTGGCCGCGTTCGCCTGAAGCTTCCAAAAAATTTGCAGTTGCGAGTGTTGCTTGACTCTGCACGTTGACAGGATTTCGATCATCTAGGCACGATAGAACCGCATCGAAACAATCGTCGTCCATGTATTCATGTAGCTTCTCCGAATCTACTGCCAGCAGCCTGGCGATTCCTTTTAGAGCCTTCCCGTCATGCTCGTGTCCAACCTCAAGCAGCTTTGCCAGGAAGTACTGGAACATGTCTTTCTCGCAGGATTCTCGGTCTGCCTCCGAGGACCAGACTGATGCATCTAATACCACGGTTGAGATGCCGTTTGCGGCCCCATCTCCTAGGTTGTAGATCTCTTCGAAGGCCGAGTTGTCCTTGCAATCATGTAACTTTTTAGCAAGGAACGCCTTGGCCGCTGGCGATTCCCTCAGTAGGCCCGCCAGGATGTCGTCGCTTTGTAAGGCTTCATCCCCTATTCGTCCATGTCTCAACACAAGCTCCATACACCCTGTCGCGACATCTGACGGGACTTCTGCGGAACGATTGAGATACTGGATAGCCTCTTTCCCCGCAGCTTTGTCATTCTCAAGAGCAAACTTGCTGCACAGCTGCTTTAGGTGATGCTGCAAGTCATCCTTTTGGACCTTTTCAAAGGCTGCTTTGACCTCAGAATTGTTGGGGGCGAGGGAGACAGCCTCTCGTAGGGCACGAGAGCCTTCCTACGATGGGTAGAGTCAGTGAGGGGGCGAGGGCGTTGTAGCGTAGAAACGGAGCGTACTTCATCTCGCCCAGCGGATACAAATTCCAAGGCTTGGGCAGCAAGACGCTTAGCTCGCTCATCTCTCTGGGCATCAGCCATGTTGAGTGTCGGTTCTTTGATTTGCTGGCTGTCTAATCGAGTAGGAATGAGGAGCCGCGTCTCCACTGAGTTGCCTCACGTTCAGGTGACATTTGGACTGCAGAACGCGTGCTTGTATGGAAGGAACGAGTCATTCCCAAGCATGGATGCAATTTCCACCATCTCAATGGTGGACTCGATATCGTTCTTCTAATTATGGAAGAATGCAGAAGACATTTTGCGGAGCAATCGCCGCCAGATCGACTTTGATACCCGCAGAGCCTCAATCTAGAACTACTAGATTCATTCAATCTCTCGAGACTTCACCTCTTCGCTCCTGTTCATGCAATGAGTACTTCTACCTTTGCATCCTACCGAAGCCCCGGTAGCTGGAGGAACAATCTATAAGTGAGTATGGAAACCGTAGACGGGTCAGACCACTACAGCAAAACATCTGATGGCAAGCCTTAGCTTTTGCCCAATTAATCAAGAGCATATCCGCTGACTCTACGGTACAGAACCACCTCCCTCCCTCTTGACGATAATCCTCGACACAAATCCCCACGCCTGGGCCCTCCTCGCTCCAACAATCTCCTTCTCAGCCGCAATAGCCAACCTTCTCGTCTTCATCAACGCCCATCTAGCCTTCAACAACGCCAACAAAGTCGCCATAATAGCCTCGCACACCCAACGAGCCGAATTTCTCTACCCACTCCCTCCAGAAACAATCCCAACCCACGCCAACGGCTCAGCCCCCGCCCAAGATGACGCCGACAGCGACATCGAAATGGCCAATAATGGGGGCGACTCGAGCCCCGAAGACATCACATCAGATGATGCAAACCACTACCGCCCCTTCCGGCTCATTCAATCAACCCTCCTCTCCGCCCTTACCCGCCTCCTCAACTCCACCACACCCGCCTCACTAACCCCCACAACCTCAATAGCAGGCGCCCTAACCCTCGCTCTAACCTACATCAACAAGCAAAGTCTCGCCCTCACAACGCCCTCCACAACAATGGCTCCACCAGAGCTCTCCGCCGCTGCAGAAGCAAACCAAGAACCCCCTCTCAACCCCAGAATCTTAATCCTTTCCGTCTCCGGTGATCTGGCACACCAGTACATACCCATCATGAACACAATCTTCGCCTGCCAGCGCCTCACAATCCCCATTGACATCTGCAAAATAGCTGGTGATACCGTGTTCCTTCAACAAGCCTCCGACGCCACCCGTGGGACCTATATCGCGCTCTCACACCCGCGCGGTCTCCTTCAATACCTCATGATGGGGTTCCTGCCAGATCAAGTCAGCAGGAGATACCTAGTACCGCCGACGGCAGTAGGGGTGGATTTCCGGGCGGCATGCTTTTGCCATAGGCGGGTAGTAGATGTGGGATTCGTGTGTAGTATTTGCCTGAGTATTTTCTGCTCGCCGCCGGAGGGGGCGGTGTGTCTGACTTGTGGGACGCATTTGCAGTTGGGGGAGTATGGAGGGAAGCCGGCTGTTGTTGTTAGGAGGAAGAAGAAGCGGAAGGGACTGGAGAATGGGAGGGAGAAAGAGACTGCTTGATATGAAACGAACGAAACGCAGAAATGGATTGAGATCATATTACGAGATCAACAAATCTTATGACTGCTACGATTATGCCATGAGTGTAGGATGCAGCCGTTCACATTTGTGAGAAGGTTGTATGAATGTCTTGATTCTTGAGTATCACGCAGCCATCTATGGAACCAGTTCAAGCACCGTGCTAATGCGGGCACCGAGGGGCAGACTGCTAGCTAAGGTATTCAAAGGCACATAAGATCTCTTGGGTCGAATCCCAATGCCGCCTCTAACAGCCACCACCACCATATCCACAAGAGGGAGTGGCACCGGCGCCAGTAGCCCCAGCAATGCGTGTGCCGTTAAATAATTGGTCTTCGCACCGAACCTTAGCTACTGGAGCCGCCTTGTACTTTTCCTTTAATCGGTTAATGTCCTCGTGTGTTGCTGAGTCTGGATCATCGAGTATCCGTTTTTCCGACGGTGTGAAGATTTGCCTGTTGTACGGCCCCCCAAGTTTTTCAGCCGTGTGGCGCTTCTTCTTCTGACGCTTCATTGCTGACTTGGCTGGATCTACCGCCCCATCCGGATTCTCAGGCCATGTTTCACGGTGACTTGCCATTGAAGCCCATCGATGATGCTTGACCATTCGGGCTCCCGTGGTGACTTTGCTATCACCTTTTCCACGGGACATAACGGATCTGGGATCCTTGTCACTCGTTGCCATGGATGCTACGGCCTGCTCTCGTTTAGCGAGCTGCGAGCATTTTCTTAGTATAGAGAGACTTACAAAAGAGTCGGTGTTGTGGGCAAAGTATAGGCACACTCCGTCCACTGTTTTCTTGACACCGAGGATACCAATAGCACCCGCAGAATAACTATGCTTTACGCTAGGGTGCCCTAATAAAGCGATATTAGCTAAGTGCAAGGAAGAGACGTGAATATTTGCATACCCATGAATTCCCTCTCCACGAACGAGCGCATAGCATCATCGTCGCCAGTCGATTCAAAATTACCTTTCCGGCTTTTCCTCGTTGAAGAGTAAAGACGGCTGGCACATACACCGGCGGCCATAGTGGTTGCCATATGCTCTCCAGTGCCGCTAGTGACTGTGGCAACACTCATCCGTTCTTTGTCTTCGGGCTCCATAGGTATGACAGCAGTGCCTATGCCAACCAATGCTGCCGGGCCGACTCGACCTTTGTGCTTCATGCCGATCCCACCAGAAGAAGATCCAGCTGCGATGTTGCCAAAAGAATCTATGGCTATAGCTCCAACAGTGTCGGTGACGTCGTCCGCTGTTCGTCCCCTATTGGCTATGCTATCAATGCTTGGGGCGCGGCCGCTCAATCTCGGATCCTTGGTGGAGGATGGTGTCACAGCCCTTGTGGGTGGTGGTTGTAGGAGCGGAGCTGGAAGTTGACAATCCCCATCTTCAGACGAATTGTACGATTGGGAATCTGTCCTTGTTGATGTCCGGTGGGTCGGTCGGATGCCAGAAGGTCGAAAGAAGTAGGCCGATGTGTCAACAAAGCTTTCCTCCTCGTCATCGTTATCGCTGAGCTTAAGTGAGTTCTGTCCGTCAGTGCTTGGGTCATTCGAGGACCGAACGTTGCCTTTATCTGCAGACTCGTCCATTGCATCCAGGCTGAGCTCCTTGCGAGAGGCATCTGCGGCATTAACTCGAGGCGAGTATGGTTGGCTCTCATTCCAGCAGCCGGCCAGTGAAACAGGATCGTTGGTCAATGAGGTTTTGGGACTCCCATTCTTGACGGTCGGTGTTTCTGACTCTCCATCACTCTCGCTTTCGTCTGCTATTTCGAGCTTGTTGAGATCCGACTTCCATCGTGCGTAGCGCTCGCCAGCAGCAGATGACACAAGGTACTCGTTCTCCACCTTAGGCAAGTCATTCTCAGCAGCAAAATCAACAGCTCCTTGGCCAACGAGTAAATTAGGAGGGACTCGGCGAAGGGAAAGCTCCTTTGTGGAGTGCTCCAGGACCGCTCGTGCAAGAGAGATAGGGTTACGTATGCCTTGTAAGTTTTTAGCATCACAGGTAAACCAATGAATAGAAAGAGATGAGATAACTTACGGCCGGCAGCACCAACAGCGCCGCTACGCCCATAGTGATCGACGATCGTAGCATCACATTCAACCGTGCCGTCCATAGCGAGGTTGCTACCGAAGCCAGAATTGGTTATCTCCTTGTCTTCAAGCACTCTGATGGCCATTTCAACAGCATCCACGGCACTTGAGCCGTTGTTCAAGAACGCCATGGCAGAGCGAGAGGCACTGTAGTGAAGTCAGTATTAGACCACCATCTCATTAGGCAAAAACAATAGTATTTTGTAGGAAGATGCAATTGCTCGGATTTGTATTTAACGTAAGGAATACCTACTCCTCACAAGCCTGCAAGTGAATCCTCTCATTTTGGATGCTATGATATCCTGCACCGGCGTGAACGAATATAGCACAGACGTCTCCAGCCAGGCGGCGACGCTTGGGCATGTCTAGAGAAGCAAGGTCAATTGGTCCGTCAAGTTGAGCGTCGGGTAGGCTTTCTGCGCTTGAGGTTGGTAATGCCAATGGGGGCTGAGGTGATTGATTCATCCTCGGCTTCTGGACGCGCTTGTGGATCCAAGTGAGAAGTGAGGGAGCCAGAATGTCAGCCCAGCAAGTGAGACCGGTAAGGAGGAGTTTGATGTCCAGTGCACCAGTTTCTCGGTGCGCACGATGTGTTTGGGGTCAATACAGGTAAATTTTGTCGACGCTCGCGAATTTGTCATAAGCGGCCAAAGGTCGCCTCTCGTCGTCACAGCGTGTTGTGTAAGGCTGGTCGTAAGAATTGGAATATGAGTCTATAGGTGCAGAGCAGGAGAAATGTTCCCTGTTCGAATTAAATGTGGTAAAAGCTCTTTAGCTTTGTAGGAAGAGGTCGAACGTAAGGACTGTGATAAGGGTGGACGCTTGAGACAAAAGAATGTTGGGACTGAACGACCAGCGTACGACTTGTCATAGAAGACTCGTGGCTCGTAAGGCTAGAAGAATTGATGTGGAATGGTTATCGGATGTTGATGAGAGAGACTGAGAGCAGCGTTGAGGAAGGCAAACCAGCGTGCAGTCGTCTGGACATTTTCACCGCAGCGCGACTACTCTCTTTGGGCGCTAACGTTTCTTGACTTGCTCTTTCCATTCTTATTTGTACTTTTAGCCGGTGTAGTTTATTATACATTTGTAGTATATTATTATTCCCTTTCGAAAACTTCCGGCCATTTGTTTTGTAGAATATGGCTAAACTGCGGTAATTCTAAGCCAGCTGCGCCAACTTCTCAGTGCTATTTTTAATCCTCTCAATTCTTGACCCTTGGGAATTTTAAAGAGCCTACCTATTCTCCAATGGAGCATTGCTCTGCAGATCAGAACTATGTCTGCCTGAAGAAGGAATGTTACGAACATTGTCTCAAGCCGTGAAGCTGGCTCGGCTGGCTCGGCTGGCTTGTCACAGAGCGGGTGTTCTCTGACCATTGATCCCTATCTAAACGCTTGCAGAACTTATGGTCTTACAATCTCCCATTTCAAGTCCTGAATACTGACTTCTTCTCCAGCCTTCTCATCGTAGTCAAACCATTCTCCCTCCTGCAGGTCAATGCCAGTGAACTTTGTCGGTGATTCCAACCCTTTCGCCATCCATTCTCCCTAGTAGACAGTCAATTGCGTGCATACGAGTTGGTTGTCTAAAGCATACATCGGACTTGAACTCTATGAATTCCAACCCTCGACAATCGAACTGAACGATGTTCTGTCTCTTCGGTGGCGATGTGTGAATATATGTTTTTGGCGGATTCATGATGATGGCGGTGGACTCTCGCTTGCTCAAATCAGAGATTGAGGATTTCAGCAGCGGATCCCCTTGCTGACCTTGCAAGACTTGCAACGCCATACAAAGTTGGCTTCTCCTCTGCTTCCGGATACTTCGTTGGACTCCTTGGAATTTTCAGTGTCTTCTCTAGAAGGAAATACAGAATGTGCTAGAAGACGTACATGGCGGCTCACGCTGACCCAGTTAGGATGGGTTTCCCTACATGAAGTGCATTGGACTTTGAAGGTGTAAAAGTAAGGCTCATCTGCAGTATCGAGAGGAAGCAAATCGGTGACCCTGCGATTTAGTAAACAAGTGCAGTTAAAAAGAATAACAAGAATACTACCCGTTAAGATCTGCAGTCAATGCAAGGGCCAACATCTCAAGAAACCCTTTAGCAAGCAATGGTCATCGTTGATAATGCTTTACTACCACGCGAGTTAGAAAATGCCTGCAAAGATCGACATCGCCGAATATTTGCCGAAGATTTGGACGCTAAGGAGCTAATCGGAAACCAGGTCTGCTGACTTCATTGATAATACCTACGTTTCATAGACGATTCTCCCCTGTTGTGCAGAAGCATTGGGCCGTGAGGCCGCTATGCAGACTGTATGGTCCAGAGTCGCAAAAGCTCGGTGCATGTGCAATTGCCCTTCTTGCGTCTCAACCACAAATGCCCTTACTCGGCGTGCAACAACAGCCACTGTCAGACGGAGGATTCGCTTCGGTAATGCTTTTACGGTTTTCTCCTCGTCGCTCGCTGCGACTGCGGCTTTCGCGGATTCGAAGAGAAAGGATACCCGGAGAAGAGAGTGGGAGAGAGTCATTGGCGAGACAAGAGCAGAGATAGAGGCCAAAGAGATCGATCAGCAGAGCAGACTTGCAGCATTAGCGGGATTTGCTGAGAGAGAATATTTGGAGGACACACACGATGCTGTGGCGTGCGATCAGGACCTAATATTTGAGGGGCAGCCCATAAGGAAAATCCACGATCCCTACGGGCCGAGAGCAGGGACATCTGCACCAGATCTCAAGAGAGACAGCTGGGGAGACATATTCAAATGGGCCGCTCAGCAAGATCAAGCCAGAGCTGCCGCGGGCTTCCAAGACTGGCGAGGACCGCCACTGAGTTTACTCCAGAAGCTCTCTTTGGATCAATTAGAGGAGCTCCTTCGGGATGAATGGCTGCTCCGTCGTTTTTACGGTGGGCAAGACTGCTCAACGTTGGTGGACGAGACATTGCGATCACTCTGGTCCAGCAAGAAATTGAGAACGCTGGAATGGTCTGTTGCGAAATTGGTGTATCAATTGCTCCTAAATTGTTCTGAGAATCCTCTTGCCAGTGACGACGAACATGTGGCTTCCTTACTACTCTCCAGAGAACGGGACATGTTATCGAAGGATGGACTCGAAGCCGAAGCGGAAAATGCTGAGCAGCGAGCTTCGCATAATGGTGCAGCTCGCCTCGCGCCCACGGAGAAGAATACTCCAAACGAGAGGTCTTCATGTGGAGCCAACATATATGCCAGACTAGCCCACATCGATGAACGACTGAAATCGCTACACTTAGATCGCAAGGATGAATGGCTCTATGAGGATTTTGAGTCACCGAAGCTCCCAACTTATCGCTGCGGTCCATCACATGACTACGGAAACGTGACGGCATTGAATGAAGCGTTATACGCATTACTACATGGGATGGAGCGAGAGAAAGACCTGAGCCCGCTAATGACAAAGATTTGCTACAACTTGCTCACTTCTGAAAATCCACCGAACGTCAATACCTACAACCTGCTCCTTGTCCGTTTCTGTCAGCTCGAAAATGAGGAGCTAGTTCGAGCAGTGCTAGCCTCCATGCGCGAAGCTCATATTCGGCCAAATGAGGTCACCCATACCACAGCTCTCCGCTTTTTTACAACCACGAACAGCGCGTCTGAGTTCAGGGAATATCTGAACCGAATGAAGGGCTATAACGGGGGCTTAGCTCTCGCGAAACCCGGCCAGCAAATCTCGCCCATTGCAATGGATACAGTGCGATCTTTTGGACGAGATGGGGCTAAGCTCGCGGAAAAGGCACGGATGAATGGTGAAGTCTACGTGTCGTTGATAATAGGCGCACTGAAATTCCTCAGCTCTCAGATCGCGATGCTCTACTATCGGAAAATGATTAGTGAAGGATGGAAACCTGACACTGAACTTCTGATGGCGATTCTCCGACATTGCTGCTACAGATCAGACTGGAATGCTGGTCTCTTAGTCTGGGAGCAGATCTTAGAGGTTGGGCACAGAGCTAGCACGTTGTCATACCAATGGATGCTACGGCTTTGTCAAATTTGTGGACAAAAAGACATGTTTGATCAGATCTTACGAGATGGAATCGACCGAGGTGCTCTACCTATATCCATGCTTCAGCTCCCCGATGAGGTCAAAAGCCAAAATATTGCTTCAATTCTCGATTACGCCGAAACAATACAGCGTCACAACGTTCGCAGAATTGTGTCAGTGCGGACAAGAAAATGGATAAGGGAGCTGTGTTCCGACAATAGCAACTACGCTCTCGAAAACGCTTTCCAAGCCTGTGCTGATGAGGCTGCCGTGCGTGCCATGGCCGAGCGACTCAAGGTACAGGCGGAAAATTCCCGCAAAAATGCCACCACCGCCAGCCAATTTTTTGAGCGCAGACTGGACAAGATCGTCGGACGTATTGATTATACTGTCGAAGGGTTCAGAAGAATAGCGCCAAGGGGCAATTCATCGACCCTAAGGTATCGACTTTCCGCTAAGATCAAGACTATGGACAAACAACAGTCAGAATCTGCGGGTCGCGATGCCCTCGTAGCATCCAAATACAAGAGTGACATCAAAGCCAGCCTTGCAAAGCAAGACAAAGAGGAAGGTGTTGTTCGGCGCCCAGAAGTTCAAATTGTTGCAAATGCTGTGGACCCTTCAGACGACCTTGCGACCGCCGCTGGAATATCAGGTGGCGATCATACTCGAGTGCAAATTGACGCTCCAAAACGCCGAGTGCTGCCAATGATTCCATACACATTCCATACAGGAATGACTTTCCAAGATCCTGCATCGTGGGAAGAAATCGAGAGGCCTGTAGCCGCCACTGTTTGATTTGGTGGGTTTGGGGACTGGACGGAGGGAGCTCCAACCATGAACTGGCGTCATGTTTTGGATGTTTTACGATACATGGGGGCGCAGACGAAGAAATGAGCATTGCATTTCATGGCGTAGTCGAGAATGATTTAGTACGGAGATAGTATGAAGAACAGATTATATAAAGTGTATATACCTGCGGACAGACATCGAACAGTTCGGAGATTCTCACTGCATGACTACCACGTAGAAATGCCAATCAACGGCCATCTTGAGCAGAGTCTGCGCCAATGTCGATGGAGTTGGAGCAGGAAGGATCTTCATTCTTGCTGAGCTTGAGCCTAGGGCTAATATCTAGATTCGTCGGTAGACATGTAACCCCAAAAGGGACCGATGTAATCGTCGCTTCGCCTCTGCGACAATTAAGTAATAGGGAACGAGCAGAATCCATGGCAATCGTTGTCCACTGTTACTGCATGATGGACAATTCTAGAAAACTCTCGTAGCTTAAGCTTTGAATTGTCTTCGCTGAGTGAAAGCCATTTTGCAATCACAAACACTATGTATGATGTGTTCCTATCGCGATGCTTGATTGAAGCCCTCCTTGTCAAATCAAGATTGAGATATCATTTGGCTTGTTTTCTTTCCTGGATAGGTGATACTGAAGCTAGGGTAAGTACAAGTAAGGCAAAAAGGAACGGCATGTATCAGCACCGCAGCAAGGGTATAGTCTAGCACCAGCGCATGCCTACGCTACCAGAGCAAGCAAGCAGAATCCATCAAAGAACCAACACCGCGCTCCCGGAAGCCTTCGACTCGAGCAATGCTAGTGTTTATCAGCCTTATCATTCATATGCTAACATAGCCCAAGTCTTCTTCCTTAGGCCCGGCATCTCTCCACACAGGCGGCAGACTAGCAGGACCTACATTCGTCCAGCCCCGTGCCTTATCTTCTTGCATTTCCGCATCCCTCCAGATGCGTTGAAGGTACCACCGCAGCGATCGCAGTCCCCTGAGGTAGCCTTTATCGATGCCGTCAGGGTCGTGAGGCGGGCACGGTACAGTCTCTGGGAGCTCATCTTCGGCGGTGACGCAGTTGGCGAAATCAACGATCTTAATGTTGATGGTGGAACCTAGTTTCTTGTCTTGATTCAATGTGGTGGTGGCCGGTCCAGGATCTTTCGGTAACGCGGCACCATCGTAGAGCATCAATAGACTGCTGGCATAGAACCGATACCCTGGCAGACCTCGGATGATATCGTCAAGCTTGGCGATCTTCTCAAGCAGAACCGCAATATGAGCTGAGACACTGGTGTAGGAGAGTCCATCGTACAAGAATCGGGTAAGTGCGGCCTGAAATTCGTGACCCGCCTGTAGGTCTCGTCCAAAATATTTGTCCTCAAATAGATAAGACTGATCTTTGACATTCCACACTTGCATGCCACATAGTCTGACACCGAGCTCTTGAGAAGTGGTGACTTTGCACTTGCGACGCTGAGATTTCTTTTTCTTCTCATCAGCTTCGATTCCATACTGACGAGTGCCCATCTTGAGATCCAACACGCATGGCTTGTTCATACCGGCGGTCAAGTCCTCGAGTAGAAGGAAATGCTGGACCCTTTCGTCTGCTTGGAGCTGAGCTTGCTTTGGATTGGAAGGTGTTGTCGAGGGACCAGGTGGCGCTGCCAGTGGAGTAGAAGCTACCTCGGTCGCCCTATTATTCGCTTGGTCTTGTCCCAAATGCGGAGTATTGACGGCTGATTCTGATCCATTGACACTAGAGGCACGGTCTCGAAGGGGCTCCGTTCTTGCCGCCCCTGGAGGTACCATGCTAGCGATGTCCATCGCAAATATCTCGTCTTCCTTGTCGCCGCCGTACCCGTCATCTTCGTAGTACTCAAATTGAGATCGTTCTGCGCTGTCCACATCAATCCCCCTACGCTGTAGTCCGGCCGCAGAACGCCGTCTCTTTATCCGTTGGGTGTCGGGAATGGAAATGCTCTCCGTCCCAGCCTTCTCATCCTGGGCCTGATGACCGGTTGTCATTCTGAGGTTGGAAAGTTGATCAACGGGGACAGAATCACGTCGTCGAGGTTGCCGTAGAGTAAGATTTTGTCTTGCAAGATCCACAATAGTAACAGACTCTCTTCTTCCATTGTGCGTTCCTCCTTCATCTTGAATTACCCGTTGTTGTCCACTATCCTGGCTGGAAAGAGAAGCTCTGTTCGGTATTGTCTTTCTGTTCTCGCAAGCTTCCTTAACTCGTGGCATCGTGTGGTGGCTTCGCCCATGTCGTTTCGTGCGATAGACAGTCGTAGGCGAAAAGACTTCCCGGATGATCTGCTCCTGCAGCTTGGTGTTTACAGTAGTGGCGCCCCAGCTAGCTTGGTGCTTGTGTAGTGATGGTCTGGCTTCCTGTCCACTGCTTTCCGTTGCTAGACCATCCAATCCGTTGGCAGGCTTCGACAGACCTGAGATGCCCGCTTCCAGACGTGGAGTATTGCAGGTGGTAGATGGTCTATGATACGATCCGTTCATGCGTGACGGTAGAGGGAATAGGTTTTCAGGAATAATGTGACGGTTGTTGGCAAAAATAACTTGAGGCACAGGACCGTTGTGCTGTGAGTGGCTTACAGTACGAGGTTGCTCTCCGCTGTCTTTTGACTTTGACCCTGAACTAAGCTCCTCATTCGTAGCTTTTGAAGGATCTGGCTCATTGCGTCCACTTTCGAGGGAGGACTCAGCTGCGGTCGCCTTCGAAGAAACATTACTATCTGCGACTGGTTTCTTACTTTTGGGCGCTTTGCTATATGTGACATTGAGAACCCCGATGTATCTGAGGTATTGATCAGCTTCAATATGTAATTTTTAAGAAAGATGGTGACAATGGATAACATAACATCTTGCTAACATTGAATGCACCATGGGGCTATGCATACCTTGGTAAGAATTTGAGCAAATCAGGGTGCTGGCGTTCAACCACCTCGTAGAACTCGTTTTCCCGATTGCTAAGTTGCTTGCACACCGCTCGTTTGGAGAAACGAAAGACTGTCGTGTGCCCACCTACTTGATGGTTGTACGGTTTCAGCTCGACGGCGCCTAAGGGGGCGGCGGGAGCTCGGTGTGCCTTTCTTGACCTCGACAGGAGATACGATTTACGGCTATTCGGCGAAGCTCGCGGGGTTGCTTCAGCATCGTCAGTGAGACTACAGTCCTCACCTACTATGGGGCGCGCAGCCTCATCCAAAGACTCATACTCCGACTCCGATGCCGACGAGAACCCGCCCTCAATGCCTTGCTTAGCTTCCGGATCTGTTGATAGTGGACGAGCTTTCTGCAAATCTCCATGCAGGTAGCGGTTTTCATTATGCACTTGCAGCGCTATGTCAACGTCTTCTGAGGTTCTCTTATCATCGTCGTCTGGGGACAGCGCGGGCTCGGGCAAGAGTGTATCCGCGTCGATCTGAACATCTTTGACTTTCCTTGCATCTCCTATACTGACATCCTCCAAGGCATCTGGGGATGGCGCTTGATGGGGATAGTAGAGGGCAGATGAGATGTGCTCTGATTCGTCGTCCTCATTGTCGTGTCCTTCGGTCGTCTTCAGGAGCTCGTCATGGCTTTCTTCGCCCAAACCATCCTTCCGATATTCTGACGGAGTCTCTGCTTCCGCCGAGGGATTACTAGCGCGGGTAGCTTTCGGTTGAGTAGATCTGAATTGTTCATGGAAGGGTGCAGAGAGATTGTGATAATCCCTTATCTCTTCCAAAAGACGTGTGGGAACTTTCCTTTTCGACGAGTCAGCAGCCTTTTCCGGCCTGCTCTCGGCGCCCCCTTTTGACGCGTCTATCACGACATCGGTGTCACTAAGAGAATTGTTCATAGAACCACGAGTCGATCTCGATGAAGATGGTCTTGACGATTGCTGATAGCCGTGGGCCACCTCATCATGCTCAGATTGCTCATCTCCTTTCCCCAAAACAGTCGGCAGAGGCTCTTCTGTGTTGCCCAATGCTCCATCTTTTCCACGAGTGTCGTTAAGAATTGATTTAGGGGAGTGCCCTATTCTCTTCAAGTCATCATCTAGCAAATTTGACGGACTTCTGGAAACATCGATAGAGTTGTCAGACGCTGTTCTCGATCTGTCCTGTGCTATTCTCGTCCCCTGCGATGTATTGTTTTCCTTGAAAAGTCCAAATGTGTGGCTCGATTTCCTGCTCCTTGCATGTGAAGACCGGTCTGCCTCAGCTAGTGTTGCCTGAATCTGCTTTTCGACACGGCTTTGGCTGCTGCGGCTCGAGCTTCGATTCCTCCGCTCTGAATTTGCTTCTTCTCGTGCCCTTAGAGGACGCTCTGAGTCCATGCCGTTGACTGACTGCACCGCCTCTTGATCCCGCGTTCCAGACAATTGCGAATCGCTCAACATTCCATGCGACTTTGTGCGTGGAGTGCGAAGTGGGGGTGCTGGCTGAATTGTAGATGGGGCAGCATAGATCCTGTGGGAGTCCTCCAACCAGGAACCGATGTAATATCTGTCTTGTCTATGCGTGATATGCGGTGATTCATGTGGAGCTCTGTATAATGTATCAGGGCTTCGTGAGCCAGGCTCAGAAACCGAGCTTGAGAAAGTACCGGTTGGTGCTCGTGACAAAGGGAATTGATGTTTGCTATAGTCTTCTGACAATGGATGTGTAGCCTTCGAGCATTCAGCCGTGCTGTCCAATCGTTCTGCTGCTTCTTGTGGAATACTATCGAGGTCGTTGCTGCCATTCATGGTGGGCGGAAGGCGCGGGGTGTTTGGGTCGCTACCCTCGTAATCGTGGATGCCATTGTGGACCCCTGCTTGATAGGGAAAGGGTTTCTTGAAGTAATCATTACCTTTCATCGATTGTGAGGAAAGTCCGAATCCATTTCGCTGAGCAAGCACTGGGGCCGTTATCGCCGTTGGCTTCGTCGAGGGTGTTGCGCTCGATACATTGCCATCGGCGGTAGGCGCCCCAGAAGACCTCACCGATGAAACAGGTGAGGTGTTTTCCGAAGCAGGACAGGGGTTTGACATGAGTTGAGCATTTGTAAAGGGCTTCTGAAGCCTCGATCAATGGCAGAGACAAAATTTGAAGATATGGTAGAGATAAATGCGCATAGAATAGGGCTTGCGGGGTTGTGCCCGACCAAGACTTTTATGTTGACCGCTTCTTCAGTCCTTGTTCAATTACAATCTACAATTATACGCTCTAGTCGACACGTTCTTCAGGAAAGTATTCTAGAGGTTCCCAATTGGCGAGCACGGACGCATTCGCCTTTTAAATTCGCCTCGAAGGTTGACAGGCGACGCGGAGGATGCGGCAAGTCAGCTCCGCAAGGATCGTGGTCTTGGAATACGGACGACAGTCCGTCAGGCCTGCTCGCCTGTGAAGTGTACAGAAGCTGGGATTTGTAGAAATTCTGCGTCGCTTGTCACTCGCAACCTTCATATGCAAGGCCGTTATTTCTTTGGCCTGGGCGAAATCTCGTTGCCAATCAATTAAAACGTGCTCGCCTTGCATATTGGCATTCCTTTTGCAGAAGTAGGGATGCTTGCGTAACAGCTCAAAGATCGTTTGACCGTTGAGCAAGGGCCGACAGATACCGCGCAGCACTGTCAAGTCGTACCAGAGAATTTCCAGAGGCATCCGCTGCTCGGAGGAAAGGCACGTGCCAGCTTCAAAAACAGGCGTCAGATCCCCAGGAGACATATTGGTAGACAGACATCCGACAGGGCAAAGGAGAATGTATGAGTGTTCTTAATGGTATCAAAGAGAAGGCAGAGAGGCACCATCACTGCAGCTGATTGGCCTATGAAAAGCTGTAAATGGGGTATCTTCAACACAGCCTCAACTGCCACAATGCTATATGCCCAGTAAAATTGTACTTGCATGAGGCTCTCAGCCTCTCTGGATGCCCCGCTGGACGCGAGACTCCCCCTCGATTTCGACGCAGTGGAATCTATGACAATAGCTCTGCGAGAGTGATGGCAGTAATCGTAGTCGCAAGTCATCTCGGCTGTTCATCCCTCCATATTGACATCTTCTTGCTTGGCGCCCTTTGCTCCTGATATCCATAGCACATTGTTGCACCTGCGCGACCCACTCATCAGCACCGGCCATGTTTCAGGAAAGGACAATCAACTCTACAGTACATGCTCACCGAAGGCTCCACACTTACCGGATCAGGACCTGACCCAACGTGCCCGTGCTCTTGCCATCTATAAACTCTTCCGTATTCGACAATTGTATGTTCATGTAGGAGTCGACACTAATGAGTTGACCGTGATATTCAGTCTGGCCCCATTTGAGGCGTATGATGACCGGTTCGTTGACGCTATAGGAGAGGAAACGTTAACTCTGAAGTTCCAAATATGCCGTAAGACCATAAGCTTGTGACGGCTCTCTGTAACAAACGAAGAAGAAGTAGGCACGTAGAAAATGAGAGAAAGTGACATACAGCGACTGCAGCATAGGCCGTGGGTTTACTGGGACGTACTGCGACAGTCAGCACTGTGCGCTTGTATAGCCTCGACGGTAGCGCAAGGAATGGCTTTGACAAGCACTGGGGAAGACTTACAGCCATTGTGTAGAGACAGGCGGCGTAATGACAGAATACTACAACTACTTTGACAAGATAGACAATTTTGGTATGGATTGCCAAGCTGTGGCTCAGCGGCTAAAGGTTCTGCCGCACGCCGGACATCCGCGTCTATCTCCAGGCACATCCCACATTGGCTCTACTCTTCTCAAGTCTAGAGAAAGGTAGCCGCCAGAATGACTTGATTCGCGGTCGATGACTTGAACAGGATACTGGGTTCGTGGCTGTATCGTGAGAGGACTAACAGCGACGACAGACCCCAGTAATGGCGTCACAAACTCCCGCCGTTGTCATGGACAAGTAAGTCTACATGCTTCGCGAGATTAGACTTTATGATCGTTTGCTGATTTAATCGTAGCGGCACCGGATTCTCAAAGCTGGGTTCGCTGATATACATCTCTAAATGTAGGAGAATAACCGTTAACGCTTACTAGGCTTTGCGGGCAACGACTCCCCATCCTTCGTCTTCCCCACCGCAATAGCCACCAAAGGAGCAGTTGGCGGATCAGGTGGCTCCGGATCAGGTCGACCAGCTATCGCGAATAAGCCCTCTTTTCTCACAGGTGGCACTGGACAGGGAGGCGCATTGTCAGCGAAGAGGGGAACCGAGGACCTAGACTTTTTTATTGGAGACGAGGCTTTGGCAGCGGCTAGTGGACCTGGTACGTTTAGAAACTCGAAAGACTATGCGGCGCTAATACTAGGATAGGCTATGGCATACATTACCCCGTACGGCATGGCCAGGTAGAGAATTGGGTAGGTGGTGTTTGGCTCCAGATAATGTCCGGTGGTTAACAGGACATGTAGGATCATATGGAACGCTTTTGGTCAAATTCGATATTCAAATACCTCCGTGTCGAGCCCGAAGATCACTATTTTCTCCTCACAGAACCAGTAAGACAAGCTCCAATGAATATTAGTAATCCATACTGATTACACACAGCCATTGAATCCACCAGAAAACCGAGAAAATACCGCCGAGATCATGTTTGAGTCCTTCAACTGTGCTGGCCTTTACATTGCCGTCCAAGCCGTCCTTGCGCTGGCCGCGTCATGGACCTCCTCAAAAGTCACAGATCGCTCGCTGACAGGTACAGTCATCGACTCCGGAGATGGAGTCACACATGTCATACCTGTTGCGGAAGGCTACGTCATCGGCAGCTCGATCAAAAGCATACCCATTGCAGGACGAGACATCACGTACTTTGTACAATCCCTAATGCGAGACCGCGGAGAGCCAGATAGCAGTCTCAAGACAGCAGAACGAGTCAAAGAGGAATACTGCTACGTCTGTCCAGACATTGTCAAGGAGTTTTCGAGATTTGACAAGGAGCCTGATCGATTTTTGAGACACACAGTCACATCCCCGAACGGGCGGACAATTACCGTGGATGTGGGCTACGAGCGGTTTTTGGCACCTGAAATCTTTTTCAATCCAGAAATCTACTCATCCGACTTTCTCACGCCACTACCGACTGTAGTCGACGGTGTCATTCAGTCATCACCTATCGATGTGCGGAGAGGTCTCTACAAGAACATTGTTCTATCAGGGGGATCGACATTATACAAAGACTTTGGACGACGACTTCAGCGCGACATCAAGCATATGGTTGATGCAAGGATTCGCGCATCGGAGGTAAGAAGTGGAGGCAAGAAGAGCGGTGGTCTCGATGTGCAGGTAGTGACCCACAAGAGGCAACGGCACGGCCCATGGTTTGGAGGAAGCTTGTTGGGTCAGACCCCTGAGTTTAGAAGTTACTGCCACACAAAGGCCGAGTATGACGAGATTGGGCCGAGCATTGTCAGGAGATTCAACTTGATAGGGGGACCTGGGAGTACGTGATGAATGAATGGTAGGCGAATGAACGTATATCATGAGAGAAGAGTGATGCTTCTATGGCCATGGAGAAGTATCGTGCCAGCAGCCACATATATCTTCTTGAACTTCGCACCTCCTTGTTGCTCACTTCGCAACTAGGTCGAGTCCAGCCTTGCGAGGATCCTTAGGGTGACATTCGACCGCAGCTTCTTAGAACAGGTGATTCTCCGAGCGGTGACCTGCGGTGACTTACCCCGCAACAGGCGCTCACTGGTGGAGCGTAAGAAGTAAAGCTCAATAATGAAAGCGCCTCCATATTCTGCTTTTTTTACAATTCGTTGCCACCGACAGAGCTGTGCAACCCTTCACATTTATCCAATTCCATTGGTCTCGATCGCGATATAGCCGCCCCCAGCGATTGGTGTCCTGTTCTTAAGAATAGTTCTAGTTCTAGTTCTTCGGCCGACCTAACCCCGCCTGAATGCCTCCCCTGTAAATTTACGAGTATTAGCAAGCACTCGGAGTATGAAAGTGCCTTTGTACTCGTACTCCAGACGAATACACAAAACCTATCCGCCAAACTCAACATCAGCCCGACATCGTATCCAACACAAGCTTACAAGTCACCTCACGATCGTTAATCAACTCCGTGAGCAGGTCTCTCGTCCAATCCATGGCCAGTATGGCTCCGCCAATGCTTTGATCTACATTTCTCTACAAAGAAATCAGAACTCTGCAACGAGTTGAGCAATTGTCTATGTGATATCCTACGGTCCCTTGTAACACTTCATAACCATCGAGCTTCGCGTAGCACAAAAATCCCAACATGACACAGCTGTTCGGCTCCTCGTCGAATACCTCGACGGTCCACAACGAAAAGCGCAACTTTTCCGGCATGTCGAACTCCTCCAAACAGACCAACAGTTCGAAAGACTTCCCTCAGAGGATCAAGAACTTTTTCCGCATTAACAACTCCAACAGTAACACAACCATCAGCAGTGAAGGTCTACCAACCCCAAAATCAGAGTCCAAGTCCTCAATTCGACAGTCACGATTCCTCGGTGGCATTAGTCGAAACAGGTCAACCACAGTGGCAAGTGAAGGAGATCCATTGGAAAATGGCATGTCGCCGACAGCATTGGCGAACCCCTACTTTGCACACCAAGGACCTCCAGCACTGAGGCATCACAACGACGGCAGCGTGCCACCTTCGCCACCAGATACTCCAGTACATACGAAAATTGAAGCAGTGAGTGGAGCCAATGATCAAGCTACAGCGGCAGGAAAGGAAGAGCTGGCACGAAAATTACGAAGGGTAGCCTCGGCCCCCAATGCTCAGGGGTTGTTCTCGAATTCAAAGTCGAATGAACGGCCATCAACGGCAGACCTGGGCAAAGAGCCTCTGGCGCAAGATTTAGAAGACTCTTCGTTGAGTATGGTGGATCACAGTAAGGGACATCTACTTCCAATACCAAATGCAGATGGCAAAATACCTTCCCCTGGGCAATTACGGCAGTCGATAGCGTTTCGAAGAACCTATAGCTCAAATTCGATAAAAGTTCGGGAGGTCGAGGTTGGTCCTGCAAGCTTTGATAAGGTCAAGCTTATAGGAAAAGGCGACGTGGGGAAAGTGTATCTTGTCCGTGAGAAGCGGTCAACTCGGTTATATGCTATGAAAGGCACGTTACACTTCTGGTCCAATTCAATTGCGAGCACTAATAGCGCTCAGTATTAAGCAAGAAGGAGATGATTAAGAGGAACAAGATCAAGCGGGCATTAGCAGAGCAGGAGATCTTAGCCACCAGCAACCATCCGTTTATTGTCACTCTATACCACTCGTTTCAGTCAGAAGATCACCTGTATCTATGCATGGAGTACTGCAGTGGAGGGGAATTTTTCAGGGGTCAGTCGGAACCGTTTAGTCAAGAACAGCATTGCTGATGAATCTAGCGCTCCAAACACGGCCTGGAAAATGTATACCCGAAGACGATGCAAGGTTCTATGCAGCGGAGGTGACAGCAGCACTTGAATACCTACATCTGATGGGGTTCATATACCGAGATTTGAAGCCCGAAAGTAAGCTTCAAGTTCTCATCCCTCAAAGCCCAACGCTAATTAGACAAGACATCCTACTTCATCAATCCGGCCATATAATGTTGTCGGATTTTGATCTATCGAAACAATCAGGTCCTGGCGGCGCCCCTACCATGATCGTTGGCCGTAACGGAGCCACTCCCACATCCCTCCCTACAATTGACACCAAGTCATGCATAGCTAATTTCCGGACAAACTCATTCGTCGGTACGGAAGAATATATCGCGCCAGAAGTCATCAAAGGCTGCGGTCATACGAGTGCGGTAGATTGGTGGACGCTCGGTATACTCGTCTACGAAATGCTGTTCGGCACTACCCCTTTTAAGGGCAAGAACCGGAATCAGACATTCGCGAACATCCTCCGAGATGATGTGCCTTTCCCAGAGCATTCTGGGGCACCGCAAATATCACAGTAAGTCTCTACTCCGCTCCTTATCCCTTGTATTTCCACTAACATCATCACCTAGTCTCTGCAAATCCCTGATCCGCAAACTACTTATAAAAGACGAACTCCGCCGCATCGGCTCTCGCGCCGGCGCCTCAGACGTCAAAACCCACCCTTTCTTCCGCACAACCCAGTGGGCTCTCCTTCGACATATGAAGCCGCCCATGATACCGCACCAAGGTCGCGCCATCGACACGGTCAACTTCCGCAATGTGAAGGAAAGCGCCAGCAGCATGGATATGGGCAACGGAGTCAGTAAAGATGGATTACTAGGTCTACCAGGCTCGGCACTGAAGGGAGTGCCACTGGATAGTGGAATTGCTACGCCTGCAGGGGAACTGGCGGATCCGTTTGAGGAGTTTAACAGTGTGACGTTGCATCATGATGGAGAAGATCATGGGGGTGGACATCAAGATCATCACCACGATAGTGGTGGAGGCGGAAGTGGGAGTGGGAGGAGGCGGTGATGTGGGGATTTGCGGTGGTGAGATGGATTTGGCTGCTTGCGCTCTGGAAAGCCGCGACTGTACTCTATGAGGCTAGATACTGTCCTTACTTATCACAAAATGAACAATGGCAATCATAGGCTGACACACTTCAACAAACCCCACTCATCAAAAAAAACTATGCACGAGGCTGGATTCAAGAGTGTAAGATGCCAAAATGCTCGGTATGCACAATTTGCGTTGCATTGCCCAGGAAGACCACTCCCTTCGAGATCTACTTTTCGCTAATAGAACCACACTCCCACTTATCGGATACCCTTGTGAGTATTAAGAGGTGGCAAGGTAGGATTCAGATATCAAGGTAGATTGTGGTATCACTGTGCCAGATGACCGACAAAGAGAGCGCTGCTATTGTTATCCATCACTGGCGGGGTTTGGAAGCGGTTGGTAGTTGTGGTGAGAAGTTAGGTGGGTGTGAATGTTATGAAAAGGGGTTTCTTTACGGCAAGGCTACGAACTGTCCTTCCCACATAATACAAGAACAATCGTATCAATATTTCAACACTACACACCACTCAGCCAAAACACAAATCTTCCCTCCCTAACCTTCAACGCTGCATGCACCTCCCTCTCATCCGAACTCCCATTAAAATATATAACAATCCTTCCTTCCACCAGAGGTGCAAGGAGAGCTGAAAGGCTACCATTGACCAGTGGATGTATAGGCTCTTGCGATGATGTATTGTCACGTGAATACTCCTGACTTTTCGTGGAGACGATCTTTTTGGATGTGGTTTGGGTGATTGTGTGTGTGCAATTTAGCCGGGCTTGTACACCATAATCTTCAAAGTCAAACACGAAGGCTATATACGCCACCTCCGCACAAGTCCTAAGTTTCAAAATAGTGGCTTGTCATTGCAGGTATGGTGGAGGGTGCTTGACATAGATCTCCCTACGCTAGGTATGTGAGAGGTTTAGCGAATCTAAAAATAAACTTCTCAGCCCTGGGGTAGGTAAACCCCTCTTCAACTTTCCACCACGATCCTTCTTACATCACATCGGATGGCTATCCTTCCTTACTCTTGAAGAACCGCAGATTCAAGGACATGTTCCTTGGATTCATCGCTCTAAGCCTCTTGCACTGACGTCACGACCTGCTTGGTAGCAAGCTCCTGTGTCAGCCTTGTTGCATTAATTGCCCCTCTTCGCCAGACTTGTACGCTGCACTTACTGTCCAAGGCTCTACATCGCTGCTCTACGTCATGGCAGAAGTGATCATCGGAGTCGTCGCCAGCGGTATCACCATTGGAGCTCTTGCCGCTCAAATCACCCGTAGCACAATCAAGCTGAAGTCATATTGGAGCCAGGTTCAAAACGCCCCAGAAGAAATTCAAGATCTCATTGAAGATGCAGAATTGCTGTCTCATATTTTAGCAGAAATTGAGGACGATCAACGGCGAAACCCAATTTCAAATCTGATCCTAGATACTACATCCACCTCAAGATGTCTCTCCTATTGCAAAGAGGGGGCGGATCAACTCATAGTATTGACTGATGAACTGAACAGGGATTTGGACGCGAGCACTGGTAAATTGAGGAAGAAATGGGCTTCTGCGAAAGTAGTCTTCCAGAAAGAGAAGATCGAAAGATATAGGGCGAGATTAGAGAGAGCTGTCAGACGGCTGTCGCTGTCTCATCAAATGTATACGAGGTAAGAATTACAGTCTTCCAAATACCAGGTACCAGGAAGGTACAGATATTCTCTATAGCACTATGGTCGATGATTTTGTTCATTTCGAGGAAAACAATGGACGGAATCAATGTTTGCCGAGTATCGAAACACTTTCGACCCCTTCTCACAGTTACATCCTCTACATTCTTCGAATCTTTGCCTACCGCCATTTTCCTTCCTCTCATTCATTCTCCTCATGCGTGTATTCCCTTTGCTAACGCCAACGTTCGATAGGGCCCTTGTACAGCTTCAGCCTGACATCATCATCGCAAAATTATCAAAGGTCACAACCTCACTAGCAGCTCTGCAAGTTCAAGATCTCCATCATCCTTTAACTTCGCCTTTGGACACCCAACTGGATAAACCAAAAGATTCTGCCATACAATTACACGCCTCTTCTGGGCCTTTCTCAAGCGCTTCAACTTGGTTTGGGACGATGTTCTATTCGAGACGGCGCTATTTCATCACAAAGAAAAATACTACAGGTGACCACGCTAACAGGGAAGAGCGTGAAGCGATAATAGCGCAGTATCATGGCCCAGCATGGCTGATCAACCGAGCCTGGAGGATTCAAGCTGTAAACGCTCGCTCTGGTTGGACATTCAGCCCTCGAACAATGAACGTCATTCCCCGTAGTTCTCTTGTGTTCCAATATGCTAAAGATGACAATGTCAACGGCCTTCGAGAACTTTTTGACGAACGAGTGGCCTCTCCATTTGATTGTGATGAGTATGATCGTACAATCCTCCATGTAAGCACCCATCCAGGTCTTGTGTGACTATTACAGAAGTTGAGCGCACCAGTTCGCTGTAGCTTTTGGCAGTCTATCGTCAAGCAAATATTTGATTAAGATTGGTGCTGATCCAGACCACTTTTCAGGTGGATGGGAGTGAGTAGGGCCATCGAATTCATATGAGGCTTGTTGGCTAATTGATGGCTATCGTAGTGCGCCAATACATTATGCGACTGATGAAAGATGTTCGGGATCCAACAAGCAGGTCGCGCTCGATATACTGCGTCTATTCTTGCGAGAAAGCGACATTGAACCCGAACTCGGGTGCTATGTTGGCTCAAGGGAGGGGTTCCTCTTATTGCAGCAACACGTAGATCCTCTTTACTATAACAGGCCCTTGGAACAGCGCTTCGAGATAGCCATCAGTCTGTCTAAAGCTTGTTCGTGCAATGTGCCCGAGGTCGTCAAGACAGCGCTAGGCGAAGTGACCGTTTCGAGTGCAGCTCTTCGCTTGAGGACTAGTAATGGGAGGACATTGCTACATGTGGTAGCACGTAGTATAGGGATCGAGGGGACGTTGACACATCATGATTCTCTAGGTGCGGCGAAGACACCCTTGGCAGGTACGTGATACACGCGAGCTACAACGAAAATGTACTCACGACCAATTACCGATGAATAGAATGGCGTCTTTTCCTGAAGGAGATTATTCCAAAGGGGTTAGAATTTCATTCTATCTCAGATCAGGGCCGAACACCATTCCTAGATCTTCTCTCTAGCCCTGTGAAGTTTTATTCTTCTAAAGTCCTGGAGCTTCCCTTCCATTCCCTATTGAAAATTTGGCTTGAGGACCTTGAAGAATGTGGCATTGATCTGGATGAGTACGGCCGAAAAGAAAGCGAGCTGAAGCAACAAGGGCTGGTGTCGTGGTCCTTCTATGACTCGTGGAGTGATTCTGAATGGCTCTTATTAGACATGTCTTACGGAGCGTTCCCGGGTGATTGGGACATATGCGTAGAAAAAGCAGGCGAGCTGTTCGTTGAAGCTCCGGAAGAGGAATCCGGAAAGATACCAGGGGGATGGATAGAGGAGGACGCTTTTTGAGACCGTTGTTTGCTGTGTATAGCATGAACACCCGAAAGTGCTTCAAGATGCTAGCTCAAATGATTTGGTCTTGACGAATGGACAGAAACCCCACCGATCTCCTATGATCGTCGGAAGCATATGCTTCTCTAAAACGGAACCTTTGATATGGAACCGAAGCTTGTGCTCACTTGACTACACCGAGGCATAAGAGCTTCGTGTGAATAGCAGCACGCCGGTACTGTATGATAATATGGCATGGCTTCACTCCTGCAAGAACGAATGAAGAAGAAATTTCAGAACGACAAATTTTATGACGCAGCATCCACCATTATGCTTTAGCACCACGTTTTTTCCTTATCCCTTCTCCAATCCAGCATAGCTGGAAGTCAAAAGTTGCATCACTCGGTCTCCGTAGTGTCAGCCTTTAGAGCCAGAACTCCAGTCCCCTAATATACAACACATCGTTCCAGGTATTGACAGATTATTATCCGACAGAGTTCGTGCCCATTTCCGAGTGATGGGCATGAACCACTGCTGGCCACGTTTTTAAAGCTATTGAATTCTCCGAAATAGAGACCTGCAGCCTCGACCCACTCCGCTGCATTGTTGCAAGGTTGTAGAAGAGCTTTTCCCTCGCAGATAACTTCGCCAGAAAGGAAGAACGCCGATGAGTTGAATTGGATTTGTTATGATTGGTCGTGTATGGACGATTCGGGTTGGTCTACTTACAACGTGGTAACTGATTCGATCGACCAGGTAATACGTGAGCAGGCGCTTGAGATCGAATGGCATTAGGATAAGCTTCATAGGGAAAACTAAGATGGCGTCTACTACTAGAAATGGCGCTGATGCTGGGGACTGGGGAATACTGGAATGCTGTGATATGACTAAGTCTCAAAATACGAAGAAAGCAACGCTATCTAGATTCTTGGTGGCTGATGAAGAACTATTCCAGCAAGACAAATCATGCGAACGGAAGGAAGACCACATCTCTCTCAAGCAGGGCAATACTAAATGCTCTGATCTTTTCCAAGATGCAATGAGGAAAGCCTTGACGCTTCAATCTCGCGTTACCAGCAATGTTTGTTGATCCGGATGATTCTGGGAGGTCATGATCATCGACCATGTCTACATCACTGTCTGCATTTGATGCTTGACTTCTCGGTTGAGGGTCTTCTGGTCGTTCTCCATTCTGTTCTCTTCGTTCAGGTTGTTTGCCCTTTGAACGCTCGCTTTTAGGTAGTACGGCCATTGCCTGATGAGCCTGTGGCTGTTGGCCCTCTGGTTGTTTACCTTACAAATTGACCCACGAGGAGGACTGGCGTTGGTAGTTCGACGGTCCAGCCTCATCGCGTGGTGGCCCTCCTGATAGCCCCTCTATACCTTATAGATCTCGTAAGACATTTCCGCTAATATAGGCCGCTTCTAACTCCTGACTCGTCATCGTGACGAACTCCCATTGGACGACTGCAGAAGAATGATCCGGAGTCACTAGAGTCATTTCACCCGTGGCAGGCTGCTCGCTATCTAGCGTTTTTATATGATGTCCCTTGTAGAGTAAACATGTCTCCAGCATCCCAGCTCAACGATACATCGAGCGCATTGCGTGAAAGTTGAAAGCTGGATCAGTCTCCCGTCTAATGTTGACATCAGGAGATATAGATAGAGTGGCTCGCCTACAATTGCTGCAGCGGTGACTTGTCCGTCGGGAACTTCAGATCGCTTAGATTTTTCGAGGGACATAATCCAAGGTCTTTTAGCGTGATTGTATTCAGCTAGCAAATGTTGGGCATGGTTAATGCTAGTCTTATCGAGCATTGGTAGGCCGAGCATTGGTGAGGCCCGATGCGTCTTTCCTCTCGGTGCATTCCTCGCCGGTCCAGTTGAAATGAGAGCGGCCAAGGCTTTCAACGCGGTGGAGTTGACATGGTTTTCTGCATACACTGAGCTTCAACAGGTTATGGATTCTGTTGTAGAGATCCCCAAGCGTCAGATACGACCGGAGTCGCTGCCCACGACAATCACCACAATCCCCTTGAAACGCTATTCTAAGCGGAGAAGCACTGTCTGTTTCTTGAACCACTACCACGAGTACCATTGACGTAGTGTTGTCAGAACGGTTCTGGAAGTCGATGTTGTACTGTCCAAAAGTATACTCAGTAGGTGTGTCATCGATCGTTGAATATTAAGAACCCGCGTGGTTAGTATAGCCTCGACGGGCGTAAGATTGCGCGATCGAAGCTGGTGACAGATATGGATCTTCAAGAGCGCGACGGTAGAAGACAAGGCCTTCACCGACTCGTGCGATGTCGCAATTGTACATCGGACGGGACTTATCACTGTAAGCTCCCTCGAGAGGTGAACTTCCAGAGCGAAACGCCTGTTAGGACGTAGAAAGCTAGATTCATCCATTTGCCCGGTTTGGAAGAAGTATGTGGGCGGGTCATACGAAGAGTTTTCGAACTTTTTGAGAACTTCGGACTGCCTGAAGAGCTCACGCCTCTCGCCACGCTCCTTGCCTCGCACCTTAGCAAGTCGTGTTGCCAGTTGGGCTGCTATTTCGGCAGTCCATACTGCCGCCTTGTGACGGTCACGCTCTTTGCGGTCTTCGAAGGTCAGCTGCCATTTGTAAAGATCGAACAATTCATTGATTGAGGGACCAACATCGGCCTCAATATCTGAAACATAGAGCCAAAGGTAAATCCCTATAGTCTTTGCCGAAGTGCTCAAGCATGTTTTGTGATCAGGTTGCCCTCCAGCACGCCTGACATGGAGCGAGCATCGACAAGCTTCCTCTATCTCTTGCATGGCCAGTGAGCCGAGCGTATGGGACTGCTCTGGATCGACTTCGTAGTACGCTGAATGTAGACAGTCAGAAAGCTCTGGAAGCCTAATACAAGCAAACTCGAGGAATTTCGCAGATCCCGCTTGTTCATATGACCACAGCATAGGGTGCATAAAGAAGATCTCGTCCAAGACTGCCACTCGCCTCTGCTCTTCGTATCTCAGGTCAGGCTCTCGTAAGTTTGGTAGTGCGGCCAGAAATAAGGTAAACGGGCGTCCAATATCGCCTGATAGGAGCGTGTCGAGATCTTCTCCGAAGGTAGTGTGCAGCAGAGTGGACCATGGGGAACGCCAGAGGAAACCGTTGATTGTACTATCTCGCTCCGAAAGTAGTCTTCTCCCTTCAGGAAGTAAGAAAATCCTACTACTGAAAATGTGTTGCTGATTACTACTACTTGGTTCGCGAGAGAGCAAGATCGCAACTTGAGGCATTGCATTCGTTGGATCCTGAGAGCGATACATGATATCTCCATTGGAACCAACGATGGCGACATCAAGACACAAGACCCAGTCCGCGAAGGCTGCAAGAAAGGCACAATCAAGCCCGCCTACAAAGGTGGCATTTTGTATTTTATGCTTAGAAAGCTGCGCCAGTGTCAAGATGGTTTTCGCCAGCTCTGTTGGAGTTGTTGCTGTAGAACAGGTTTCCTGGAGATAACATGAGTCACTAGAAAGTAAAGAGCGCATGGTGATGAGGACATGCGCGAAGGTGGAGGTGTGTCAGCATGCCACTGCACAGGTCCATTAGGATTCTCCACTGTCTTAGAGCAGGAATGTAATCCTCGGGCGTTCCAGAGATTACGAATAGTTCTCTGGCCACGTTGGCTGCGTAAAGCGAGGGATATGTTGCTGTAAGCCGCACAAAGACCAACAAGTGTCAAGCCCCTCTCGGTCTCGCCAAGCTCTCTGAGCACATCTTTGATGCCAAACCCGAACTAGATGAGTTTCCCCCAGGTCTTTTTCATCTTGAGGCCAGACATTGCATTTGAGATGTTCAATTGAGCGTACACATGCAAATCAAAATGACTGCATATTGCTTGACCCGCTTGAAGAGTATATGGTGCGATTCCAGCCTTATCGAGTCTTGCAAGAATGCCAATAGAGTGTTTGATGGTCAAGTGGGATAATGCTACCCAATCGACTTCCCCATGTTGAGGAAAAGTAGCCGTGTCGCCGAAGTGCACCAAGAGTCAGACATAGACAATGTCAAAATCAGGGGTAAAGCAGCTGGAGGTTTGCAAGCCAACAGAAAAAGGCCAGGAGCTTTCCGCAGCTGACTATATTGAGCTGAGTAGTTCTCGCAGCGGAATCAATATCGATAGAAGAGCCAGAAAGCTGGCAAAGCTTGCATTTTGAGGATATTTGAACCAGCCTGGACTAGACCAGCAGAAATCTCTAGCCTCCGCAAACATCAAACACAACATCTGTGGGAATCTCTTGGCACGATAACCCATGCGTCGGCCAGTCTTGACAGCTCAGACTGGTACAAAATGCACAGATCTGTTACGAGATAAACAATGAAAAGTAGAGGCGCCATTCGTCTGGGTCTCTTGGGGGCCTGACCCAGCTTGCGAAGCTCATGCCATATATTCTTCGTGGCGAAGATGAGAAGACTTCCGTAGATACAATCTATTTTTGCATATCTGCTACACGGGTAAGCCTCATTTGCCGATGTAATGGGTTTGCCGAGGGAAGCGGCCGTAGGCGTTCACTCAACGGTTCAAGCCGGATCCCTTAAAATCTATACCCTTCTCATACACCATTCTCCACCGGGAAAGTGATCCAGGTTTGCTCATGCTCGCGGTTCTGCTGGTGCAGATCGTCCACACCAGCAAGGTCACCTGATTTCTCAAGATTGATCCTATTCATGGAGTAGAAAACGCACAAGCGGTAAAATATTCGCCTAGGAAACCAGCTCTGTAGGCCGAGGAGGGAGCTTCTCGGTTCTCGGCTGGATGCTGAGCGCATGTCGAGTTGGAACCATAGCCCTTAATACACATATGGTTGCAGAGGTTGTGCTAGCTATAGCAGCAATTACAAGAACCGGCTGAGGACTTCTTCCAAGATTGCCATGGACAGGAGAGTAAAACATATCGATCTTATCGACATCCTATTCAGCACAACAATCTTGGCACTACCCGCCTCTAACGACGCGCTTGACGCGCTTTTGCAGCGAGACGAACATCGAATGATCAAGAGCTTTGCACCGTTTGCCCGTCCCAATTTGCCCCAAGGGCTATCAACGACAGCATGGCCGAGCCCTCACCGCCCTCCGACCAATCTTCCGACTGCAGTCCCCTGGAGCAGGAAGTCCTAGACGAATATGCGCTCCTCCTTTCCAATCTAAACAAAGTACGTTCGTCAAGGCTTCATGCGTCATGACGAAAACTATCATCTCAATTGCTGATCGGTCGCCTGCAGCTCTCTACCGTCCTCTCATCCCTTGCCGAGCGACCAACTGCCGAAGTTCTCGATGGGCTACGGATGCTGGAAAGGAAGACTAGCTTGGTGTGTACACTGCTGAAGGCGAGCGTGTACAGTATCGTGTTGCAGCAGCAGATCTATGGGGATGAGGGGCAGGGGCAGGACCAATGATGCCGTCGATCACGAAAAATCATAGAATCAGAAAGAAACTCAGGCGTTACGGATCAGGAGCGCAGATACCCATGGGATGCATGAAAGAACAAGACAACGAAGAGCTGCAGTGTTTGTTTGAGCATATTGTGGAGATGGTAGGACCATAATGATATATGGTCGGTATATGCTGTCTATCAACGCTATGCCATGCCATGCCATGATGCCCAATGTACAATATGTACAGATCCTGATGATACAATGCTATACCTGCCCTCCATAATACACCTTCCGTACATCAACGAGCTTCTTGCCCAATCCCCTTGCTATCTCGTCCGGTAGTCTTTGACTCAACAGAGCCTGAAATGTTGCTTTGATAGTGTTCATAGGATTCCGCGACCGGGTGACGCGCGCCGCTAGATCAGAAATACCTGCGCAACGGCACATCTCAAATATATGGGCTTGACACCGTATACCGAAACCTGCGAACTGCGTTAGTGTTGCTTCGTATACTTTGCAACAGGGGACCTACCTGGCGGCCTCGTCATAAGCTCTAGCTCTACAGCCCCAATCTTCACCCTCACATCCCCAAATATCGTTCGGTCTTCGTATCTCGGTATAGGCTGGACATTCCGTACCGCATTGAAATATGCCTGCCTTCTAGCATCTCCAGGCTCCGTAGACTTCCCCTCCCCTATGCCCAGCAAGCCTCTCCCATTACCGGCAACAGTCAAATAATACATGCTCTGTATTTTCCCCATTCTCGTCTGATTGACCACCCTGTGCATAACCAACTGCTTCGTCCTGAATCGCCGTATCTCCTCAAGCGAGAACCCAGTCTGTCGCATCAACCTCTTCATCCTAGGATCGACCTCCGCTTCATCAGTCTTCATCCCAGGTCGTTGTAATGAGTCGAGTCCCTTTGGTATCTCCGGCGCTAACGAGCTCCTCGGGTTGCGCTCTGCCCCTTCTTTCCCCACCGTCAACCTCAAATTATCCCTGAACTTTATGTAGTCCAAACGAGTCGGCTCGTCGGGCAGATCTTTGATAAATTTTGCAAAGTCCTCCGCGATCTCATCTTCGTTCTTGTACCGTAGCTTGGGGTCGTAATTTTCTTTCGGCGCTTTGACGGCTTTGTCGATCACGGGGTGGATCTGGGAGAAGTCATCAATGTATTCGAACGCCCAAGGGTCTTCTCGTAATGTTGCTTGCTGGGCGAGATCTGTGGCATCTACGGCTTCTTCTCCCGCCTCGAGTGCCGCGAATTGGGCCGGCGTGTATGATTCCTTCAACTTTGCTTTATCCTCTTCCGAGTAAGGTTTCAGCCCTCTGAGGACAGCTGCTTGTTGGGGTGTCATGTCTGTATGCTCAGTGGTGATGTCTGCCTGTCTAGCAAATGCTGCGGAACCAGGTCTAGGATTGAGAGCTCTCCACTCTTTCCGTCTCCGATATAAATCTTCTCTCAAACACTGTAATTTCTCCTCTGGAGCTGCTGCATTCTCGCAATTCGCAGCCCTGTGACCTTCTTCGCCGCATTTGAGGCAGAACTGGGGAGGTGCGGTGCTGCGAGAAATCCCACGATCATTGTCCCTGATCCCGTCTTGCACGCCAGTCTCTTGGGATAGACGACGGCTTTGGCCCTCCAACCCTTCTTGTGAATCGTCCGGGCGCTGATAAAGTCGTGACGATGAGTGGAGCTGCCGCGGAAGACATGATCGCGCAGGAGCCGCTGCCCTGGCGAAGACGCACCGCAGAGCATTAGATTTTTTCATTATCGCTCCCATGATTCTAAAGCCTCCACCGCCGCCACCTCTTCGCTGTATCGAGCGATGCCGATAGATCTAGAGAGTAGAAAGTGAGGAAGGGAAAATCGAAGCCAAGGCGTGTCTTTCGCGCTAGGAGAAAGGGCAGCTTTGCCGACTGAATTTCTTAGAGCCTTTTTGGAGTATCCTCGCTCAACCCCGCGACAATGCTATGTGGAGGTCGCCAATATATTCTGCAGTACCAAGGTCGTCGAGCCGACTCGTCCATCGAGTGCCACAGCTCTACGGCTGCAGCGCCATGACGAACAGACAATACCACCAAAGTAAATCTGCAAAGCGCCAAAAGAATGCATCAAAGCCAGCCAACGATGGATCTAACGAGGACGTCCTATTGATCGATGTCAAGTCTTTGCTCTCTAGGCTCAAGCCAGTAAATCTGACCCCGGAATCGCAACCGGGAAACGTTGCTGAACGCACCTCTGCAAAGCCTTATGCTCCCCCAGAGAAATTCTCAGAAATTGAAGTAACAATCTCTGAATTATCTTCTACTGGTGACGGCCTTGGTCTTTCATCTACATCAGATCATGTCTATGTTGTCCCATTCACGTTAGCTGGCGACATTGTCAAAGCAAAAGTTGTCACCCATTTTCCTCAAGCAAATTACACTTTGACAGACTTTATAAAGGTTATCAAGCCTGCACCTCAGCGGAATGACTCCCTTGCAAAATGTCCCTATTTCTCTAAATGCGCCGGTTGCCAGATACAAATGCTACCTTACGAATTGCAATTGCAGCACAAGAAAACTATCGTCGAGAAAGCTTTCCGCAACTTTTCTACATTGACGCCAGAGGTCATCCCAACTGTCGCCGACACAATTGGATCGCCATTACAATATGGCTACCGTACAAAGCTCACGCCTCACTTTGATGGACCACCAGGCAGCATGAGCCGAAGATCTAAGCATGACCCGTCCCAACGAAAAGGCTTCGAAAGCGTTCCTCCTATTGGCTTCAATGAGAAGGGCACCCGGAAGACTATTGACATTGAAGATTGCCCAATTGGTACTGGTGCACTAAGGGAGGGTCTGAAACGCGAAAGAAAGAAGGTCGCGGAGGAGATCGCCAAGTATACGAAGGGCGCGACGATCCTGCTCCGGGAGAACACTTTGAGGAAGCCGACGCCACAAACGGACCGCGATCCTCCAAATGACATTTTAACAGCATCACGTGCTGCAAACGGAACTATAGTGGAGAGTGAGGGACACAGTGTTAATGACGACGATGGAATCGCTTCTACATTTGTGGATGACAAAACCTGCGTCACAGACCAAAGGGCAATCTCTACCGAGTACATCGATAATTATGAATTCAAAAACACGGCCGGCGCGTTCTTCCAGAACAACAACTCAATTCTCCCCATGTTTACGGCATATGTTCGCGACAACATCATCCCTAAAGGAAAAACCGAGAAAGAGGCCAGCGAGCCGATCGAATACCTCATCGATGCCTATTGTGGCTCAGGATTGTTCACAATCACTCTCTCCTCCATCTTTAAATCTTCAATGGGTATCGACATTGCCGGTGCATCTATCGTCTCCGCTAAGGAGAACGCGAGTGCCAATAACGTAGCGAATGCCACTTTTATTACGGCAGATGCGTCTAAGCTTTTTGGACAAGTGAAGTACCCACCTGAAAGGACGGCGGTGATCATTGATCCGCCAAGGAAAGGCTGTGACGACGCATTTCTACAGCAGCTACTCAAATTCGGACCCCGGAGAGTCGTCTATGTTAGCTGCAATGTGCATACCCAAGCTAGGGATGTTGGGGTTCTTGTGGAAGGGGTTGGGAATTGTAGATACGAGATTGAAAGTCTGCAGGGCTTTGACTTCTTTCCTCAGACTGGCCATGTGGAGGGCGTTGCTATCCTTTCTCGATCAAATTAAGGATCGGTCAGGACAAGGGCCGATTTACAATTTCTGAGCGCGCAGAATGTTCACTACATCTAGAAAAGGCTCTCGAAAGAGACGTCTATGAACAAGGACAAGGCACATATTCTGCCGTATGAACGTCATGGATGATGTGAATTTGCCAAAACAAAATCGTTGCCATTCCAAGGTTTCAATTCCCTCATGCTCCCAGGATATTTACATCGCAAGTTTCGCGATCATTCTATATCGAATTTGTATTCTGTTGCATTATTGTTGAAAAGCAATTCCCAGCGTCTTGAGGTCCGAAATCAAACAGATCTACGGCGGAAATTCAAGAAAGATGCTATGTTCAAGAGAGACTTTTGAAAGCAAGAAGCATCATGAGTAGACTGATATACAATCACCCCCACTGGAGAAGAAAATCTCCTGTGAAAGCTGGGCGAAATGTCTTCGTTGGCACCATGTGTTATGTCAAGCCGCAAAGCTGAGCTATTCGGAAGCGATCAAGTTCTGGTATACCCTCTAAGCTAACCAAATTGGGGCATGAGATGTCGTCTGCTAGCGCCCATAGACGTTCATGCAGAAATTCGAAAAACGGGCTCAATTAGGTATAGCGCTCCATCGTCGTGGTGTGATGACCGCGGGTAGCAAGCTTTTAGCGTGTGTTGATATCAGATCCTTATCCTCAATATCGGGTTCTTATCGCAGAGAAGGGGTTAGGGTGTGTCCATTGTTGTCTTGCGTCCTGTCTCTCAATTGGAAGTTTCTAACCATGGCTTCAAGAAGGTTACCTTTACTAACCACTATATCCCCTTGACAACAACAACGTCAGATTCAACTCGTTGTCGCTCGGTTTCATGGACACCAGGCTCAATACCTCGCTTACCATAGGTAACTACGTCACTCCTCCGAAATCTCCGTCTATAAGCCTGGTAGTACTTGTTGGTTTATTGAGCCAGTAGCCGTCCAGCTTCACGGATCATCAATAGCTTTGAATCTCCACCAGAACAGCCACATCACCATGCGCACCAAAACCTCAACATCCACCAACAGAACCACAGCCAAGTAGAAAGCGCTTCAATTCATGCGATACACGACGGTGCACGAGATCAATGCCTCCAACGCTTGCATTCGATGCCCAAGGGCGAAAATCCGCAAAGGGTTAGTCACACGTTACGTTATGTAAATCTATATACAGTGTGCTGCCACAAAATATTCACTTCTCAAATCTCCTGCTGATGTCTTTCGTGGACAAAATTCCGCTCTGCAAACCAGACACGACTCACCATATGTCTAAGAGTGCTGCCGCATCAACTTGATCTATATGGCCAATTTGAGTGGGCTTTCTCGCTACTGACTACCACCACTGGTACTATCATGCGATGGAGGTGTAGTGGCTGCCATAGCCATCATAGGAAGTTGTCCTACCCCCGCGCCCTGCGACGCCATCATATTGCCACCAGGCGTACTTCCCAGCCGATCCAACCAGGTCTGATCGTCCAACATGGAATCGATATCGATCTGCTGCATCTGCGTAGCCTGCTGCTCATACCCCACAGCCGCCGCTCTCCCAGCGAATATTTCTCTCGCAAATTGTGATATCTGCAATTTCGCAGCACCAGCAGTGGGCCAGACCTCGCCAATGGAGTTCAACGCACTAACGGACAGTTGTAGGCGTTCTTTGATGGCCGAGGATCGCTCGGGGTTAGTTTCCATGCTGTAAGCCGGTAAATGCACGACGGCTGCCATTGCGATGGCGCAGACAAAACATGGACTGTGCATTGCTAATGGCGAGCGGAGCGCTGCGGCACCTGAAAGAGAATTGGCTGCTTTGACGGCTTTGGACGTGTGGATCTCATACGGTGATATCGGCGAGCCGATAGCTTCTTGTCGAGTGCAAGGGGTGGGGTAGAAATTCTGTACGAAAACAAGATTCGACCTAGGTCGGTTGAGCATAATTTGCGCACAGTCGATGATGGTGTGGGCGGAGAATAAGACTTCGTCAATTCGGCCATCCAGTGATATTGGACTGCGTTTGTTTTGTGGGAGTGCGAGGACGAAATTTGCTAAGGATGCGTCCAGGCTTCCGACTTGTTCGCTGGTACAGGCCGCGATGTCTGGACCGATGCTGATAACTTTGTCAAGGAGTCGGACTGATTCGATTTTGTATGCGAAGGAGGAGTAGTCGCACTCATGGAAGGCAAATGCTCGTTCTAGGAAGTCCAGGCGCGATCGAAGAGGAGGCATGGCTTTGCACTGTACGTATATGTCTTCTTCGCACGGTAACGGTACGTCGGTCGGTACGTCGTGGAGTCTTAGTGGATGCTGGACGCTGCTGAGACTTGCTAATATGCCGTCGATCATGTACAGATCCCACCAAGTTCGTCGCCAACTCTCCTCGAGGATTGAATTACCGACGGCGTTGCCCAGGCTGAAGTTCTTCGTATTCATGCCGAGCTCCAAGGCCAAGTCGATCGCTTGGTTAATGACGACTAAAGCAGGCTCTTGCTCACACCGAGCAAAGAGTGACATGCCAAAAAGCATTAAGCCTTGTACTTTGAATCCGTCGTTCGAAATGTGATTGGAGGTGATGTTTTTCGCGGCATTACGTAGACTTTGCTGTGGGAACCCTCTTGAGAAGTGACTCGCGACGAAGCTGACCACCGCTTTGAGATGAGGTGGAAGTAGAGTGGGCTTCGCCCGATATAATTGCATTGGAATAATGAAAGGATGAGCGCTGAAGAAGTTGTTATAGAAGATGTCGATGAGGGTTTCGCTTCCCCCGAAGTCAGCACTAGAATCATGTCGTGGTGGTTGGTACGAATTTGCACGCGTACGATTGCCATCTGCAGAGCTAGCGCCTACGGAACTAGGGTCTGGAGAGTTGACGTTCTCAGCTTGTTGGACAAGGGCGAGCCCTCTGTCACGCTCGTCCTTCAAAGGTTGCATGTTGTTGAAATCCGAGATAGGTATAGGTTCGGGAAAGGTCTGGTACAGGCTTTCTGGAAAGTCCACGGTCATAAAAGCACTCTCATCCATATGAAGGTCCATCGGAGGGACACCAGGCATGGACCAATTAGCAAAGCATGCCTCGTTGGGATCTGCCATTGGGTCGACGTAGGATCCCGTCATCGGGGTGTGGCTTTCGAACTCGGTGATCTCATTGACCTCGGGCACTACATGCTGCATTTGGGGTGAGTTTTTAGTTCTCCTTGGCCCTTTGTAGCCTCGTCTCGACTGCTCATAACTGCATTCGGTCCCATTACCTTGACACCTTTTGCAGACTGGCATCTCTCCATTGCATTTGAGATGCCTTCTTCGACATCTTACACAAGCCAGAAGACTGGGAGGCTGATGGCGTGGGCGACTCTGATCAGTGGACTGAGCACTTTCCATATTCTCAGTCGACGAAGTCTTTGTCCTCTTCCTAACTTTGAAAGAGGATTGATGCATTGGATACCTCGAGTGAGTGCTATCAATTTATATGGCGATCCATCGAGATCCATCGGGCACACGCGAGTCTTGTTGTCCTTTGACTCGTCATGAACACCTGTTTGAGATCTGTTGGAGGATTAACGGGGGTGGTGCAAGATTCGTTTGAAGTTTGAATGACTTTGATCGGAGCTTGTGCTCGGGGACCTTTTTAGCGCCTTTGGGGACCGTAGGGCCTAGACTCATGCCCTAAAGCTTTTGGTCCCGGTGCTCTAGAATAGTTCTAAACAAACATTTTTCACCGTCAACCTTTCACCTTATGCGGGAATTCGATGAAGTTTGCAAATAGACATGTGGGAAAGGTCAAGTGTCGAAGGAAAAGAACACACCTCGAGAGGAGAAAGACCACTGATGGCTGCATCGCGGCATGCACCGTCGATGGTGGGAGACTTACAACATACACGGGTATGAACCCCGAGGTTCCCGAGATGGTCCCCGCTGCGGCCTTCTCCTTGAGCACCTGCATGCGGTGTCAGCAGTCTTCAGTAACCTTTCAAGATGTCTTCTTTCAGAAATATTCCTCCTGCTCGCCTGAACACCCAAGGACATCGGATCGCCTCTTTCATTTCAATCAATGACTGCCTTTTTGAAGGAGAACCCCCACATATACCTAACCTGATACTCTTCTTTTCGACAGAACATACCAACATAAGTTATTTCAGACTGCGGTGAACTAACCTAGTACGATATGACTGCTATGAAAGACAGAATCCTTGGACACAAAGCCCGATCAGAGGCTGGCAATGCCGGCTTTGCCTCAAACGCCAACGGCAATGCAGGAGTCAAAGATCTTGAACTCAACCCCGTCGTGAGTATTCACCTTCTCAACGACCTGGTACGCACGTTTGGATGGCAGAATATCAACGTCACGGTCAAGGACCGTGCTACCAAAGGTCCGTTGTCAATCCTCACGAGCGCAAGTGGACTCGTCGAGGCGGGCGAGATGGTTGCAATCATGGGTCCATCAGGGTCAGGGAAAACCACTCTTCTCAATACCCTTGCCCACAGGGTAGCCGCAGCTGGAGCGACTACGCAAGGTGACATTTTAGCGAATGGGCAGTGCATCACATGGGAGAAGTTGAGACATCTATCGGCCTATGTCGAGCAAGAGGACGCTCTGATAGGTAGTTTGACGGTTCACGAGTCGATGGACTTTGCTGCTCGTCTTGCGCTGCCTAGGTATTTTTCTGACCAATAGTGATCATGAATCTACCTGAACTTACAACTCTGTAGCTCCATCACAAAAAAGGAACGTCTTAGGCGAGTTGATGATCTGCTCGGCAGTTTTGGTATACATGCACACGCGAACACCATCGTTGGCACACCACTCAGAAAAGGCCTAAGTGGAGGGCAGAAGAAGAGATTGAGCGTGGCAAGTGCACTGGTGACAGATCCCAAGATACTCTTTTTGGATGAGCCTACCAGTGGGCTGGACTCAGCTTCCAGCTATGAAGTCATGAATTACATTAAAGCCATTGGGAAAAGGAACAATGTAAGTAGAGTTGTCCTTGCCGTCGGTCGCTTTTATGTGCTAACCTACTATTAGTTGATTATTATTGCGTCAATCCACCAGCCGCCAACATCAACATTCAAGTTATTTGACAAGCTATGTTTACTCTCTTCGGGCAAGACGTGCTATTCAGGATCACCAATGGAAGCTCGAAGCTACTTCAGCACTCTTGACTACATCATGCCCATGGAGATCAACCCTGCAGAGTACCTCGTTGAGCTGATCAATACCGACTTCATCCGAGACGGAGACTCGAAAGCCCAAATATCGCACATTCATAACGCCTGGGCCCAGTCAAAGGAGTGCTGTGCAATCGAAACAGCCATCAAATCCAGCAGAACCTCTGGCAGCGACCCACAAAAGGGCGGTGCGAACGTCGCCTATATCGAGGGCAAGAAACAAAACGCCTTTACGATTATCCTGGCCCTCCTCCACCGCTCATGGATCAAATCCTACCGCGATGTAGTCGCCTACGGTATTCGCATAGCCATGTACCTTGGCCTTGCCATCCTCATGGGGACCGTCTTTCTGCGCCTCTCGAGATCCCAAAGAGATATCCAACCCTTCATCAACGCCATCTTCTTCGGCTCAGCATTCATGTCTTTCATGGCTGTTGCCTACGTCCCCGCCTTCCTCGAAGACCGGGCTACCTTCGCCAAGGAGCGGGCAAACGGCCTTTGTGGACCACTCGCCTTTACTATCTCAAACTTCCTTATCGGCTTGCCATACCTCTTCCTCATCGCCGTGCTTTTTTCTGTCATTACGTACTGGCTCAGCAGCTTTGAACCCACCGCGGGCTCCTTCTGGCTCTGGGTACTTTGGCTATTCCTTGATCTTGTGGCTGCGGAATCCCTCGTGGTGCTTGTCAGCTCTATCTTCCCAGTCTTCGTCGTTGCCCTTGCAATAACAGCTTTCGCGAACGGGCTCTGGATGTGCGTTGATGGCTTCCTTGTACCATTGACTACACTCAATGTGTTCTGGAAATATGTGTTCCACTACATCGATTATCAGGCCTACGTTTTTCAAGGCATGTTAGTCAACGAATTCCAAAACAGGACGTACAATTGCGCGGGGAGCGCAGAGAAAGGCTGGCAGTGCATGTACGACAGCGATCTGGCGTCCGTAGGAAAGATCAGAGGGACAGCGATCCTGGAGGCGTTCAATTATCAAACTGGACTGGAGGGCACGTGGATTGGAATCATGATTGGGATCATTGCCGGCTACAGGATCTTAGGGTGGCTGGTCCTAGTCATTAAAAAGACTTGAATGTCTTTTCCAGCAAGGAAGAGCAAAGGTAACGGCCACAAAACGCTTCTTCTATGCATAGAAAACTAACCCATAATCTCGACTGTTATGATCTGGAAATCTCGTCCTTCTGTGACCTCTCCACGCAAGGAAGGAGTAAGAAGTCAGTGACTGGGCTGTCTCCACGCTTCCTTTGCCTGAACAAATGCGTCTGGCTGCTTCTCGCTCAACCGCGTTCGGGTCCACTCGCCCAATTATCCCAGACCCACAGCCCACTCACTTCTCACGCAGCATGTTGCATTTAGCCTCAATACACGTGCCACTAAGCTAATTTCAATTGTTAATGATATCGTAATAGCTGCAATCATCGTTATGTTGGTGAGGAATTTTTCCGATTCCAGGTTCTAAATTCGCTTTTCTCGTTGTGACCAAAATCGCTATGGCCATGCTTCACTGCAGAGCGTATTGCAGTATAAGATATCAGCTTAATAAACGCACCGTTTCGTCTCTGTAGCAGTGGACAAAAGGCCACAATGCAAGGAAGGCGGCCAGCGACAGAAAAGTGGCGAAGTCAAGGGCGAACCTTGGCGATGTGAGAATAACATTGCGTGATGTGAAAGACACCAAGGATGCGGTCCCCACTCGAGATCGCGTTGATTTGATTGATATCGGTAGAAGTTTGCTGAGCGGTTTTGATCATTGGAGATTTCTCTACAAGCTCTGAAAGCCTGTATGGGTGATAGCTCAATGGAAAAGAGACTAAACAGTAAGTTTACTATGGTGGGCTGTCAATGAAATATTAGGAGATGGGTTGACTAAGTTTCACTAGTGGTGAGGCTTTTGCAGAAGTACCGTTCTCGTGGAAACTTGAGATATTTCAACACTTGTTGAACTTGAGTAAAGATACTCTATGACATGATTATAGCATATATTTTAGTCTATGACTCTCTCAGCGAGTTCTCTTCCGTATAGCTCTTATTTGTAGAGCTACAGATGGTTGAAGATAAAAAGATACTTGTCGGAGTGCTAGCGCCTTTGGAGACTCGAAGTTGGATCCATAAAATTTGCAGAGCCGATATAGAAATAGCGGTCATGTCTGAGCTGATCCCTTTGGTACAGACTATAACCGAGGGGATGTGTCAATTCGGAGCCATAATCCAACCTTTTTCGCAGTGTTTGGTGCAACGCTTTGCATCCATACGCACTTGTTTGTAAGCAATTTCTAAGCAACTCCGGCTGCTCTTTTGCAACTGTACTGTTTGCGTCTTTTGTGAACAGAGTTTCCTGATGTTGACATAGACCAGCTTGATCCTACTCTTAGAAGCATGAAACTTTTCAGGAATGTGGGCGCTTCGCAGTGATCTTCGGGCCGGGATCACATCAAAGAAACGCCGTCGAGGAATTCGATTTCAAGAGACCTCATCGATAGATTTGTTGATGATCGAGTGCAAGAGACACAATATTTCTGGGCTCTCTCGAATTTTTGGACCCGAGAGTCGTGCTCGCATGGTCAATACTTCGTCATCGAAACATTTGCAAGTCAATCAATTTGTTCCATACCCTCAAAGGTGAGAGATTGAGCGGTCAATATAGCCAGTCATAATGGCCTATTGGTGCTCTGCTTCGTTCAGCGCCGTCAGCTGCGACAGTGAGCGGCGACAATGAATTCAAATCTTCAGCAAGGCCTGATACTCAGCATCTACTTTCATCTACATTTGACAAGTTGAACATCAACTCGGTTGAATGTCCGCGACCAAGTGAACCCATTGGTGCTCTGCAAAAGAACTCTAAAAGTGCGGCATTGCGATTTTCAGGCAGCGAGGACGTGCAAGGGTACCACACGTAGGACGACATAAACTATCACTGAAAGCCAGCTCCTGCTCGTGATGCTTCTAAATTCGAGTCAGAAGTGCTTCCCAGGACGTCAAGAACGATGAAGTAGGGATCTTGTCTGTAGGAAAATTTGTATGATGAGTACCCTCCAAGATCAATTCATGGGCATACTTCTCGTGGGCTTTTTCATGGCAGACTAAATCTCAACCAGACATTGACAGGATTAATTTTGCCATATGTGAAGACTCCGTTAAAATACTATATATATTTAATTATCTCCTTTCTCTTGTTCGAGCGAAAATCATGTCTGATCAACGGTTAACCCGCCAACGTAGAGGTCGGACTAACCATCCACCGCAAAATTACCGTATCTAATCGTCTTGAGATCCGTCACCTAACCTCCAGTGATGCACTCATATCTCCTGTTCGGTATTTACGATGAGCAAAATCTTCGGGTTTTCGTAGCATGGTTCGCCACCATGTGAGCTTTTGCCATTCCTGAGCTCTGTCCTTTTCTTGCCTGCTCTGCGCTTTTACAGGAGTGATCGTCTTCTTTTTCTGGTTGGGAGATTTGGGTTTGGCTGTGGTCGCTGGTACTGTAAGATTCGAAATGCAACAAGGCTGAAAGTACTTTAGGTTTGTCGTTGGACCCATATCACTAGTCCTATCCGTAGAAGATTGCATAGGCTTCCGACCCGATGAGGCGAACGATCCCCTCCCAGTCCACCTACCTTCCCACATCTACATCGCGCTCCATTCCTTACGCCGAGTGACCATGAGCAATAACCATGTCCTCCCGCAGCTCCAGTCCGAGCGACCATCCCCCAACTATCGACAAGCTCGACTTCGACTCTAACCGCAAACCCCCCTCCCAGAACCATGACTCCCTCAACTCCAACGCCTCTGAACCCTCAGGCCTCCTTCGCGACGATGAATCTTTCTTCAGCAATATAGTAGATGGAGTAATAGAGCGGGATAGACGGAAAATAAGGCGGCAGGTTATAAGATATGGGAGCTTCGTGATTGCTATACTGAATTGTTTATGCGCCGGGTCGATTACTGCATACTCACTGTACGGACCGTTGTTTTTGAAGCATTTGAGATATACGCAATTCCAGGTTAACGCGGTGTCTACGACGGCTGAGTTGGCTATGTATCTTCCTGTGCCGCTGTTTGGATACTTGTGCGACAGATACAATCCACGCCCGCTTTCCTTAGCATCCGGTCTTCTCTTTGGAGTTGGATACCTGCTGGCTGCTTTGACCTATCGTGCGGGACCACCGAAGTCAGAAGGAGGATGGCCGTTTGCTGTCATGATTGTGGCCTTTATTGGGGTGGGCAGCGGCACGGTCAGCATGTACCTCAGCGCCTTGACTACATGCGCGAAGAACTTCGGTAGAGGAAAACACAAGGGGCTGGCATTGGCAATCCCCATTGCGGCGTTTGGGCTGAGTGGGATGTGGCAGAGCCAAGTGGGAAGTCACTTCTTCACTCCACGAGACGAGAATAGGGAGAAAGGGGATACAGATGTATATCAATACTTTCTATTTCTGGCCGGATTGCTGTTCGCCGTGGGCTTAGTTGGAGCAGTTGGGCTGAGGGTGGTTGACGAGGAAGAGCTGGTCGACGATGCCGTGGACCAACTCGAGCGCAGCGGACTTCTCGAAGACAGCCCCTTCTTCCAGCATTCCGTCCTCCACGACGATGACCATAGCCACGGCTACGGCACCCTAACACCTCCCACCCGATCTGCCTCCTCTCGTCGCAATAGCAAGAGTCACGACCCTGCGGATTCTGCAGCCAAGAAGACCTTCCTCCTAAACGCCGAAACACGCATCTTCCTTACCGACCCAACCATGTGGCTCCTAGCCGGCGGATTCTTCCTGACCACCGGCCCCGGCGAAGCCTTCATCAACAACGTCGGCACAATTATCCAAACCCTCTACCCGCCCTCCACCTCTGGTCCCCCAGGCTCTAACTCACCAGCCACACACGTTTCAATAATCGCCCTCACCTCAACCATAGCCCGCCTCCTCACCGGCACACTCTCCGACCTTCTTGCCCCCACCACCGAAAAGGGCAAAGAGCGCAACTGCACTATATCAAGACTAGTCTTCCTACTCTTCTCCACCCTCCTCTTCTCGCTCGGCCAAATCCTCCTCGCCTCAGGCCACATCCAAACCCACCCCTCCCTCTTCCCCTTCGTCTCCGGCCTCGTTGGCCTTGGCTACGGCGCCATATTCTCACTCTCCCCAATCATCGTGAGCGTAGTCTGGGGCGTGGAAAACTTCGGTACGAACTGGGGAATTGTGGCCGTCGTGCCGGCTGCTGGGGCGGCGATCTGGGGGGCGATTTATAGCGCTGTATATCAGGCTGGGGTGGAGACGGGAGGGTTAAGGAGTGATGGCGAGGACGAGCAGATGTGTTATGGAGCGAAGTGCTATCAGGGGACGTTTTGGGCTATGGCGGTTTGTTCGTGGGTGGCGTTGGGGTTGTGGGGGTGGGCTTGGAGGTGGTGGGTTAGGAGGGGGATTGCTGTTTGAGTGTGCTTGGGATGGGAGATTGCATTGGTGTATGGGATATACGGGAGCATTAGCGTTGGCAGTAGCATCGGCATCGGCATAGAGGACTGGGTTGCTAGGGACGCTGGAACGAGATACGAGGTTAGGCATAGCATTATCAGAGTCAACTCAGAGGCAATCGCCTTCACTTACATAGATGTACTAGTCCAATTTGAGGTCTTATTCAATAGTGAGCGTTCAGGAAGTAGTCTGCTGCTCCAATTTGCTGAATACTTAGCTCTTCTCGAATCCAAAGCTGAAGAGTTGGACAAATCTTGATTAGAGGCCCAAAGGTAATTGCAATCTTGGTGTTTCAACAAATTCAGATCAATATGAAAACGATCGCAGTCTGAGCAGCTTTTGCCACAAAACTACGCAAGAGTCCAAGGTGTTTCACAATCTGATTCGCATTCAAGGGTATCTCTCGCAGCGCTAGATTACAGGATACAGTAGCCGCCATCCAACTCCAACGAACGCTCATCACGTCCTAGACAGGTATGTAGTATGAAAGTCATGGTATAAATAGTCGAGACAACGTGTCCATCATCCGCTTCCCCTACCCACAGATAGAATCCCTCTCGGTCCCGTCTCCCGCTTCCTACTAGAGCTTCCCTCCTTCCTTGCTTCGGTTTCTACATCCCAATCGCCAAGGAAGCTTCCTGCATCCTCAATAGCTGCGTTGAGGTCGGCACTATCAAGCGTGGGATCATTGTTTCTACCAGTAGTGCTGAAAGCAGTGCCAAACGGGTCGAGTTGGAGACTAATGTCGAAGTCCTCTTGCGGTTGTTGTCCGTCTTGGTAGATGCTTGTTTCCGTCAATGTGCCATTGG
>JAABUK010000893.1_pt1 | contig 60103 bp, 81 predicted proteins | sample 5559141 | NCBI WGS metagenome assembly JAABUK01 (sample SAMN10711869, study PRJNA513367) | rock metagenome | isolation source: Antarctica rocks | place: Antarctica: Victoria Land, Pudding Butte nord | collected 2016-01-03
CACAAAGTCTGTGTGTGCTTCAAAGCTAGCTGTTGACTCTGGCTGACGCTGATCCCAGGTCTTGATCAAACCATTATCATCCCCTGCAAATCACAACACTGCTGAGTATAAGAAAGTGGTTGCAGTCTAAGAGCAATTACAGAAGGAGTCCATTGGACAAACGAATGCAAGGAGCAGAAATAAGATATTTAATATCTCAGAATTTCCAACCAACATGATACAGTCTGCTGCAATGACAACACAATAGAGTATGAGTGGTGCTGACACTCATCTCAGCCAAAGTGTACAGGCATATGGCTTGCTATGCAAATTCAGCTCGCGGCGTGAAGCGTCTCAGAGTACACTCAGTTCAATGTGGTACAGGATTGAAACAAACCAGCACAGTGGCAATTGGCAGAGGATGAAAGCAGAACTTGCAGCATGTGGTACAGATAGCCCTGAGGTGTGCTAATGCTGCATTACTGTGCTGCAAGGTGCACATTTGGGAGGTCCATGAAGTGAGGAAGGCACTAAGCTAGGCAGCACTGACAATGATCTTTACTGAGACGTGAGCAGTCTCCGGCTCAATGGTTTTCTGTCAGAAGAAAAGCTGCAAAGCCACCAAGGTGTGACTGACAAAGGAGATGCAGTGTTGTGCAACACAAGGAGCAGTGTTCCTGTACCTGAAACAAAGGAGGTTTCAGAAAGCACCGCCAGTCTGCTGATGCCCGCAGGGTGTGCATTTTCCTGTGTCCTTTGCACCTTGCATGTTCCAGTGTCAAGCAAAACCACTGACTTGTCTGCTGAGCCGCTGAAAAGAGCATCTCCTGAAGCACTGAATTGGACAGCGCGGCAAGATTCGCTGTGCAGCCTCTTTTGGCTTTTCCGTGTAGCACCGTTTTCGTTGTAGTCGCTGATGCGTACTTGCCCAGTGATAATACCTGCCGCCAGGAGGCTTGCTGTGGGGTGGAAGCTGCAATCCTGCAATCTACCGGTGTGAATTTTCGAGCCAGCAGAAGGGGCAGCAGAGTGGTTTGACGATGTAAGCAGTGCCGCGTAGGCTCACCATAGGCTGCTCCGGCAGCTTCACGCTCACGCTCTGCGTTTCCTGCATGTCGCGCCGCCGACTGTCGATACAGCAAGCACCAGGAAGACGCCGAAGCTGCAGAAGTGAAGGATTTGAAGCATTGCCTGCAAAACGGGGGCCGGAACCGCGGAGGGGCCGGGCCCCTTTCTGGGTCCCTCTTGCCCACAGATAGAGACCCTATCAGACCCCTTGTGGGGGTTTGCAAGGACCAGAGACAGGGGAATGCTCAATTAAGCTTTCCAGAAGCATTTTTTCGTCGCTTGCGAAAGGAGACTCTCCTAAACAACCTGTTGTTCTTGTTTTCCCAGCCCTGGTAAGCGAACTGTGCAATGGCGCGTCGCGCTCTTGCAGGAGCCCTTTGCTGCTGGATCGGTGCCTGCCAGCAGATTCTTATGTCCTGCTCTGTATGAAGCAGGTATGAAAATGAAATATCTGCTGATTTTGGAGGGCGAGACAGGAAAAGGATTCAGTGCCTGGTTGCCAGACTTGCCAGGCGTTTACGCTGCTGGGGACTCGCGACGCCAAGTTAAGGCACTGGCAAAGGAGGCTGCTGCTGATGAACTATCTGAGCGTGACACCGTGCCCACCCCTCAATTTCGCACCGATCGGCAAATTGCCTTGTTGCTGGACGGCATCGTGACAGGAGAGCAACTTTCCACTACGTATATGGAGCTTGAGGTGCCAGAAGCTTTGCTTGCTGTAAAAAAGCCGTGTCGCCATGAGAACTTGAATTTTTTGGAGTCACAAGACTTTGATTTGAAAGCGAAGAAAGTGAAAATAACAGATCATCACAACTGCAAGCTTGTGCATGGGAGGGTACCTGGTCAACATGATTCTGATTCAAGCCTGGAAACATTACATGCAGTGCTGAAGCAGGACGAACTTGAACAACGTTCTGAGCAAAACAGGCTTGATCCATGAAAATCCTGCAGAGCAGTCGTGCTTATTGAGCAGCACATTCAAGCAGCGTAGACTGCTCTGCCAGCAGCAGCTTCTGCTGCTTCCTGCCCTGTACACCTGCCTGTACCTGTACCTGTTTGTACCATAATATATATGATCCTTCCGCGCTCTTCTGCAGTCAAAAATAGCAATCACAGCAGATACATTGTTGGCTTGCTAGCAAGGCTTTTTCAATTTGAGAAATGCCAAAAGTGTTTGTAATGTTATTAGTCTTGAACGTCTGTGAGCAGATCTGTACATCCAGGTGCAGATCTGTACATCCAGGTGCAGATCTGTCCATCCAGGTGCAGATTTGTTCAAACATGCACAGCAAACTTGCAAGGCCTCAAGTCTGTCTGCTCTACTCACTTCTTGTTCACTCGAAAGGGAGAAAGAACCAAAGAGTCAAGAGGCTACGGGCTTCATGACCAGGCTGGGGACACATGAAACAAACTGGTTGATGCCTGATCTTCTGCCAGCTTTGTGATGTCTGTGATTATCTGGTGGCCACAGTGACAATATTTTACATGTCCTTTGGGCCTCACAATCCTGAACGTTCCAATGCTCTGCACTGCTCTGCAGCCTATCCACCATGTGGATTACATGAGGTGCTACAGCTCGCAATGAAGGTCTGCTTAAGGGCCTGCAGACTCACAGCAACACATAATGCCACATTGAACCCCACTCACACAAAATCCGTCGCAATCGGCCGGTCATTTGATCATTGTGTGCATGCTCGGTTTTGGCCTAGTGAAAGATCTGACCAAAGACAGCTTTGTTCCCAAAGAACTTCTGCATGTCCTGTGCCAAAGTTTCTGGCTCTTCCTTTGCTGCAAAGTGACCACCTTTGCTGTATACAGTCCACTGTTGTAAATTGTACAAGCTTGTGCCCCAGTTCTTGGGCATCTTATAAATCTCCTTGGGGAAGACTGCAACAGCAGTAGACACCTGCATAACAGCAGGGTGCTGATAGTTCTGTTGGCATCACATCAATGCCTATCACACACAACTCCTTGAACAAAATCATATTGTTCAGAACATGTTAAAGGGCCCGGAATTGTTCAGATGCTTACCTGCAAGCAGAGTAATGGAGCGGTAGGCATGTGACTTCAAGCTGCATGCAGGCCTTGTTCTCTGCAGCTGACATGCTAGAACAAGGCATAGCAGTGCAGCAACAGCACACCAGCTGAACGACAAATGATACAAGGTAACAACATACTGACAATACTATGTTCAACAAGCATGCTGACTAACCTTGCAGTATTGCTTTGACACAATCTCTGTTCTGTCACCAGTGTGTTTGCTCTCATAGTAGATACGCAAACTAGAAGTGACATTCCCCGTGAGCCAATATAGGCAGGTGTTGGTTATTAGGAAGTCCTTGCTGAAAGGCACATGCCCATTTGCCTCCCTCCTATCTGACCACTGGTGGAATTTCTCCAAGAACCAACCTAGGAGACCTGCTGGGGAATCATTGAGAGCGTAGCCCAGGGTTTGTGGCTTGGTGCTTTGCTCTTGCTGATACGCTGCAGGCAAACAATGGCTTCAAGTCAGTCCTCTGCGCACCCTCTTGTTAGAACGAAGATCACATTGATTGGTTCAACAGTCACTGTCATCCTTCATATTAAACCATGCCTGTTGGCCTATGCTTTATCTGCTTTTTAGCTGCCCTGTGTTTGACGACAAACACACATGTTGAAAGCTCAATTTGCAGCGTGTTGGACATGAGATGATATGCTATATGGCTTGGTTTCCGGTGGTGAGGTGTGCTTCAAGCAAGCGTACAGATCAAGACTCATCACAAGTTCCTTGCAGTGCAACGGCTGCATGCTGCTGCGCTCTGCTCTGCCGTCTGGACAACACCGTGCTGCATTTTGTTCTTTGCTTAGTTCTGTCTGATAGAAAAGACGACAGTTGGTGCCATGCCAGCCACCTGTTTTGCTCGAGCCATTCAGCTTTGAGCAAAGCAGGAGGCTGCAATATGACAGACATGTGTGATGTCAGCAAGGCACACGGAGTACTGCTCCATCAGCATGTTTACCAACCTGATTCATGATCCATGAAGCGCTTTGTATCCTTCAGCCACGAGATTTCCTGAGCAGTGAGGAAGATAGGGAACTGGTCTGCGTAAGGCAAGTAGGCGTTTGCAGCTTGCAGCAGGTGACGTGGGTTGTACAGGCATGGCGAGGCTGCTAGCATATTAACATGGATGCCCTTGCAGTGATCTGGGTGGAAGATGCCTAACGCTTTTGACAGCATGGACCCCCAGTCACCTCCTGTAGTCACACATTGCACATCACACATCATACATCACAAATCACATTGCGCATGGCATGCTCAGAAAAAGAAAAGAAAAGAAAAAGTTTCACTTTTCAGCGATTGTAACGGGAGCCTCCCAAGGCAGCAACCTGGAGTGCATGGCATGCATTCTATGGTAAGCTGGGTCAGTAGTATGTTCACAGGGATGCCGTCAAAATTATCTGAATAAAACGTGTTATCCAAATCAGAGCTTGGGATGGCTCTGAGCCACAGCCTAATGGGTCAAAGTATCAAAATATTGGCGCCATCCAGTTTTTGCTGAACTGCACTGCAATGCATGCAAAGCTGCAATGTGCTGGTCAAGAGGGCAAGGCATGTATATTGGCACACAAGTAGAGAAGCAGCTGACTGGAACACAAAGCACCAGCACAGACAATGGCATTACCAGGCTCAACAAACACGAGCGGACCTTGTCATACACTTGCTGGACTAGATGCTGGACTACACTGGAACAGATTGATGTGCAGAGTGCTGATCAGCGTCTCACCTTGTGCTACATACTTGCTGTAGCCAAGCTCAAGCATGAGTTGATTGAATGTCTTTGCCATCTCCTTCAGTCCAAAGCCCTTGTGCTTTGGGGCGGATGAGAAGGCAAATCCAGGCAGCGAAGGTGCCACTACATGAAATGCTTGCTTGCCTTCACCTGAACAACCACGTGCAGGTGCTCAAATGCAGACGTTGGCTACGGAGTCAGGCCAAGGTTCACAACACCAGGACGAAACAGAAAGGCACAGTGAGCCTTGTGTGGCCACCAAAAGTTTGTCACGTCATTAATATGGGTGCCTTCTGCTTCAGCATGACACAAGCTCTGTCATAGTGCAGAGGCACAGAGACTAGTGAGGACGCAGGTACCTGTGTAAAAGGAAGACTGCAACAGGCGTTGGCCACAGTCAAAGCACAACTGCACCTGGATTGACCAGCTGTGGAATGAGCTCAGTGAACTCAAGTATGCTTCCTGGCCATCCGTGTATCAGGACCAGAGGGATGGCATCCTTATGCTGAGACCTCTCATGGACAAAGTGCAGATCAATTGTGTTGACAGGAAGCTTGAAATGGTGCAGGGAACGGTTCAATTGAGCTTCCTGAGCTCTCCAATCATATGTGGTGATCCAATACTGCAGCACTTCCTGCATGATACTGCTGATAAATCAGAGGAAGAAGTGCTAGTATGCCGACATGCGTACGTTGGATGGTCAAGTACATCATTGAGGTCACGCTGACGCTGAAACACCAGGCATGTCTAAACAGGAAGCATTTCATGTCACCATCTCGCTGACACACACTTTACCTGCAGGTATGATGGTTCTGTTCCGTAGTCCCAATGCGATCCAGAAATATGGTCAGGTAATCTTGTCCTTTCTAGACGACGCTTCAAGTCGTCTATGGCTGACTGCTCGATTTTGATAGTGAAAGGGGTTGCCATGGTCTGGTGCCTGCGGTTGTATATGGAAAGCACTGTCCAAAAATCACGGAACTCGATTTTCACCCCTAATGCATCTTTGTGAGCATTCAGGGTAGGTGCACGACAAGTGACAGGTCCCGCATATTCTATCGTGAGCATGCATGCAAAGCTGACCTTGACTGACAGCTGCTATAGGAAAGCTGCTATAACCAGTGTTTGGATAGGCCACAGTCTATGTTATCCTTGACGAGCTTTGTTGACATATCGCAAGGTAAGTATATGCACGACTTTCGGTCAGCTTTGCTGACTTTGGTGTAATAAATCTGCTCGGCGACCATGTGCCAGCAAAGTGTACAATTGCCTCGACAGATAGGCTGTAAAAACTTTGACCCTACATGTTTGACAAGAGCGCACGCTACAACGAGAGAAACCTTCGAAGCTAATACGCTTTTAACGAGTACCTTCGGTGTGCAAGCATGCAAGTTCGGGCAGAGGAGTAAATCTTGTATTATTGCAAGCAGAAAGCTGACCTGATGGCTTCCCCTTACACAATTCACATAGACCAGGCCGTGCTCGATGACTTGCAAGAGCGGCTCAGTCAAACTCGGCTTCCTGACCACCTACAGGGCAGCCATTGGGATTATGGAACTGAGCCCTCCTATATAAAGGTCACCATCATTATCACTTCTGCTTGGACTACACGCAGACTGTCTGAGTTGACAAAAAGAAGCAGTCTGACATGTTTGTGCCTGCTCTCGCGGCTGACCAGCCACAGAAATCACCATCAGATTTTGCATGTTGCTTAGCAAATACTATCTTGGTCTTGCAGGAGTTGCTGCAGTATTGGAAGACCACATATGACTGGCGCAAACAAGAGCAAATCCTAAATAAGACTATGCACCACTTCACCATGCCCTTGAATGCGATTGACCTGCACTTTGTCCATGAGAAATCAAAGCACAAGAATGCAATCCCCTTGCTGATCACACACGGCTGGCCTGGCAGCTTCTTGGAGTTTACAGAGATCATCCCGCAACTTGTAAATCCAGGTGACAACAGTATGCAAACTAGTCGTGTCCCTATTCTTGCTCTGCTTCTGCGCCAAAACTGCCCCTGCCTCACTCTTTGTCTGCCCCTTCACTCTTTGCCTGCCCCTCTCCTACCCGTGCCAAGCCTATGCCCCAGTCTTTATGCCGACCAGGTTCCTGCTCTCCTTGCAGCGCATCTTTTTACTGTGTATGTGCCACATGAATGTACTGGACTCTAGCTTTAATTGCCTTTTGCTGACACATGTCAAGCAGGATGGGATTATGCAACCAACAAAGCGTTGGTACCACATACTATTGCCCTGCTGTCAGCCAATTCACCCGTGTAATTTGAGGGATGTGACCTCTCTTCATTTTGATTGAAACTCTAATCATCAAGTACTGCTGCATGGTTAGCTTGTCATGTGACAATGTCAGTCACTTTTCAGGCAAGTCATAAGTCACCTGCATATTGCCTTTGTGCAGCTCCGAGCTGCCGCCTTGGGACGCTCCCGTTATGATCGCTGAAAAGCGTAAACTTTTCTTTTCTCTTCTTATTGCCTTTGTGCATCATGTAGCCCGCTCATGTGAGCAGGTGAAGGCAAGCAGGCCTTCCATGTTGTGGCCCCATCACTGCCAGGCTATGGTTTCTCGTCAGCTCCCAAGCACAAAGGCTTTGCGCTTATGTCAATAGCCAAGACCTTCAACCAGCTCATGCTGGAGCTGGGCTACACCAAGTATGTTGCCCAAGGTGACAAGCGCTTTGAGCATGTATGTTGTATGTGCCTTGGACTTATGCGTATTCCAGCCTCGTTTGGGCTGGCTGTGCTAGTGTTCACAAGCAATGTACTGTCTCTTGCCATGCAGCCATCTTTATGTCTCTGTCAGTCAGGCAGACATGTCAAGATCCATGCTTGCAGCTTGGTATACATGTGTTGTGTGCAATTATTGTGCATGAGACAACAACATGAGTCTTGGCATTTGCTTGCACTGAAGCAGAAGACCATTGCATATGCAGCAGATGCAAGCAATGCGCTTGGCCAGTATGTCTTGCATGTCTCTTCAGTGGCATGCACCACTGTACTGATGCATGGCAGTGTTGCTGTATGCTCAAGTAGGAATTGAGCATTGTGCATTGTAGGAGGTGACTGGGGCTCTGCTGTGTCAAAGGCACTTGGCATCTTCCACAGTGAGAACTGTAGAGGCATACATGTCAACTTCATGATTGCTTCCCCCAACCGATACAACCCTCGGCATCTGCTGCAGCTGGCCAATGCTTTTGTACCATATGCTGATCAGTTTCCATTGTTCCTGAGTGCTGATGAGATAAAGGGAATCAAGGGACTTGGCCACTTTCAGAGTCAGGAGTCAGGCAAGGCCAGCTTGATTGCAGCCAGCTCAACTTGCTGCACTGAGTGGATGCAGTTGCATGTTCCTGGATCTGTCAGCAGACAAGCTTACCTTGCCGCAACAGATTGTTGTGTTCCATGTGTGCATCAGTCTGGCACGCCCGAGGCATTTCTGCATTCTTACGTTGCACCTTTGATTGTTTACAGTGTGTGTGGGCATCTGACATGCCAAAGCCATTTCTGCACCTTGCCTGATTGCTGCAAGCCTTTGCCTTGTCTCAACAGGAGATTTGTTACGCCATGCACTGGGTAATGTGATCTGCTTAATGTGAAGTTTAGCAAGCCAAGACAGCAGCTGCAGCATCCCTTACTACAATATCAGTAGTGCTGCACTGAAGACAAATTGCCGCTAATTGCAGGCTATTTTCAAGTGCAGAGCACCAAACCCCAATCCTTGGGGTACTCACTAAACGATTCCCCCGTGGGGTTGTTGGCATGGATGGTTGAGAAGTTCAGAACCTGGTCTGATAGGAGGCACACCAATGGGCAGCTGCCTTTCAGCAAGGACTTCCTGATCACTAACTGTTGCCTATACTGGCTCACTGTAAATGTCACATCGAGCTTCAGACTGTACTATGAAGCCAAGCATACACGCGAGGGCCGGCAAATGAAACAATACTGCAAGGTGGGTTCCGGTGATAGGATCTTATCATCAATCCCAAACATGGTAGCAAGCTTGAAGCCTGAATCTGCTCGAATCTGCTTGTTGTTGCCATAAAAGCACCTGCAAGTGCTTCAAGCCAAATTGCCATCTTCTTTTGTAAGTTTTTTTGTGACAGTGCCCAGCATATTGAGACTGGCACATGACCTGTTCGATGAAGCAGCATGCATGTGCAGGTCCCCACAGGTGTTGCTGTGTTCCCTGAGGAGATATGCTGCTTGCCAAAGAACTGGGCTGAGGGGTTTTACAACATACAGCAGTGGACAGTGATGAAAAAGGGCGGCCACTTCGCTGCCAAAGAAGAGCCAGAAGCCCTGGCCAATGATGTGCAGAATTTCTTTGGAAACAAAGCCTTGTTTGGGAAAGACTTTGGGTCTCAGTAATCAAGGCAATGAAGCTGGAGCATGGATACTGTTGGTGTTGATTACAAAGCTATGTAGTATAGTGTTTAACTTGTGCATCGTATTGTAATGTTTCTCCAATCCAAGTTTTTATTTGTTTTTCTTCTACTGGTCCAACACTCTGCATTCGGCTGGCAGCAGCAATCTGATGGCTATTGTGTTGTTGTACACACTGTTTGCAGGCATGGGTTTGTGCACATACAGTACGTAGCATGCGTGCATGTGACTTCTATACTGCATGACATATGTGCTACGGCTTGTCACGCAAGGCTTGTGGAATTATCCCTGCCGCCGTGGGCCCTCAAGCATAATACAGACTGTCAGCAACATGCCTTACAGTCTTGACTGCCTATCTAGACAAGGGTGCAGAATCAAAGGCAGCTGAATTTGCAACACTGTATAGGAGAAGATATTCAATAGTCATCTGAGCAGTACGGTGGTCATCTGAGCAGCAGTCCAGCCGGCATTGCATCATCTATCAGCGCAAATGTGTAACTACCATAAGCAAAATAGCTTTACAAAATGCATACAGTATATTACCTGTTTTGCAAAACAACTGACACAGAGGTAACACAACAGACGCAATTCATGCAGCACTAAGCGTTGGGGACATTGGCTGGTCTTGGATTGTCAGTGACTGCTGCAGGCAACAGGTGTGGCAGAAGACGCTGGTAAACTGGCTGAATCAGAGCCAGGCGAGGCAGCAATGACCGGTATGCCACAGCCATATGCTGCTGTCCTATCAGCTTGAAAGCAAGATAGTAGTACACGTTTGTTGTAGTCACATGCTGCAGCAACATAGCAGTTGGTGCATTCAGTGCAGATTTGGTTGAAGCAGCAGAGCAGAAACTGAAAATTATGTCTGTACCTCGCAGATCATAGCATTCTGGATTTCTTCAAGGTCATAGCACCTGGTGCTGCATACTCCGCACCTCAGCTCAGAGTGCAGCTGAAGCACAAGACCCTCAATGAGGGTCACTGACTCATACTTAGTGGAGAAAGCCCAAGAGCTTGCGCATATTAGCCCAGCACTGAAGCTTGTAGCCTGCACAGGGTGACCTTATATGCTTTGCTGATGCAACACATTTGGAAAAATCCATTGCAATAAGACGACCCACCCGCAGCAAGAAACTGAAGTGGCCAAGCCAGAGTACCTGCAAGGATGCAGCACATGCAACTCAGATCAGAATATAATCAAGCTGGTACCGAGGTGACAATACACTCACAGCGCAGACCACAATGGAGCCGATGATCCACCAAGTCTTAGACCTTGCGTCATCTGCTGTGACTCTGTATTCTGTGAAGCCGTGATCTACTTTATGCACGGCGAGCGTGGGCATGCAATAGCAGCTCAGATCTGATCAAGGCATGCTGATTGTGCAGACCACGCAAGTATCAAGACATTGGTTTTGCACAAGCAAGCTCCTGTGTCAACTCGTTTGTCAAGTATGTCCTTGCCCACCGGCAAGTGAGAACCTTCACGCTGCGACATATGCGAAACGCACGTGCCTTGTATGTCACAGCACAGCAGGCACGGTGAGTGCAGACGGTCTACCCGCACTGGACTGTGCCTGATCATTTGACGGGAAATCGGCATCCGTTTGCACACCATGAAATGGATACCACATGTCGCCGGCTCTCCCGGCCCCGCGTCTGCTGCACCAACTGCTCGCATGGGCCACATCGCTGTCGCCGTGGACGCTAGAGAATCGTGGGGGGACGAGATTGTAATTGTGCATGGTGGTCTCAGCGAAGGAAAGTATGCCTTGGGGGATGTGGTGGTGTTCCAGACAGAAGGAGACGCCTGGTCACGTCCAGACATCCCATCTGCTGGCCCACATGCCAGAGCATTCCACTGTGCAACCGTGGTCAGCACCAAGGTGTTCATGTTTGGCGGCCATGTATGGGTCAAAGAGAAGAAAGGCTTGCAGAAGTTCAACGACCTCTGGTGTCTGAACACGGTGAGGACTTTTGAATCAAGCCTGTTATACACATCCTGCAGTACAAGTGACTTTCAATTACTCTACCAGTGCTTCTGACCACAACTCAAAGGATTGTTATTTCACCCTCTCATTACACCGCTGCGCTCCACGTGCGCTCTGCTCAGTACATTGTTTCATAGGACAACTGGGAGTGGCACCAGATAGAGGTAGCCAAGGATGCACCACACCCATCAGCGCGTGACTTTGCCTGCATTGTGGCCCTGGATGGAGGGCGTTTGCTAGTGCATGGTGGTCTTGATGCTGCAGAGCGGCGACTGGATGATGCATGGGTCTTTGACACTGTCACGTAGGAACACAACCAGATTGCCACTTGACACAATGCTGCTGGTCATCCGCTGACATGCAAGTTGGGTGCTTCACTGTTGATCTGCCGTTATTCTGTGTTGCCTAAAGAAGGCGTGTGTATGCTGGCGTAAACTGAGCAGCTCAAAAGGCATGCACAGCTGGTCAAAAGACTCCAACAGCTCTGAGCTAGTTTGATGCAAAGCCAGGCTGAGATGCATCTTGAAGCTGATTTGAACAGTGGTGAACACGCATGATGAGGCCGAGGTCCCAATGTAAGCACTGTCCTGCAGGTCTACATGGAGTGAGTTGAGGATCAATGGCATCAAGCCAAAGGCTAGGTATGGCCACTGCATGTGCAGAGTGGACAGCCGGGTGCTCATGTTTGGTGGTGAGAACAACACCAGCCTGGCAAATGACTTGTGGACCTTACGTGGCCTAGGGCTGGATGGCGAGGAAGCCCCTGCATGGATCCCTCTGGAACTGCCTGGAAACGCCCCTGCCCCCCGCAAGGGCCATTCCTGTACATGTGAGTTTTCTGGAGCCTTTGATGTGACATGGTCTGGTCCGAAATGGTGTGAGTTAATTGGGCTCTTGGGCTGATCAACGCCATCTGTCATTTTTTTCTGCTGAGCTGTTTGAAAGTTACTTTGTACCATCCTGCATATTCTGGTATTAAAACTGTGATGTGTTGAGCCCAAGCAGAGCTGATAAGTAACAGTCCTGTGCAACTTGAAGCCATATGCTTAGGGCCCCTGTCAAGATCTTTGTTTAGATCACCATTACTACCAGTAAAAGTAATGGGCGTACTGAGCTGGGTGATGGCTCAACCTGATTCCACATGAGCTGATTGTCATTGCAATCAGGATCATGAGGGTCACGAAGCCCAATTGGGAATGCCTTGGACAAAAGGCATTCTGCACAACTCTGCCTCTAGGAGTTCCATGTCACCACCAGCATGCACTTCAACAGCATCAAACACTGAAATCACATTCAATAGAAGCGCTGCATGGAGTCTACAAGAGGCCAATGCTTGTGTGCATTTGTGGCCAGATGAGTAGTTGTATATGCTGCTGACCACTAGGTCGTCAAACAAGGCATGTGTGCAGGTCTGGGACTATGGCTAGTAGTTATGGGGGGTCGCACTGCGGATGTGGGCTGGTTCCGCACCAAAACTGACACCTTCCTCAATGATGTTGTGGTCATGGACAGGTATGACTACACCATGAAGCACCTGCATGTGCTCCCAGCAAGAATGCTTGCAGTCATGGACATTTATAGCTGACCTATGAAGCATCTGCGTGTGCTCTCAGCAATCGTGCATCTCTTGGCCAGCACAAATCCATCCTTGTTCTGGCACAAGCTCTTCATGGCGTTTGAGATCATGATCAAAGCACTTGTGCAGTCTCACCTGGCCAACAAATAAGTGCATTTTGTTGCAAAACAGTGATAAAGTAGTGGAAGTCCCCAGCCATGCGGGATTGCGTATGCTTGAGCAATGATGCATATGTCCTCACCATCTGATAAGTGCTCAGTGCATGTATGGCAAGTAGGGTGCGAGTGTGTGCAGGGAGGGGGCAGTGCAGTGGCGGTCTCCACCAGTGGGTGGGGACGCTCCAGCCCCCCGGGAGTTCCACACCCTCACCCTACTCACCAAGGGCCGCCTCATGCTACTTGGAGGTGGCTACCCATGCAACCTGCCTCAGTCTTTTGTAAGCCATTGTTGCATCAATTAATCATGTGACAAATGGTTTGGGCCAACAGGAATCACGCAGGGTATCTAAACATATGGTATATGATGGTCCATGGTCATGTGCTATGGTAAGGAGCCATGGCCCTCATGCTGCATAAGGCATCAGAGGGATCTGCTGACACAGCTGATTGATGGTTGTCTACATTGCCTGCCTCATGCTGAGTCAGCTGCTGAGTCAGCATGGACTGCCGTGACAGGTGGGAATGGCAAGCAGATATTTGGGGACTGCTGGTGGCTAGACACAGAGGGAGAAGCCGTGATCAACCCCGCCCTGTCTGATCAGAGCATACAAGCCTACCTCACCTCCAGTCATGGCCGGCCCGGGGGGTCCCGCCCCCTTGCCAACTACCTGCATACCCCCAAGTCCATCGTGGGCTCATCAGAGGGGTTCAGACATGACATGGCTCAGGTGATGCTATTTCTGGGCACAAACAACAATCCTGCAGCAATGAGTGCAAGCAAGCACGCCTAAGGTTACTGCCTCTTACTTTTGGGCATCCAACCCAAAGCCTGTCTGCAGCTCTGCCACTTTCAAGCTGCCAAGAAAGGGTCTTCTGCAAAGTCCATTTTTCTGCTTCAGGGGCTATGCCACACAACCTGATTAAGCTTTCAGAGGTTGTCAGACCCCACAAACTCCAATTTCATCGTTACTTCAGAGGCCTGAAGCATCAAACCTATTTGTCTCATGCAAGCAGAGTTTCAAATCTGAGCCTGCATTGAACACAGGCTGAAAGAGACAGCCTGGCCGGGCTTTCAGAGGTGCTCACATCCCAAACCCCCAGCCTCATTCCCAAAACAGGGGACTGGTATAACGAGCCCAGGCAACGGAGCAGCAGCCGCAGCATCCAGGCTTGACTCACCTCAGGAGGAGGCTTGGGCTGCCTCTACAGCCTGCTGTACACCAGCCTGCTGTGCCACTGCGCACCAATCAAGGTGGTGCAGAAGAGCAAGGGGAAGCGTCTGCTCAACACCAAAATCAGACTGCACGGCAGCAGTTTTCCAACTGTACACATGAGGTCAGTCTCAAACAAGATGAGCTGCGTTGTTGACAGTTCCTGTGTGTTGTCAGTCACATGCTGCAGATGATGTCCAAGGCGCAGTGTCTGGGTATCTTGTGCTGTACCTGGGCAGCCCGGTATAATACTTGGCTTCTCATTGTAGTGACGCCGAGAGGCGTAGCCTTATCTTTTTCTGTTCTCTTGTGCTGTGTCTGTCTGGCAGCTGGTGCCACCCTATACTCACATGACTAGCCTGGATGGCTGTCATCCATCTGTCTGACTGGAGAGAGTATCTCCATCTCTCAGCCTTCCAGCACAGGGCTACAACTGTGCTTTTTACTTTGTTGTCTGACTATGCTTACCCTGCTCACCCTGCTTACTACTGGTCCTGTCTTTCTGTGCCTGCTGGGACGTAGGTCTCATTGCCTGATTTTCGGGCACAAAGCACCATGTTGTGTTGTTGCCAGCTGAGGCTGAGCCTTGCAAGACACAATTGTTGATGTGTAGGAGCTGACACTGAGGGATGTTGACACCCTCCTGGTTGCTTACAAGCAAATGGCAGCCTCCAAACAAAGTGAACATCTGAACTCTCTTCATTGCAATTCTCCTGGTCATGCAAAGCAATCACTGCCTGGCAGATTTGCTCATTGCTCATCCAGTAGCCTCACACTAGATAATGTGTCATCTATTTTGACCGTATATCAACAGCATTCAAGTGCAGCAGCTTGACAGAGCAAACTGGGCACGTAAGAGCACAGGCACAGTTGTGTACAACAGCTTGACATCACAATCACCAGTCATCCTCTGGGTCATACATCAATCATACCTCACTGGTGAAAGCTGCCCTCTGTTGCCAGCACAGTCAGTATAAAACCATAGCAGTTTTTACATTTACAGTTACAGTTAGTACAGTAGAAGTACTGAATACATGCTATTGCAGAATGTTTGCCACTTGACCGATTTGTTTCATAGATCAACCCTTGTACAATCAGGCAGTGTCCTGCCTGTAGGTCTGTACAGTTATGGTCCTGAAGCACTAGTGACTCTGCATGTTTGTTGTAAATGCTGTACAAGTTGTCATTTAATGATTTGAATCATGGCTTTTTGCCGCTCTTGTGATTGTCGCTGGTGATGACTTACATGTACATAATGAACAGCATGAGAGTTCAGCGGCCACGCCTGCATTCTGTCTATGTCTGGGACTGACTAAACTTTGTTGCGATTTGCCACGTATTGCCGAGCGTTCTTCCATTCTGGTTTTGGACCCTTTAGTTATTACACACATGCACTACGGTAGTGCTGTACTGTACCCAAGTCATCGTTGCTCCCGTCCCGTAGCTTGTGTTAAATAAGTCACTCGATGTATGGTAGAATGGCAGTTCATTGTGCGAAAGGGGGCTCTTACATTTTTCTACAATGATGTTCCCAGCTATCGTGCCACCGAAGGCCTGACTGCCCAACAAAAAAGAGCTCACTGATTCGATGACAAAATTGAATTACAACAATGGTCAGCAGTCACAGCAATTTTCCATGAATTCATCAAACAAATACTTACCAAGCTGCATGGCGGTGGTATCACTCTCCAGCATCGTGTCTGACTTTATTGTTGACAATTGATGCATTGCTTCACCACCTGGGAAGTCCAATATCATACTGGGCTTCTCATCAATTTGACGCCGAAAGGCGGAGTCTGTTCTTTTCAGTGCCTCACCTAATACCTCAAACCCAGGCAGCAGATAGCAGGAGCAAGCAAGGCCATGTGTATAATGATAAGCTGCCTAGAGAGCTTATTTAGAGACTCACAGGCTGTACACCAGGCTGAAGCTCAAAGTTCGAGCTTGTTCAATAGGATGCTGCATCAACACTAGTACAACTGAGATAAGTGAGCATGCTGCATGGTCTACAAGCAAGCTGGTTGATGTAAACTCAATCACCCTACAATGTGTCTCTTTGGGACCTACTCTTGATAAGTCTTGACATCAACATGCATGTTTCTTGTACGGCAATACTACAGTCATGCTGCTTGCAGATAGTAAAGCACAACACAGCACAAGCAAATGCTCATTTTACAACATGAATGTGCACACTGTAACTCTGCTTCACCTTAACAAAACAGTGTAGAAACAGACATAAAGTGAAGACAACAGGCTGGCCTACAGCATGCATTAGCAGCACTACACTTGTCACAAAAGACTTCCTTCCTCCCAGTGATGATCTCTTGCACGTGCTTGTCCATCACGGAAGGTAAGCCACTTGTCAGCTTACATTTCTTTGTACTTAAGAGTCATCATAAGCACCATCTTCAGCACCTGGCACGACACCTGCCTGAAGCATGGCAAGCATTTGTGCCATTTGTGCATTCATAGGATTCTCCATTAGGTTCGGATTCCCCATCATGTGCCCCGCATGTCTGCATACGCCCCAGCACCCATCATAGGCATGTTGGGGCCTGGGTAGTCCCCGAACATATTGATATCACCCTCATTCTCATAGTCTTCATCATCATCATGACTCAAGCACTCATCGTCTACTCTAGGATGCTGCTCAAGATGCCGTAAAGAGATCCTGTCAATGTTAGCGTTCACCAGGTTGACTTTGACTGTGCCTAGGCACCACAACATCGCTTTCTTGCTCTGTTATTCCAGAACTGAACAGTGCAAGTGGGGCCAGGTACAGTCAGGCAGATTTGCATCAGTGTGCCTCCTTGTATGCGTTCAGGCAGAGCTGTTTCCTTCAAGGAAACAAGTTAACTGAAAATAGCTCAGCGGCCTACCTGAGCGTGCTCAAAGTTCACGCTTTGCAGGTGCGGCAGATCCAACTTGAACTTTGCGGCGGCTTCACCTTGGTTTTCAATATACAAGGACTCCAACAAAGGTGTATTGGTCTGGTTGAATTCAATAGACTTTACAGGACAGCATGCCAGCGATAGAGAGCGCAGAAGAGGCAGCCTGACTTTTGACCAGTCCAGCATCGGGAGGTCGTCGTCATACTCTTGATGTATGCTGAGTTGCTCTACGTTCGCAAATGTCGTGGCTAGGCGCTCAAACGATTTCTGGGTGAGGTTCGGTGACGAGTAGTGGATCTGTTTGATCAAAGGTGGCAAGGAGTCTTTGAAGGCCTTGCATACCAGCAGACTTCTTCCGATCTCTTCGTCTGGTAAACTCGCATATATCTTGACCCACAAGGAAGCAACAGTATCGCTGGCCACATCTGCTAAGGACAGCCCTGAGCTGCCGCTCAAGCTTGTCATGTTTATGGGTGGGTCTTGCACAGCAGCTCACCAAGACTTGCAGGCGGCTGACAGCCAATGTGAAACCAGATTAGCCCCGGGCAGCTGCGCAGATATCTATCGCGCAGTCCCGGCAGAATAAAAGGACAACTAAGACTAGGTCATGGGGGAGAAGCTCGGCCTGCTGCTGCTGTACCAATCCCAACTAGGGTTGTCATTTTACTACTATCTCCTAATTAGCTGTGCTACATGACAACATGCTCTCATCCTCATTCAAATGTAGACCAAGGGAATTTCTAATAGACTGCTATTTTTACTTGTAGCAACCCAACAGGTATACAACACCGTTGCGACCGCTGCTTAGCATATAACTTTCCTCACTTTGTACACTTCATGTCCTGTGCGCATTGACTGTACTAGTAAATACAATGATGTCACACACGAGATGAGCAAACGTTTGAGTAAGCAGGCTTGCAAAGGATCGATACAGATCAGTTTGCGTATACTCACACAAATGCATGCCCGAGCTGTGACAAGCTTAAGGTTTACAGTATTCATGGAGTGTGCATGGCGGCCTGCTATATTAAGGTCATGCACTCCACACTTTCTCAGAATCCGTGTCTGTCCACGGCGAGATTTCAATAAAAGTAGCATACTGGTCAAGATTTGTTTCAGAGTCAGTGCCTGTCCCAATCTTGTTCACCATGATAAACATCTGAAGCACTACAGGATCTTCAGGAAGCTTCTTGTGCACAACAGTTGAAGGCACTGGTGGCGCTTTCTGCAACATGAAACCAAAAGCTATATCATGTTTGACGATGTTCAAAGCTCAGGGCTCAGCTCATTGGAACTAGCCCGAATTGATAAAACACAGCACTTTTGCACAACATAACGAAAGCCAACATCTCCTGTCCAAGAGCGTGATATTGGTCAGCACAGCTGTTAAAGCAAAAAACTCGCAGGTGGATAACAAGGCATGCACACTCATACAGGAACGACGACTGGGCAAAGCCTTGACTTACATCCAGGCCCTTGTTGGTTCCTGGAACGACTTCAGAGACTTTGGTGACCCACTGCTGGTAGCGCTGCTGATAGGAGGGAGACCTGAGCTGTGCTGTCGCTGGCAGGTTAGACCACAGATTCACTGCCGGCCGATTGGTAGGCCAACAGCCATAGATTTCACCCTGACTGTCCACCACCAACTGCAGTGACAACCACACCACGCCTGATCATGCAGTCCGCAACATGTTTGTACATCATCTACAAAGCAAAGCTTGAGTATGTTTGTTTGCTTTGACGACTGATCGCAGCAGGCACCACCTGGACAGATGCATTGAGCAGCCTGCAGATGCAAAATGAAGGCTTCAAGCAGCATGATCCATTGCGAAATGTTTTGCCAGTGCCCACATGCAGGGCCTTGAATAAATGAATAAAGTCAGGAGCAGCTGATGGGCAGGGACATAGGGGTAGTGAAGAGCAAGCTTTGCTGCAGTGAAGCTCAAGCAACTTAGAGAAGCCACTTGTAAACTTGATGGTCAGAGTAACAGTCAGTAGTGCGGCAGGATGCCAGTGTGAGCTACCTGGTAGATGGCTCCCTTGCCAATCAGCGCATCAGGCAAGCCAAGGCGGACCTGAGTAGGCGGTTTCAGCTGCGCTTCCAGCTTCTTGCAGAGCTGCTGCATGTCTGCAGCACTCATGGATGCATGCATGGCTGTTGGCAGTGTTTCCACAGGCTCATCAGGGACACCTGCCTCGATTGTTTCGACTGTGAGGGCTGCTTCCATCTGCACAAGTTGCACAGTCATTCTGTCTGAATGCAGGACCAAGGGTGAGGCGTATGCTTGTGACTGGCTGGATCGCAAGTACCAGCGTGTGTTTGTGAGTCTTGCGCTCCTTTACTTCAAAGGCACAGGTGGTTTGTTACATGCCTTGCTTGCTGACTGGTGACCACAAGGTGGACAGCCAATCTGTGCAGCACAACTTGCAAACAAGACAATCCACCCTGCTTTCCTCTGTCACCACTGTGTCGATGTTGGCCAGCCCTACCCTGAAAACTTATGAGACCTTGTCCACTTGTCGAACCCTGCATGCTGGTGGCACCTGATTTGGCAGCAGCTGCCACCAGGGCTCAAAACTGCCAATGCTGATGCATTGCGCTCACCCATAGCCGTGACATGAAATATCTGGGGTGTGAGACGGTCCACATCCTAGATATTTTATGTCATGGCTATGGATGAACGCAATGCGGCAGCCTTGACAGCCATGAGCCCTGGTGGCAGCTGCAACAAAACCAAAATGGCCATCTTGTGGCATCACTCCAGCAGCAGTAGCAAATGTTGAACGTCATGCTGAATGGACCTTTTGCATTGCACAGTCACCAGCAGCACTTCCAGTCTCCCATGTGCTGTAGCTGTTCGTGACAGGGCATTGATGTTGACACAACATCTGCATGCTCTCTCAGCAAATGAGACTCTTGTACTGGCCTGGCATATGGTCAAACCTTTCAACAGCATCTCCCGCATGGACCACTGCTGAAGTCAGTCTTAGCACAGCATTTGAAGCCAAGACGTCGGAACATGAGACCAATGACCTACGTGCACATCAGCAAGATTGAAGCAGACAACATGAGGAGGCACCCTTTGTAGAGGGTATGCTTGTGACGGGCTGGACTCCAAAGCAGTGTGTAATTGCACATCTTGCACTCCTTTACTTCAAAAGCACAGGTGATTTGTCAAATGACTTGCTTGCTTAATGCTGACCACAAGGTGGCCACCTTGTGGACAGCCTATCTAGGCAGCACAACTTGCAAAAAAGACAATCGGCTCTCTCGCCCCTGTGTCAATGTTTGCCAGGCCTACCCTGAAAACTTTTGAGGCCTTGTCCATCTGTCAAACCCTGCAGTTTGGTTGCATCTCGCCAGCTACAGCATCAACAGCAGCATGTTCTCAACTGATCAGCCAGTCAACAAGAAGTCCAGTGGCAGATGATGACTGTGAACTCACAGAGGAGAGTACAGGGTAAGGCTTGAGTGCTGCCAGTGGACATACAGTGCAAAAGATTGCATCAACTGACTTATTACATATGCTGCTTTGCAGGGCTGCTGCTGAACTGATGCCACAAGATGGCCCCTTTGGTTTGGCAGCAGCTGCCACCAGGGCTCAAGGCTGCCAATGCTGCTGCATTGCGCTCACCCATAGCCGTGACATGAAATATCTAGGGAGTGAGACGGTCCACATCCTGGATATTTTATGTCATGGCTATGGATGAACGCAATGCGGCAGCATTGACAGCCTTGAGCCCTGGTGGTAGCTGCCACAAAATCAAAGTGGCCATCTTGTGGCATCAGTATAGCAGGAGCGCTGCAAAGCAGCAAATGTTGAACGTCATGCTGCCTGGACGTTTTGCATTGCACGCTCACCAGCAGCACTTCCATTCTCACATGTGCTCAAGAGTGCGACAGGGCACCATAATGTGGAGACACAACATGATCTTTGACCAAGTGAGACATCTTGTACTGGCCTAGTCTGATGGTCAAACCTTTGTACAGCATCTGCCACATGGACCACTGCTGAAGTCAGTTATAGCACAGCACTCAAAGCCAAGACTTCTGAAGATGAGACCAATGACCTATGTGCACAGCAGCAAGGTTGACGCAGACAACATAAGGAGGCACCTGAGCACTTTGTAGAGCGTCAAAACGCCCTTCAGCAATCTGCGTAACACCTGGGAGCTTGGGGGTTGCTGCCTGACCCCCTGGGCGCCTGACCCCAACCCCGCTGAAAGCTGCAACCAGGGGTGCTACTAGAACCACTCCCAGCGCAGCATATGCCAGCACTTTCCCCACCACCTACAAACATCATTAATTACGTAAGCTGACCAACACATTTGTCGCACGCCATAGGCCACAGCCCAGACCGCAACAGAAGACTTGAGCAGGCTAGCCATGCAGACTAACCAGTATAGACCTGCTTGACACTGATTGATATCAACGGCTGTTTGGGGCATCTGCACCAGGCTGTCCAAGAGCATGAGCATACAGCTCTTCAGGTGACTTTTGACCTCTTGCAATACAGAGTCATGACATGATCGAGATAATGCAGCCTGGCTGAAGTGATCTGCTTTTGCTCACTTGCCAACACTGCAGACTACTCTTTCAACTATACAGCTGAGCCTCTAAAATTGAGACCGGGCATACGCAATGATGCTCCTGGCTGAAACAAATCTGGTCAACATCAGAGCCAAGCAAGGCACTGGATCAAGAAGATTGCAGCGCCAGCAAGACATGAGATGGGGGGGGCGGGGGGGTGGAGAGGAGGGTCCACCTTGGCCATGGACAGGGCCAAGGAGGGTTGGTGAGGCCGCTCCACAGCCTCCAGAGGCCTTAATCTCATGAATGCTGGCTGCTGCTGCACATACTGGTCAATGCAGTCTGTCAAGGCAGTCAGTCGCCTGCAGCAGTGTGTCAAACTTAGTGTGCATGCATGACACTGTGTTCTTGCAGGTGTGGTTGTTCATTGCAGGTGGTGCTGCAGGCAAGCCTCCATTGCTGGCCTGGGATTGCTGCTGATGTCAAGCAAGAGACTGCATACACATCAGGCTCTGCGGCTGCAGAGGAATAAATGCCTGAATGACTGTGCGTAGCTGAAGGTGCAACAGACAGTGATCCGGCATGCAGTGACAGGATGGCTTGCAGCCTGTATAAAAATTGTAGAACTGAGAGCTTCAAACAGCATCTCAGAGTCAAAACACTGCTGACAGTGTGACACGCATGTGACACAGTAGTTGAGTGACACTCCCAGTGCTGAGGAAAGGCATGAAGGAGCGCACTCGTTTGGTATGTAGCAGCTCCTAGGGCCTCCTAGGGTCACGCTGCCTCCTGGCTTCACACCAAAGGCATCAGACACCTGAAGGTTGTGATAGTCTTCTGCACCTGCAAATTGTCAAACCTGTCAAATGAGTAGAGCATATAGAGATGCCCAAGACAGACTGCTTTGGAAAGACAAGACTTGTCCTGCATGTACCTTGCTCATCATGAGCTGGAAAGCGTTTTCATTAGTATTATTATTACTATTACCTGCACATGACTCTAATTGGTCTAGTCTACCTAAAACTGGGAGTGAAAAGAGGTATGAAGGGATGCATTCAGATGGTTTATGACTATGCAAGTCTTATGGGGGTCTGCCAATCCGGGCTGCCGCCTTGGGAGGCTCCCGTTATGATCGCTGAAAAGCGTAAACTTTTCTTTTCTTTCTGGTCTGCCAGCTGTCTGCATGCAGTGGTGGGCCTGCAATCCTCAAGTACTGATATCATATATGCAAATTGAGCTAAGCGACTTTGCCAAATACAGGTACAGATGCATTGAAAAGCACGATGCTGACTTGCTGCAGGTGGGCCAAAATGCTCTGGTCAGGATGGGCTGCCAAATGGAGAAAAATTCGGAAAGGCAAAATTGCAAAGCCAGGAGTGACAAGCCATAGCAGCTGGGGATCGTGGCAAAGCAGCTGGGGATCATGGCAAAGCAGCTGGGGGTCATGGCAAAGGGAACACAGCGATACGGCATTACACCAATACGAGGACAGACTTTCAAGACAATGCAACAGGCCCATGACCATTTGGAAATTTAACCATTCAGTACCACAAGGTCATGAAAGAAGCATCAAAAAGCAGTGTAAACGCCAGCAAGGCACAGCGACGAAGCAAATCAAGGGACAGGATGCAGGCAGCTGGGGTGGGGCAGACCTTGTCTGTCCTTGCGTGCAGACATGACCAGCCTCTGAAGCCTGACAGGGCCATGTGATGGAATCCACTGCATGGACCTACGCTCACCACTGCATAGATACCGCTCCAACGCGTCCACCACTTCCTGCACCGCACAAGACCCAGGTGAGTGGACATGCAAATTGAAACCTGATAACCACAAAGTGCATATGTGCATGGCTGCTTGCACCTCAAGAGATGAGGTTCTGCCATGGCATGGCAAGATCAGGTACAGTCAGGTGCAAGTAACAGCCTTTGTCCCAAAGTGTGCTGGAGCTGACAACAAGGGTTGCATTGATGTTGACGCCAAGCAAACATGCAACATGCAGTAATCTGTCTCATGTCAAGGGCAATGACGGTTGACTTCTGACTTTCACAACATATCAACCTGTGCTGAGCTTATGCCTTGCAACTCACCTTGAACTGATCTCCACTGCCACAAAACTCAAAGCCAGACTTGCTGACAGATCCAGACAATGCCTGCTCTTCTTGTTCCTGCTCAATGTTCTGTTCTGTGCGACGTGTCCCCAGTGCTGCCTGCTGTGCCTGCTGCGGCGCGGATGCTGTAGCTGCATCAGCTTCCCCAGTCTTTGATACAGCCCCATCAACAGGTTTGGACAGATTAGATGTAGCGTCACCATTGTTGCCAACTGCCAATTGTGTGTCACCTAGACCAACAGAAGATATGGAGCCAGCTTTGGCAGTGCTGAGGTTGCCAGTGCTACTGTTGGTGTCTTGGAGGTTGCTGCTCCTGGGTTCATTGTCGCTGGCACGACTGCTGCTACTGCTCCTACTACTACTGCTTGTAGTGCTACTACTGTCCCAGGGCTTACTTACAGCATCATCAGTCAGGCTGTCTGAAGAACCAAGTCTGGCTTGCCCAGGAGCCGATGTGCTGCTGCTGCTTGGTACACTCACCATGCTCTGGTAATGGCTAGCAACAGCCTCTGACTGGCTGGCAGCGCCCTTTGCTTGACTGGCAGTGTTAACTTGCTGACTGGCAGCATCCTGTGGCCGACTGGTAGCAGCAGCAGTGTTCAGGGAAGCAGCTGGCGCTGTAGATGGGTCGATGGGGGCTTTGGGGGTGGGGGTGTCCTGAGGCTTGGTCATATCCTTGGGCATGATGCAGTGAAACTCTTCGAGGCGGTCCAGCTTGATGTGCTGTCTGGCTGTGCTAGAAAGCTGCACAGGTTGCATGCAACACAGTGAGTTCAATGACAGTTCATAGAAAAACATACTTTGCTTGAGCGATGATGCACACCTGAATTTCTGCCTGCTAAGACAGGTTCCTGTTCAAATATGCACCAGCACGTGCATTTGCCAAAGAATGGGACAAATTTGCAAAAGTTGTGGGAATGGAATCAAAGGAACATTGATGTACTCATCTGTGCTCTGCATCAGGGAGTAAGAACTTGACAAGCCTGCCTAATGCAGTGACATGGCGGATTGGCATGTAGGACATTCCTTGCAAAAGGCTTGCAGGGGCTTACCTTCTTGAGTAGGTTGCTCTCAAAAAGGGGCCGCAGCTCAGGTTGAGCAGTGAGTTCAACCTGCGACAAGGGCCATGGATCAGCTGAACTAAAGCCGTCCAAGCACTCTGGCTTCTGCATCTGCACGGGACACAAGATTAGTCATGTCAGCTGTGCACCACAAGTCCACAGTGGCAATGTTTATTTCTTTGTGGATGTTGACATGCAGCTTGGTCATGTGAGCGTTAGCATGATGCAGGATGTCAATCACACTGAGCTTACGGTCATGCATCCCTGTATGTAGATGCAGTATAACAACCAGTTGTATGGCTGTCAAGTGACCCTGCTACTTCAGTATGCAGCGCAAGGCTAACATGAGTTAATGCACCAGCATACAACTTCTAGCCAACACGTGAAGGCATACATACAACAGCTCACTTGTCCCGATGCTACAAGCACGTGCAGGATAGGCAGCGCCCATGACCAAGAGGAGGAGGTTGACTAATAATGCAGGCAACAGATGCACTGACTAGCAAAAGGAAGAAGCGACACAGAGGAAGGAGGAAGAAGAAAGAAAAGGAGTAAGACGGGGCTGGTGAAGGGTACCTTAACTAGCAAGAGAGGCAGCATTGGTCCAGTGATGGTGCAGACAATTGCTGTCTCCAGGAGCAAGCCTTCTGAAGTCATGCTGCTCCCCAAGTCAAAGGTTGCTGTCCTACTGCCACCCTGTATCAGAAGATGCAACAATGCTGTCCAGTGTTCATCCATCATGACACCTGTCTCGAGTCACAGCCATTTCACCAGTTGACATCAAACTTTTGCATGCAGCAAAGCAATGATCGGCATTGCCTTGAAGCTGCTCTCGGCAGCTGTCATGCAAATGCAACTGATGCTCTGCACTTGGAGCTGTCATCTCTGCTTCCATGAATGGCAAGAGTGCAAGAGTTCCAAGTTGCAGCCAGACATGCACAAACAACAGCGCTGTGGGAAACAAACAATATGAAATCAGTTGTACAGCACCCAGCAGCAACAAACGCGCTCTCGTGGTGCATTCTGGACTTCTCTTTGCTTGGCCAGCTAGACTTCTGCTCTTTCTTTTATGTTCAAAAACGCTGGGGTACATTGCACATGGCCACTTTCAGACACTAGACTCAGCTTTTGTAAGCCTCCTCACCTGATCTGCAAGGTGGGACCATCGGGGAAAGTTCTTTTCCCAGGATCTGGCTTCCTGTTGCTTCAGCTCAACTAACCTCTCCAGGTCAGCTTTGTTCTTGTTATGTTGTTCCAGAGACATGTCATCACCAAAGGCCGCCTTGACAAGCTCTTTTGTGCTAACCTTTAGTGTTTCCGGCTTCTGCATCACAGCATCAGCATTTTCCACACATGGCCTGGGCTTTGCAATGCAAACTCTGCACAATTAACGAGGAGTGTGCTGAGCAAGTTGCCAAGAACAACCAAAAGTTTGCCAAAAATGGGCGACAGTTTGTTGATCCCAGGAGCAACCCTGTTAATGATCAAACACTTCAATAGCATTAATGGGCTGTGATTGGGACTGAACATGATGCAAGGTCCTGTTAACCACTGAAGGGCAAACATGCAATCAAACTTAATTCAAGGGGCTTTGTCCACCTGGGTGCCCTGTGTCTACTGTCTATGTTGTTACGTCATGTACGTATCAAAACCTGTTGTGTCAATAACCCACATACGGATGCACAGAATAGGATGCTCGGGAGAGGCATATCTTGTGCTGCACATGCCTACATCAGCACGAGCCGCAGAGCATTAAGCTTGTTGCTATTGTTGTTATTGTTACTATTGTGATGAGTAACAACTGTTATTACTGGTATTACAAGTACTATCATGATAACTGTTAGTTTGTGTTGGTTGTGATTGTTATTGTGTATTGCTGTTGTGGATATTGAAAATGGAAAAATATGCAGGTTGCAGACCTTGAATCTTGCGTCCAGAGCCTGGCCTGTCCTCTGCATGTCGTCAGCATGCTGCTCAAGCTGTGCTGGCCTCTGCACCCCCCACTCAAGCAACAGATCAAGCAGCTTCTTTCTGCCTTCCTGCACATCAAGAGACTTGCAAAACTACTTGCAGTTCATGAGACCAAGCACAAGACCGTAGATGTCAGAGCTTCATGTGTGGTTGCTGCAAGACAAGGGCATGTGGGCAGGCATGTGGGCAGGCATGTGGGCAGGCATGTGTGTATCATGCTACAAGAGAGATCTTGAGGAAGCAGCAGCTTGTGGCTGTTATGGAGCAGTGGATTTGCTAAAAGCTTCAGCCAAGAGTTGATGCCCCCTTGACAGGGTAGGGCCTTAGCCTCAGCAGGAATATAATTTATGTTGGCAACCATCGGAGTATGCCGTGTACAATAGGCCTATAGCGACCTTTTTTGGTTTTTTGTGTGCTAACAGTCATGCATCACGATTGCATTCTGCTACATAAGGCATCAGAGCAGCAAGTCATATGCATGAAGAGCGTAAGCAAACAAGGCATGCAAAACGGCGCAAGTTCATTGCAGGTGCCTCACAGACCCTCACCTCTTGCAGTTCACATGCCTTGTTGAGTGACATGCCTCCTGAGGTAAATGATTGCTTCAGGGCTTCTGCCTCAGACATGCCCTGTTTCTCTGACTCTGCCCCCTTCTTCTCCTTTGTCTCTGACTCCACCTTGGCTCCAATACCTGACTCACCCTTGTCCCCAGTCTGTGTTTTGCCATTGACTCCTGCTTTGCCTGCTGCAGTGCGCTCAGCTACAAGGTCAACTTCTGACACCTTGACTTCCTTCCAGTTGAAGGCATCTGCATACTCCTTCAGAATGTCCTCTGCTTGCTTTGGGATCAGCGTTTTGGCCATGACTGTCAGCTGAGTATGATCCATAAAACAGATTGCAGGGACCCGATTTGTATGCATGTTTTGCTGGGCATTGACTTGCGCAGCAGCATTGATGCTTTTGTTCATCTGCAGGCATCACACACATGGCAGGTCTCTCCAAGCTGAATGCTACCAAGATCAGCATGCGCTGCTGTGTGCATTGTCACACAGGCTTACAACATCTGTACACACCCCTTTTTCTATAGGTGGCAATTCAGGTTGCAAATGTACAGTTGACCCACATGTGTATGACCACAATGATGAAGTAAGGCATAATTACTGATTAGCTACGCAGGCTATGCTAGGCAGTTGTCCCCATGCGTAAGCAGCAGTGCCTATATTTGTGGCTGACACACCTGCCCCAGGAGATTAGCATCAAGCTTGCCAGGATACTGTGCTGCAAACCATGCAACCAGGCTTTGCAACCTTGCGTCCCGCCATTTGTGATATTCCTGGTAGCAAACAAGCTTCGCCGTGTGGTATACTGCATTTTCTGCAGCACCAGGGGACCTGAGAATGAAAGCAGAGGCAGACAGAAGACTTTGAGTGGATGTATTGTTGCCTGAATAGGCTGGACAGCATGCTTATACAGCAAAAGATATGCAAGCAAAGACACACAACCCTTTGTGTATGGCTTTTAACAGTATTTTTGACTGAGCAGCACTCAAATCTGCTTGCTCGTAAAAGCTGGGCTACATCCTTTGCAGCACAGCTTACAACCAATGATTGTGTTTCCTGAGCAGCAGTGGCAGTCTGATGTCATTGCATGCGTTGACAGAAAGCAGCTGCTGTGACCTAGAGCTGTTTCTGTCAGCTTGTTGCAAAGTGCAGAAGATGGAGACATGCAATACTCAGAAAAATCTTCCCCACTGGCATCAAAGTTGCAAGTCATGCTGAAAGACTGAATCTTCAGTCCACACCTGTTGGGGCACTGCCTGTCAGTTCCAGGCAGCATATCATCTGCCGGGGATTCTTGCCAGCCGCAGGCCTTTCGACTTTGTAGCTATAGGTGATTTCAACGTCAAGACCTATTTGCGCTCTGGCTGGAAAACCCTACACACAGTGACACTGCTGAGAAGCACTGTTTGCTGCAGATTTGGATCACCACTTTGAGATCCCAGGCAGATCATGTTTTGGAAAAATTAAGAACAAACATCCAGCAGGCTGGGCCACTGTAGCATGTCACTTGCACTGCAATCTGCAGTGCAGCAAGCATCAAGGGCTGTACCTCTCTGGTGCTGCTTGAGGGAACGGCCTGATAATCCATCGCCGCACATTGGGGCGCATTGGTCTGCAGCACATGCCCCATTTGTTAGCGTGTGCGAAGTGTGGTGGCACTTGCACCAACGGGTTCAGATCAAACCTGCATACCTGAACACTCCGAACGTGCCTGGAAGCAGGCGCTGAGTGCCTTCTCAACTCACGTCTCAATCGCTTGAACGATTGAATTGAAGCCGCATGTGCTACTTGGCGTGGAGCACGGCGTCCTGTCAAATCCTGGATCGATGTGCAAGAAGAGGCATGCATGAAAGGTGTATGCAGTACCCGTGTATCGTCTACTCAAGCAAAGTGGTCTTGTGAAATTGGTTCGCTGCAACCGCCAACTTGTCGCACGGTTTGAGGACTTTCGACCCGGCAGGAACACAATCTGCAGTCGACGCTAGGACGAGGGCGGTAGTGCAAACTGAAAAACGCCCTGAGCGTTGACCGCAAGCACTTGTGGCTCAAACAGTGTTTCAGGAAGACTCTGTCGACGTTGACGACGCAGCACCTCTGCCCCAGCAAGCGTTGCACTAGACCTCATCCCGCGCCGGCCATCCTCCGCCCGTGTGAAATTCTGGCAACGTGCTACTCTCTACAGACTACAGCTTACAGACACTTGCAGGGTGACTTTGAATACGCGCTGCTGCTCAGCACACCCTGCGATCAACCCACACATCCGTTGACGACAGTTTTTAAGTGGATAACGACGATCTTGTCCCACGCCAGACCTAACGACCCCGATCGGCCGTGTGATCTGCAAAGCCCCCGACGGTGTTATGGCAGGCCAATTGATGCGGACCTTAGGACAAGCTCATGCTGCGTATGCCTTTAGACCAGCGGCAGCGCGCCAATGCGCTTACCATCGATTCGCAAAGTCGCAGCCAAGTACGTTGCCGTCAAGTTGCGCTTGCTCTGTCACGTTGACCTGGCATAGCAATTCACAGCTGATACAATCTGCAACGTACCAGCACTTATGCAGACAGCCACAGCCCGAGCACAATAACTTGGCGGCATCCAGCACCTACATGTCGCTTTGTGGTTCAAGCCAGTCAAAGCAGCACCTCTACAGCTGCTGAAGCTGCTCCTGCTGGAGTAAGTTGCCAATTTCCTGCTTTCCTAAAGCAGTGACACCAATGCACAGCTGTGCTTTTTGATTACCTGCATGCTCGGTTCCAAGGCTTGTTGACACGGCTGCCTTTGTGAGTGTTTTGGAGTCAGCTCACAGACCATGTGCAATGAGTAGTCCCGGTTTTGTATGGGCTATTTCTTCATGAGCAATGCTGGCAATGCATACTGTTTCATCTGAACATGGCTCAGTCACTGCATGACATTGCAGGACAAAGGTCACCATGAGGCGCAAGACCTGCCCATGGGAAGCCTCACATACACTCCTCCCAAAACCATGCGCAAATTTTTGACAAGCTTGAAGCTTTTCCTGTCCCCATTTTGGCGCAAATTCAAGCAAGGATCTGTTCTAGTCATTGAGGTAACACCTGCATCTACACACCTTGTACAGCGCCTGCCAGATGAGCAGAGCTTCCTCTGATGCTTGTCAAATGCCTGGTTCCTGAAATGCGTTACATCACGCAATGTCCACATTGTAAATAGGACGCAGCAAAATCTTATGCAACTGCAAAGCCCTGCTGAATAAGGCTCACTTGCCATTCCCTCTGTTGATGTCAGCACTGTGATGCAGCTAGACGGAGACATCCCCGAGCAGAGGGGCGGCAGGTTTGCGCCGCCACTCAGCGTACCACAGCTGAAGGAAGCCTTGATGAAGGCGGCATACGACCCCCGCATCAGGGGGATCCATCTCAAGATTGGGTCTGTCTCTGCTGGTTGGGCCAAGCTACAGGTGACACACCTGTCCTCTCAAGTGTTGTAAAGAGGCAACTCAGTCGCTGACTTGGCCTGACATATCTTGCAGCACTATATGTCCTATGGTGCCAATGCGCTTGACGCCTGGCATATTCCATGTTGCATAAGGACTGGCTAATGGGCAGTGCATGCTGACCCTTTGCATGACTCCTCCAGACTTTTACGCCAAACAACTGTGCTTGTAAATGTCACGTAGGGACAGGATACAACATGTTCACTCCAATGAGATGCTTTGCTTGCTTGTTTACAACCCATGTCTTCTCATTTCTGATTTGTATAAACGAGCAGAACATACACAAGCAACCCCTGACTAATGCTTTGCAGGAATTAAGGCGGTCTCTGGACTTCTTCCGCACATCTGGCAAGTTCAGCATAGCTACCATGAACAGAGGAGGTGAGAAAGAGTATTTTCTATGCTGTGGCTGCGAGGAGATCTACATTCCACCCACAGCCAACCTCACCTTGAAGGGATTCATGGTCGCAGGTGAGCATCATGTGTCATCATCAGCCCTGTTGCTGCACTGCCAATGTGACTGTCTGTTCAGGCCTGCTTGATCCCTGTCTGGCACAGTGACACCATCAAAGTTTCGGCAGCAAGTTGCTGTACAGCAAGACTAGGCAGCTGCAAATGAAGGGCTGATCAGCAATGCCTGTGTGGCATATCATTACAGTACAGACTGCTCAAAGACTGTAGGGTGTCTCACTGGGCTCAGCATGGTGCAGGTACGTTCTTGAGGGGCGTCCTGGAAAAGGTCGGCATCGAACCTCAGGTGAAACGCATCGGCAAGTACAAGAGTGCAGGCGATCAGCTATTGCTGAAAGACATGTCGGAGCCCCAGCGAGAGCAGCTGACGGCCCTGCTGGAGGACATCTATGAAGGCTTCACAAACACCATCGCCAAGGACAGGAACAAGACTGTTGAGGAGGTTTGCTACATTTTGCCCTGCCTTCGATGTTTGTGCAATCATTTTAAATCTGTTTGCATGGCACATTTGTGCTCACAGCAAGCCTTGATGAGGACAATTAAAAATCTTGATTCAGAATATCAGTTGTTTTAGTTAGGCATGTGCCTTTGACAATTGTTGAGATGAGGTCTGAGTCACTTGACACGCGACAAGCCTGCGTCTGATTCCGCTTATGCCTGGGAGACATCACACAGCATTGGGATCCCTGATGGGCGCAATTCTGCTCTGCTGTTCAGCACATGCTGAGTTCAGTGCATGGAGCAAGGCATCTCACATTGCATGCAATGTGCTGTCAATGCGCTGGCCATGTAGCCAATTTTGGGCAACACTGAGGTTGTTGTTGCACATCCTGATAGCTGTCTGCACTGCTCAGGTGGAAGCTATGCTGAATGAGGGCATCTTTGACATGCAAAAGTATGTTGATGGGGGCTGGGTCACTGGCCTCAAGTATGAGGATGAAGTGATGGACGATTTGAAGAAGAGGACAGGTGGCAAGGCTGACAAGCTGCGCTCGGTAAGCCTGTGTGTGCTGCATGTAATCTTGCAGATCAGGAACATGTGTATGTCCAAAAAGTGAATTTTGAAGTAGCATACTGTACGTCTGCTGTGGTTGTGCTGCTATTGGCAACAGCTTGACCACCCCTTTGCATCTCTCTCAGTGCCTCAGCAGGAAGGACAAAAATTTGTCCCATCATCAACATCCCTGTCCTGTATTAAGAAGTTGCTGGGCAAGCCATGCAGCCTGATGCTATGGTGATGATACTGATCATCCTGATTTGCCCTGAGACATTGGCAGTCATGATGCAGGTCTCTCTGAAGAAGTATGGGAAGACGTCACCAAGCGCATTTGGCTTGACTGGCAGGAAGACCATTGCCATTGTGCGCTCATCTGGTAGGCTGCCTCCTGACTCAGCTTGTCTCACCTTTGCTCAATCATGCAGCTCATGTGATTGTGATGGGTCAGCACTATCCCTCGCGCCATCCCTTATGTAATGCAACGATGTACCTGCAGTCGCTGTGTACTGTTCAATGTGTACAAGCACATCTATACATCCAAGTTCTGGAGCATACAAACGCTGCTGGCTACAGTCTTAGGCCTACATGGCCTGTAGCTCTTACTGACTTTGGCACTGCAGGTGCCATTGTGGGGGGTGAAGGAGGAATCGGTGGCACAGGCAGCGTCATCACAGCAGGGGCTTTCATCAAGCAGCTGCGGTCTCTGGCCAAAGACAAGTCAGTGAAGGCCGTGGTGCTGCGGGTGGACAGCCCTGGAGGGGATGCCTTGGCGTCAGACCTCATGTGGCGCGAAATCAGGCAGCTAGCTGCCAAGAAGCCCGTGGTGGCCTCTATGGGTGACGTGGCAGCTTCTGGAGGGTAAGCTGTAGTCATGTTTAGGGTTTAAGGTTTCTGTATTTATTTAGAGTTAAATGCTAAACCCTAAATGTATGTTGTTGGTAGGCCAGGATGATGGTCAGCAGGAAGCTGGCGTCGCCTCTGGGATGTGCTTCTGCTGCAAGCTGTGATGGCAAAGCACAAAACCTGGTGCTTGCACACGTTTGTGTGTGGCATAAGCTGCAGCCTATGCAAATGACAGAAGGGTCTGTGTGTCGTGCTCAGTGGTGCTGCTTCACATGCCGTACCATGCATCAGCATCAGGATGTGACTGTTAGGGATGGCCAATGAATCTGTGTATGATACCTAGAGCTTTTGCCGCTTGTCCTTGTGCATCCACTGCGTCCCACTGTTCTTCCTTTCAGCAGCGAGACGACAGAGCAAAAGATGCTCACTGCGCCAAGTGATGAAGATGTACCTGAACATGCTTTGAGCCTTAAACAATAATAATAACAAATAATAATGAAGAAGCAAATGAAATCATATTTGTCAATGTTGACAACCTTTCTGTGTTTTGTACCAAGGGCAGTATGTGGGTGCAGGTACTACATGGCAATGGGAGCCAGCAAAATTGTGGCAGAGCCTCTCACCATCACTGGCTCCATTGGAGTGGTCACCGGCAAGTTCAACCTAGAAGAGCTGTACCGACGAGTGCAGTACAGCAAAGTTGTCATCTCCAAGGGCAAGTAAGTTGCCATCATGCTGTGCATGCAGCACTTCTAGGTTGTCACAGTCATCTTGACGATTCAAGGTTGTCAGATTTGCCAGGATTGATGATGCCGTGTTGCAAGTACGGCTTACACAGAACTTCTGCATGAGTCACTGAGTTCAAGAACAGAGCTTACATTGCATTGACATGAATAATGAGAGTTGCCCTCTCTGTGTGGCCATCTCTGCTGATGGTTTTTTAGCAGAGTTTTGGAACCCTGCTGCCGGTGCTCACAGCTATACAGGGAAAGTAGCGACACGACACACATTCATGTGGTGTAGCACTGCTAATAAAATTGTCATTGGTTGTTAGGTTTATCTGGTCTGCTCTCCAGGTACGCAGAGCTAAATGGTGACACAAGGAGCTTCACGCCTGAGGAGGAGGACCTCTTTGACCGCAGCGCAGAGTTTGCGTATGCCTCCTTCCGTGACAAGGCAGCTGAATTTCGAGGCATGCCCAAGGAAGAGCTGCAGCAGCACGCTCAGGGGCGAGTCTGGAGTGGCAAAAGGGCTCTGCAGAATGGCTTGATTGATGGTCTGGGGGGTATTGACAGGGCCATTGGCATAGCAAAGCAAGCAGCAGGCATTGGTAGGCACACAACTACTGCATGTCGAACATGATCTGCCTGTGATGTCTGGAATCGCTGACACACAAGCAATCCATGGTCTAGATGAAGCTCTTGTCAAGCGCAATTTGAGCGCTTGTTGCATTGAGTGCTATGTCTGGTGCTGATGTCATGCATACTGCTACAACCAGCTTTCAGTCACATACCGTGGGCTTGTCCTACAGATCAGAATAAGAATGTACGATTGCTGGATGTATCAAAAGCTAAGTCCAGTCCATTTGGGCTGTTGTCTGCCCTTGCTCTGGGTGGTGCAATGGGCACAGGGGAGCAGAGCAGCATGCACAACCTAGCAAGCATGCTGTTAGCTGGGCAGCTGCAGAAGGCTGCCTTCCAGAATGGCGTCACATCAAATGGGGCAACCATGGCAGTCATGCCTGACATTCAGGTGAGCATAGTTTGGTACTGACATCATTAGTCCTGTCCATCTTGCAGCTCATAGCATGTAGTTGCAGCACTGCCACCTTTGTCATGCTCACTGCGCTGTATTGCAGCTCCATAAACATGGCATTACTGCAGGTTGAAGGGGTGGGCAGCTTGAGTGCAGCTCAAGCCTCCGGCGCTGATAGTAGTAGACCTGATGACTTGTGTTCCATTCTACAGAGACTTTTGTGACAGCTGGTCTGCTGACACTTGCAGAAGCCGTGTCAGCTGCTGCGCCACTTTTGGATTCTAGGCGTTTCTGATGTTTGGTGCTGCTATTGTGTCGCATAGGTGTAATCACGTCCTGGCATTGCCAGCTTTTGACACCTCCGACAATCTGTGATGATTTGTCAATTACTTGCTGTCCTGCAAAGTAAGCAGTTGATGCCAATGCAGTAGTTTCAGGGTGCAGTCTGCCTGCTAAATTAAGTGTAAATATATTCACCAATATTGATGCAAACAGTATTGATTTGCTCTGATGAGCGCAGCTGCCTCCTAAACACTAGATTCGTATAATCTGACGTGTTGACTACAAGTTGTGCACGTTTGCTAACCAAGAGCAGCGTAATGTGCACGAGAAGGAAAAGCCTGAGAGCCTAGGGACAACGCAATCCGGAATTGACTTTGATGTACTGAGAGAGATGATAACAGCTGCAACTGGTTGCCAGCTCATAACTGCTGCTGCAAATCCAGGTACTGTGAACAATGAGACCTGCAGCATCAAATGCAAGAACAAGTGCTAAATGCAAGGCAGACTCATTCTTGCATGCTGCCTGACAAGGGAGTGTGCATATGCAGAAGCATGCAGACTGACCACTTAAAAGCAATTTGCTCTTTACGCGGTGGGCGCTGCAGTGGATATCACATGTACGGTAATAGCCGTAACTTTCTCCTCACCACTGCAAAATGAAATGAATCTGCAAAATCATTGCTGTAGCAAATGTCCATCACATGGCAAAATTGTTGTCAGCCTGTCACACCAATGCAGTGTCTTCAGCCAGGGTCCATGTCATGGCAAAGGCCTGGCCACACTGCATCTCATGTTGTATCCCAGTCACAACGAGCTGGTCCTGCTGTCTGTCGAACATGACCTGCAGCAGCATGTCAGGTCTACAGCACATCACCAAAGTGTGCTTGCTTGCTGCAATGAATGCATCCATGCCTCAACATAGTCTGACGACCACTTTCAATACCAAGCTGCTAAGCATACACGCAAATGCAATGTGCATCATAGGCAGCAATCGAGGCCATGCTTTTTCTATTGTTCAAGTGTCTACATGCAAACAAGCAGCATGCAACATCCAAAGCTTGCCTGTTCTGTTGCAACAACCGAAGTCATGCTGGGGGGTCCAGCTTGCACGTGCACCACCTCAGCATGCAGGGGCACGCCCTTGACCACAACACTGTCTATGTGTGGCCAGCTCACACTGCCACAAGCATTATTTCCTGCACATAATCCACAGAAGGTCTGTGAGGCAAAATTTGTGATGAGTTTACTTGCAGGTATTCTGGCAGACGCACTGCTTCCTTGACATCAGAACCACATGTGCCTTGACATAAACAGACTGAAGATGTGTTTGCTGGAAGTCATGACAAGTGTGCTGACCTGCACTTGTCTGTTGGAAGCTGACATGAAGCCGTCCATGCCAACTGCCGCTCACTGCATCTTGCACCACTTCCGCAGACATGTCCACCTCATTGTCTGCAGCCCGTCCAACCTGCAGCAAACGCAACTCAACACTTCCCTGGCATGCAGCAGGAAAGAGTTGTGTTGCAGCAGACAGGGGTAATTGCTGACAAGCTTCCAGCTACAAGCTGACAGCATCACCTGGTTCTCAATACAATGCCAGGTTGACTTAGGAAGGCTGCTTAAAATTGTCAGTCTGGCAGCAAGGCTATGCTATGACCTGTTGTGCTGCATTGAGGTTCACACAGGCTGCGCCTTCAGCTTCAAGTAACAACTGCTGTATAATCCAGCTCAGAATAGTGTAGTGGACAACCAGCAGCATGCTATGCCGCAGCACTTACTATGTTAGTCAGCACAGCAGGCCTGATAATGCAAATCATTGCAGAGGCAGGGTTACCTGCAGCTGATGACCATCATCCATGTAAATGTGACCACAGGCAGTCACCCTGCCAGCCTCTGACACACCACATTCCTGCACTGGGCTTGCACCCTCTACATCCCGCCCTTGCCGCATCACAGCCTCACTATCTGACTTTGTCAGGAGCTTTCGTCCAGCACCTGGCAATGTCAGCTGTGCTTGCACTGATACCTCTTCTGTATTGCTTTGCTGACCCATGCTGCTTGCTGCGTTAAAGCCTGTTTGCTGGTTGTAAGATGGTGTCTCTGACGTGGCAGCAAAGGCTGGCAGAGGCTCCAGGTGGGGCAGGGCTACCAGCAGTGTGAGGGCACTTGCCCTGACATCTGCAGTGACTAATGCTGCTTGCTGAAGAGGAAGGATGGTGCCACCAGGCATGTGCACTCCCACATGTCCCATGGGCAGATCCAGGGTGACTGATTTGCCCTCATCATGTGCGTCAATGGTGGTGTTGTCAAACAGGTTGTACCACTTGCCCTTGGGGAAATAGCCCTCACGCTTTGTCTGGCCCTGCACATTTTCACAACAAGCCATTGAAGCCAATGAACATGCATTCTGATGATCGCAAATAAGTTTGCAGGCAAAGGGGCTGCAACAGTGACAGACAGCATTGGTAATGTTGCAATCATAAGCAGCGCTGCTGACAGTGAGAATGCCAAAACCCTACCAGAGAGTGCCGACCCATCGGCTTCTCTGTTGGGATTGGCATTCTCACTGTCAGCAGCATTGGTTGTGGTTGCTGCATTGCCACTGCTGTCTGTCACCGCTGCAGCCCTTTTGCTTACAAGTCCATGATGGTTATGCATATTGCAGTTTGGTACATGAGCAGTACATGCAGTAAGCAGCTGCAAAATGGTGCAAGGAAACAGCTTCAATGACAGCAAATGCAGCTGAAGACCAGCACCTCTGCTGATTGAAATGCCACAACAAGACCTTGTACAGGTTTTGGTGTTAGTACGTCTTGGTTGCTGTGTCGCACATGCCCCTAGAACTTTGCATGTACATGTATGTAGCACTCATGTCTACATTCAGCGGTCGTGTTATGAACTGGCATGTTTTCTGACACTGCTGTCATGCTGTTGCTGTCTGTTTTGGTTATGGCTTCTTCCCTTCATGCTGCCACAAAGACTACTTGCAGGGTCAAAAGACACAACAACGGCTGTCGGAACAACCAACTTGTGCTTGATGATGCATTACATGAATGGTTGACAATGTGAGATGGCGACCGTAAGATTTCAGGACAACTTTGCACAGTGGTCTACAGCCTGCACACAGAACACTTAAGCCAGTACCTTGCTGCATACTTAGCATCCTATTGATACAGCTTGCAGCAATGTGCTGACCTCATCCAGAATGGGGATCACAAGAACATCTCCAAAGAGCCACTGGTCATCAATGGCATGGGTGGCAGGGTCCTGGGGGTAGGCAAACCACAGGGGTCTAGCGACAGGGGTGCCCTGCTTGTTGGCTTGGTGGAAAGCTGTGTAGAGGTGGGCCAGCAGCTGGTACCTCATCTTGATGGCACGCCTGCCTGCATCTGCCACCGACTCCCACAGATACAGCTCCTGCACATGAACAGACCACCACTGAAAGCTCGTGTATAGCTTCAGCAGCTGGTTGTTGCTTGCCTGAGAGCATATGTCACTTAGTCTTTCAAATACAGCTGTCGCCTAGTCTCTGAGGTACAGTTCCTGTGTACAAGCTAGTTTGCAGGCCAGACATGCAGGGCATGAGCCCAGCAGCTATCACGCCATCTTGGACTGGCTGCTTGCCAGCATGTGCCAATCACTTACACAGACACATTTGTTGCATATGTCAAAAAAGCGTCTGAGGTACAAGACGTGCACTTAGGTACTGTCAAAGTATCAGAACTAGATCGCTTCACGCCGGCATGCTGATCAACATCGAGGATGGCAAATGCAGCTCTGGCAGAACACAGCTAAACATGGCAAGCTGCCACCAGGTGGGCATGAAGGGAGTCAGCAGCAGCACCTGTGCAGCGCATAACATAAACCTGCAAACCTGCCTGATGTCATGTCATCTATACCTTGATCACCACCTCAAGACAACACTTGTTGACCTGACTGGGCCAACGATCAGGTGATCATTCTCAAGACTGTCAGACAACAACCACAGGCATGCAACAGCAGTGAGCATTAAGTTGGCAATATGTGTGAGTGTGTGTGACCTGGGGCGCTGCTCCCAGGGTATTGTGGTCCCGGGCAAAGGGGTAGAAGGCCCCCGCACTGATCCACCGCCCACACAGCTCCTCTGTTGTGTCTCCAAGAAAGCCACAAATGTCTGCCCCTGCATGTCATACAGGCATGTGTGCCATCGCTGTACTCGTGTGTCCATTGTGCTGCTCAGCTCCCTCATAATGCAAACACTTTGTTCCAGTTATACGTATTGACAGACCTGTGCTCAATTACCACTTGCAGGTGCTGCAGAGTCAATGTTGCCCATACTTAGCTTCCAAAAATGACGCAATGCATGGGTAACAATCTGCTAGCCATGCATTGCGCCATCTTGAGAAGCTAGGCATGGAGCAATGCTGACCCTACTGCACTTGCAATGAGTTGTTGCGCCTGTGGCGCGACTGTGATGTAAATGTCAAAGCGCATTCTTTTCAATGTGTTGTTTGAGTGAGCAAGGTTTGAACCTGAATCACAGGGCTGCAGCAAATGGAACTGTGAGCCCGCAGCACAGCTTGAGCATCAGGTTCCCAGCCTTCAAGCTGCAGGACGCAACACAAAGAGCAGCTTGCAAGCCTTTCCCCTTACGGCAAGAAAGCAAGGTTCAACTAGCAAGCCAGTCAGTGGTCTGTATAGCCGAAGGGCACCAAGCAAATGCATGGTGTGAGGTTGAAGGGCAACATGGGAAGGGGCTGACCTACAAAGGGGACACCAACTAGGCCCATGCCAAGAGTGGTGGTGATACTCCAGCGCAGGTCAGCCCAGGTGGCAGCGTTGTCCCCAGTCCAGTGGGCCGACACAGCACCAGTCCCCAGGAAGCTGGACCTGCACCCTCACGCACCCACATCAGCTTGTGCATGATGTGTGAGTGATACCAGAGGCAGGTGAGGTGGCCCTTGCTGCATCTTGTGCATCAGTGTGCAGATATAGCAAAGAAGTATAACTGGATGCACATATGGAGTCCGAGTGCAGCAGACTTGAGTGCAGAACAAGTGTTGGATGGGTGGGGCTGAGTACTGAAGGCTCCCTCTCATCAAATGGCACAACATGTTGGCAATTGTGCAAGCAATGACAGAGTTGACTCGGTACATGAGTTTTGTGTAGTGATCCAAAAATGTGTGCTTTCACAATCCTGGTGAAGCGTCACCTAAGCCTCTAAAACTTGCAGTGGTCAGGTGCACATGTCTGCATTGCTGTTTGGTCTCAAGGCATGGTTATGCATGACTAGGGCCCCCGCACCAGGCCTTACCTAGTGAGTATGAATGGCCTCTTGCCAGTGATCTTCTCCAAGGCAGAGTGTGTAGCTACAGCCTCTGACAGGCCATACAAGTTGTGAGCATTGTATTCCAGGCTGCCATCTGCATGAGTAGCAGTTGTGCCTATGGTGTTGTGACCCAGCAGCTGCCCATTGGCATTGTTGATGCGGTAGGGAGGGTCACGGTACAGCTGCTGTTGTGGTGTCAGCTTTGCCAAGTCCTCTGGAGTGTCACATGTCAACTGGCAGTCATTGCTGGAGCCGGCGTAGGAGGATGTTGTGAGCCAGGCAGATGCATTTGGAGTTGCACCTGCATGCCAGATTGACATTTGACATTTTGCAACATATACTGTTGAAGGCCAACAATGCAGAGTATGAGCTGGTCTGTCAGGATGAGTTGAGATTGACATGTACATGCAATCCCAAGTCAACTTGGCACAGCAAAGAAGCGGGGAAGGATGAACCTGGTGATAGACAAAAGTGATAGTCAGTTGACATTGTTAATTGGTGCATTCAGTATACAAAGATGCATTGCAAGTGGCTGGGAGATATACCCTGTGATGGCATGTGACACACATCTCCAGTGCAGAAGTTGGAAGCTTCGTTCATGTCTATCCAGAGGCCATCAAAGGCGGCCAGCTGGTGGAAGGCTTGCAGCTGGTCACCCCACCACTTCACACCAGCCTTGCTCAGGAAATCTGGAAAATGCGTTGCTCCTGGCCACACCTGTGAACACAATGCACATCAGGCTGACCTTGAGCACGCAAAACCACTTGCTGTGGGATGTGGTCTGCATGTAGCAGCACCTGTGTCATTGGATAAGACAGTGCGATACAATACCAATGCAGCATGTAGTTGCCTGCTGTTTCTGAATGTTGATAAAGACTTATACGCTCAGGCAGCCTCCAGATCCTTCTGTGAAGGACACTAAGACCCGCCTCACAAACAGTAACATTCACGAATACTTGCCAAATGACAACAACTATCAAGGAACAACTGCCAAAGAACAAAGAGGTGCGTCTAGCATCATTGTCAGCAATGTATGCACCAACCCAACGCAACTTTGAAGCACAGGCATGCAGCTTTGCACAATCAAGAGGCGATGAGGAAGAGAAGCAGGCAAGGCAAGCCCTACCTGGCCCAAGTAGGGTTTGCCATTGAAGTCATTGATGAAGGCTTTGGCTGCCAGGCCTTGATCGTAGGCGGGGTAGCCGGGGTCCACCTTGATGCCGGGGTCCACGATGGGCACCCAGTACTGCTTGCTGCTGTGTAGCTGCTTCACAAAGGCCTGCACATAAACTCTCCATATGTCACAGCTGCTGCAGCGATGTGTATGTTTGCAGCAGCAACACAGTCCTGCTTGTGACATGCAGTTCAATGATGACCCCTGCACAAGATGATGCTGGCTGCATTGTGCAATCGGCCACATCATGTTGTTGGTCCTGACTGCAAGCCTGGCAGCATGATCGTGTGAATGAGCTGCATGAACACCACACACCTTTGCATGCAATCCCAGCACCAACAGCAACACAAACATGGAGTCTTGCCTGCATCTTGTCCTTAGAGAAGTTGTTGGGGTCCAGGCTGAAGTCCCGGTAGCCATCCATGTAGTCAATGTCGGTCCACATGACCTCCAGGGGGATGTCAGCAGCCCTGTACTTGGCCACCACATCAGCCAGCTCCTCCACATCTTTATAACCCCACCTGTGCCTCACACCGTAACTTCAGCACCGCACACATATATCCCACAGAATATGAAGCTGTGACAGAAATAAATTGTTTGCAGGCACAAGCCTTGCACCTGCTGATGCAAGCAGGGTGTAAAAGTATTGAAGTATCTCACATCATCTGCAGTTGTGATGCCTCTGGTCTGACTGTGAAGCATCGACAGAAACGTTTGCATACATTAGTATCATGTACAACAGCTTTGTGTGACCAGACAGTGCTTGCCTCAGCACTAACAAAAGATGTGTTGTTAAGGTTGCCACAGATCTTGTATGTTTGGACAGCAAGATGTCATACGACCGCAAGATATAGCCAGGCCTTTGGTAGGGACCTTAAATGCTGTGACTACCATGACTATGAGGGCTGCTATGATTTTGCATGCAACCAGCACTCACTTGCATTGATGGAAGCCCAGGCTCCACAGGGGGGGCAGGGCGGGGCGGCCAATGATGGCAGTCAGCTGCTGCAGCACCTGGGAAGGGGTGGGGCCCATCAGCACATACACATCAATTATGCCTCCTGTCATGCCCCAGCTCAGTGTATCCTCAGTCAAAACCACCTCCATGGCATTTCTGTTGAGCATAAGTATGCCATGGCTGCTACCATCTGCAGCACACGTGACGTAATCACACGGTACATGCAGATTGTTGCAGGCTGCTGCAGCTCATACAGACTGTGCAGAACAAACCTTGTCAACGTGACCTGTCGCACTGGAAAGCGCAAACGCCAGTGGTTGTCAACGTGACCTGTCGCACTGGAAAGTGCAAGCATGCCAGATGTGGTCTTGCATGCATTGCAAGTGCTGCCTTCTTGCTAGGTGATTAATGAAGAAGCAACAGTGAGTACACACTACTGTACAGGCTGCAGGAAACACAACACAAGGGATGGCGCTGATTTCATGGTGGTGCAAGGAGCATGACATGAAGACAGTACCTGGGCGCACCTCCAGAACAAAGGGGTGGCTGCCATACAGGTTGGTGTCGGCGTTGGCAGAGAGGGTGTCGTGATTCCACATGGCCAGGGGGCGGCCTGCCCGCTGCAGCCTCAGGCCCGCGCTGGCAGTGCGCTCCTCCAACCCAAACAAGGAGCTGTTGGCATCAATGGCACTGTTCAGCTCTATGTATTGCTCCTGCAAACACACTTGATGTGACATCTGCAATCCAAGGTCGAGACAAAGATTATGACTTTCAGGCCAGGAATGCCATATTGCCATTGCAAGGTGCATGATGCTCATGACAGCTGGTCCCATGGGATACAGCAGGTGGCGCTGAGAAAACACCAAAGAGTGAAATCAGGTCATAGACAGCACAGAAACCATGGCAGCAAACCTTGAAGACAAGTCTCTGGCCACTTGTGCTGAAAATAGCAGTGTCGTTTTCAACACCCGCCCTGGTCACAGCAAAGCTGAAAGGCGTGGAAGCATAGGAGAGGTCATATGCAGCAGCTTCAGGTTTCTTCTGTGAGACATAGCCTGCAGCTGCACATCAACAAGAAAAATCAGCACAGGGGGTTGCAGCAGAGGTGGGCGCATGGCTGTCATGCACAGGACAGTCAGCAGCATATATTCCTGCATTGAGACAATGCATAGCATTTTGTAATGCTGCAGCCTGGTCTGCCCACTGCTGATGTCAGCAGACCACCTGCAGGCCAGCTGGCGTGCACAACGACTTTTGCTAGTCTGCATTGGAGTTAGACACTGTTGTTTAATGTGGCAGACACGCACCAAAGCTTGATTCTGGGAAGAGGGAAGGTGGCACATGCCACCGCTCATCATGCAGGTCGGTGATAGTGATGTGCAGAATGTCAGACTGGCTTATGTCTGCTTTGACAGTTAGGCTGGTGATGTCTGGTCCCAGCTCTGGTTGTGTACTGGTCAGGTTGCGCAGCAACCCCTCCCACCCCATATCTGTAACAACACTCCGCTTGTAATGACTTTGCCCAGGCTGCTTTTGAATTGTGATCTATGGTGCAGCCACAATGAGTAACATCTGAGCATTTGCTGCAGATTGCATTGTTTGCAGAATAAAGGATAGTATATCTGGCAGTCCAAGCAGCTTCAGGCGAATTGGTAGGTGGTGTTGTGTCCTTTGCATTGATTCAATACGTAGGTGGACATGTCCAGCAGGCTTACCAGTGTCCTTTGTTGTTACAAGCTCATATTCGCTTATGTCTGCGTTTGGGTAGAAACACCACGCTTCATTCTGATGAGCAGCAGTACCTGCCTGCACTGGTGACCAGCAACAACCCTTGTCTGTGCATCCTGCTTCATCTATACCGACAAACCCTGCATGCCATTGGCATTCAAAACAAAACACCGTCTGCAACTGGCATGTTGCCGATCAGCAATCCGTTCAACCCTCACCGCAATCAACTTTGGGTCCTGCAGTGCTGCACAGGCCCTCTGTTAACCTTGCAGAAGATGCGAAATATAGCAGCGTGCTTAAGAGCATCAAGGAATGCACAAAGTGTTGGGCGCGGATGCCACGTCCGACGACCATCTGTCACTGCTTTGAAGACAGAGGCGAACCAATAAATTGACCAATGCTGCAGGACTGAACGGAGATAGGACTCGGCTAGGTCACACTTGCGCAAGGTACAGAGTTACTAAATAGGATCACAACTTGCTGTGCTCCGACAGGGGCCGGGCAGCGTTCACACGGTTTCGACATGTATGCGCAAACGGAAGTCTCGCACCCTGCACCATAGCACAAGCTGTGGCCTGTTTAGCGAGCGACAAACCGCTGTGCTTCATCCTCAGCCTTGTTGCGCTGAGGTTTGACCTATATTGCGCCTGTTGACTCACCATTCCACATGGGTCGCACATGATGCTGCACTCATAATTATGCATGTTGATGCATGTTGATTGCCCGTTCATCCTTAATAGATCGGATCTCATAAGGTACCAACACGTATCTCAGATCAAGCATGCACTGGTTAGCAAAGCCCGGTAACATGCCTGGACCGTGGAGACAGTGTGCAGTCATGCAAGGTTATGTCAGGCTGTGCGATGCACTAGACTTGTTCTTGAAATGCATCTCGAAATATTTTTCAAAACATGTACCTGTTTCAGCAGAGTGAATCATTCCCCATTGTCTCCGTTGATGACTTCTGACGACAATTTATTGCTCAATGACTGATTGATGTGTGTGTTCCGAATCAATCTTCAACGGCTGTCCCCAGCACATGATGTCACCAACATGTTGGGTCTCGGCAAGTTTACGTGCGCTCAGCAATGACTGTCACATCGACTATGACATAGACAAGTTGACTTGAAATTAAACGTTTGTTCAGGACAGTTTCAAAAGTTGGCAAAGCTTGGCATGCTGAAGCAGTGGGCAGCACCCCTTGACATGCAAGCCGTTGCTGGCAGCTGCAGAGTGGACTTCTTCAAAGGGTACAGTGCGATCAACACCAAAGCAGTAAAGTGTGCAAGGCGGGAGTTCTTTGAAAGCAATGACGTGATCAAAGCTGGTGAGAGACCATTACGAACAGTTTGAGCCACATGCTGGATTTGCATAGCTTCTACTGCAGATGCTGCATGCTCGCTTATGTGCAAGCAGCGCTGTACGATGCGTGCAAGCGTCGCCGCACTGTAAAACTGAGAGTGGAGCGGAAAACAATCATTCTGCTGACCCAGGGAACAGGGAAACGCGCCATGTTGACTCAGGCCACAGGTGATCAGGCTTTGGTCGTGCAGTGCCAGCTTGTACTGCTGCCGCTGCCGTAAAAGACGATTGTTCCGTCGAAAGCACGGTGCTCTGTGAGCCTGCTTTGTTTTGGATGCATGTATAGCCAACCGATGTCGGGTACCGCGTGCAGATCAGGTTGCAAAAGACAAGTATGCTGCAGCGCGCGCTGCAGCGCAGGCTCTGCCGAAAAAGGTGATAAAGAGCTGCCGTGGTATTGGGAGTCCGCTTTGCATTGAATATGTGAACTGCATATCTGCAGCTCTTTATCAACAACCAGTTCGTCGATGGGACGAGCGGCAACAAGCTGCCGGTTGTGGACCCACGCACTGGGGAGACAATACTGGAGATAGCGGAAGGAGATACTGAAGATGTAGACAGAGCTGTGCATGCTGCATCTGAAGCCTTCAATGAAGGCCCCTGGCCTAAGACAGCTGCACAGGTGTTGTGGTCTGGCTAGCCCACAATCATGAGCCCACAATCATGCTTCATTCTGTCAGTGCCATGCCGACAAGACGTGCTGTGCAGGAGCGTGGCAGAATGCTGTACAGGCTTGCTGACTTGGTGGAAGAGAATGCAGAAGAGTTGGCATTACTTGAAACCCTGGTCAGCAACTTGAAGCCAAGTGTGAATGCCAACTGTGTTGCCAAGACAGTATGCATTTCACAACCTGTGTTTGTCTGACAGGATGTTGGGAAACCGTTGATGGAAGCTAAAATGATGGACATTCCTGGATTTGTCAGCTTCATGCGATACTATGCAGGGTATGCAATGGGTATCACACCAACCTAAGCTCTGCTATGCATGCTGCTACTGTGCACTCACTGTGTACTTTCAATCCCTGCTGTTGCCTTGACAGGACTCTTGTCTGGAGTATGATACAATGCAAGACACCTTGTACTTTGCTGAACCATACGCTAATTTTGATGCATGCACAAGGTCTGCACGTTGACTTGTCTGACCAGAAGCTGCGTTCCTGTTGTATTCTTTGGCACCAAGAACAAGGTGTGCATTGTGGTAGGTGGGCAGACAAGCTGAGTGGGCAGACTCTCAAGCATGTCATGCCTTTGCTTGCCTACACCCTAAGGGAACCACTGGGAGTGTGTGCCCTCATTGTGCCCTGGAATTTCCCTTTGGGCCTACTGGGCATGAAACTGGCTCCAGCCCTGGCAGCCGGAAATACTGTAGTAGCCAAGGTATAGACGTGTATCTGCTCATTTATCAGTGAAACTGAGCCATGCAGTCAGAATGATTGCTTGTAGCAAGACTAGGGCATGCTATGATTTGATGCACATGAATCTATTTGGCTGTCATGCCTAAAAATTGAGTGAAAAGCAGTACACAGAGCATTAGCCCGTCCTGCTCAACATTGCCTGCCATACACTTGTCAGTGCCAATGCTGGTATATGCTGTAGTTGAGACAACTTTCAACTGTGCATCTAGTATGCACCAAGTCAGGCACCAACTGGTAGCACTGCTTGGACGGGTGCTGACAACCTTTCTATGGCTGCAGCCCGCTGAGCAGTCCATGTTGACCACGTTGAGGCTAGCGCAGTTGTTCTTGGAGGCAGGCTTCCCACCCGGTGTCTTCAACGTGGTCACTGGCTTGGGGCCCACAGTTGGTGCAGCTCTGGTGAAGCACCCTCTTGTGGATAAGGTGCTCTCACTTACATGCTTTACACCTGGTGACAGCCTTCAGCTTCTTCCAAAACAAGCTTGAATATGACCAACAACGTGTGTGACATGGTGGTATGCACTGCCTGAGACAAGCATGTGTTGCAGATCTGTTGTTTGGCTCTAAGTGATCTGCCCTTTCTAAATCCTGTGAATGGCCTCATGCCATCCTGCCTTGCGGCGCTGTGGTACTCTACATCTTTGCTATGCATGCAGGTGGCTTTCACAGGGAGCACAGCAGTGGGCAAACAGATTCTGACAGATGCAGCATCCACCATGAAGCATGTGACCTTGGAGTGTGGTGGCAAGTGCTCTCTGATTGTGTGTGCAGATGCCAACATCGATGAGGTCAGCACTTGCGCTCATCATCTGGCTGACTGTGGTACATATGTAGCAATGGCCATCTACATCATTGTTATCTTGGCATCTAGACACCCTGACTTGATATGTGCAACACAACCAGCACAGAAAAGAACAATGCAGACATTGAGGTCCGTTTGATATTGCCTTTCGAGCTGCATCAGAGGTGCTGTCTGATGTGAACAATGTCCCTGATGTTGTGCACCTGTATCTTGATGAGAATATGTTGTTGATGCATGCTTTGTGTAGGTTGCTTCAACATCATCAAAACCTTGCCTTGAACACAATATTTGCAAGTCTTGTGGCTTTGCCTCGCCAATGTTCACTTGCTCACCATCTGCAAAATTACGTACCATATGCATAGTGAAGCGCCTGCCATTATCTAAGCTAGCTGTAATGGGTTTTGTCTTGGCGCAAACAACAATCTGCCAAAGCAGAAGAGTGTGAGACAGGAGTGGCAGACAAGCTCGTGACAGAGCGTACCAAGTAGCTTGTCAAGTGATGTTTGACTTTGAGCTTTCTGGCCAAGAAGCTCTGGGATCATTAGCTTACATGGCATACAGGCAGTAGAGACGGCACACCAGGCTGCCTTTGTGAACTCTGGTCAGTTCTGCACAGCAGGCTCTCGCCTGTTTGTGCATGAAGACATATATGATGAGTTCATGGCCAAGTCTGTAAAGCGTGCCCAGTCCAGGTACATTTTGCTCTCATCGTGTTGCATGGCTTTTGTGTTGCATTGGAGCATGCAGACGGCTGCAAAGCATTGATGTGTGTACCATAAAAGACAGCAAGACTTGATACTGTGGCATCATGACTGGAGCCAGAAACCTTGGTAGTCTTGTGCGCGTCTTGAGAATAGTCACCCAACTCTGCATTGAGTGAACTCAGCAGAAATAGTTTTCTTGATCTTCTATTTCATGGAGGCTTGAGCAGCTGGCCTGAGAAAGTGTGGACATGAGAAGTGAAGACATGCTTATTGGTATGGTGTGGCAAGATGCAAGACTTATGACTGAGTTGCCACGCTGGTAGGAGTATAGGTGATCCATTCCAAGTTACCACAGAGCAAGGCCCAATAGCCTTCAAGGAACAGTTTGACAAGGTGTTGGCCCTGATTGAGGCTGGCAAGCAGGAGGGAGCCAAGCTGCTGACAGGAGGTGTCAACTATGCATGCCACACAACGCACAAACCAGTATGAAGATTCAGAGCATGCGTCTGACAACTTTGTTGCCACACCCTTTTGCGCAATGCAGTTATCCCGTTTCGCTTTCTTGCAACAAGTGGAGAGTGTTTACAAGTTTTAAAAAAGGATTGCATACATCTGTCTGCAGTGCAGAGATTGCTTCGAAGTACCCATGCTTTAGAACATTCCCATCCATAAATTTTGACTTGATGTTGCAATAGCCGCACCGTGCAAGCATGCATTCTCCAGCTGTAAGTACCTCACATTGAGCCAACAGCACAAACACTCTTGATGACACTGCAGGGCATCAAGTAGGGGACTCTGGGTTCTACATAGAGCCCACGCTGTTTGGTGATGTTCGAGACGACATGCGCATTGCTCAAGAAGAGATTTTTGGACCTGTGCAGTGCTGCATGCCCTGGAGGGATGCTGATGAGGTCAGCACTATGCTCCTTGTTCTGCACATGCATGGTCTTGGCATCACAAGCTGCACACCACGCAGTACAAACACGTATCAGCATTGATATCTCTGGTATCTGAGAGTCATGTCATCCAGATACATACAACGTTTGCATTCCAGCAGTGGTCGATGCTCTAAGCAATGCCAATCAATATACAACCTGACGTCCTGAACAAGAAAGACCAAACAACGCTATCAACCATTCCCTGAGACAGGCAATCACTAACTTGGTGCAAGTAAGTTCATTCTGTGTTTTGTGCAAGCTTTCCTGTGCAAGCAAAGATGCTTTGTGTTGCTTGTGTCTGGTACTCATCTGCCACTATGTTGATGGTACATGCTAGCAGACATTACAAGGTAGAGTCGACTGTGCAGCCATGTGGCAGCCAAAAGTCTGTGCTCTGCGCTTTGTCTGTGCCAACAAGCTTTTGTTTGTGTGCATATGAAAGCTCAACAGCACAGGCTTATGATATCATTGAGCAGGTAGTTCGACGTGCCAACAACAGTGTGTACGGCTTGGCAGCTGGTGTTTTCACCAATGATCTGGACACTGCCAATTATATGTCACGCGCCCTCAAGGTTGGCACAGTCTGGATCAACAGATGCTGGTTCATGCTGAGCCCTTCTGTCCCGTTTGGTGGCCACAAGCAAAGCGGGTCTGGAGTTGAGAATGGCCAAGAAGGCATAGAAGCCTACACCCAGGTGTGCATTGATACAATTCGATCAGACCTATGAGCATCACACATTCTGATTTGGCTCTCAAATGTTAATGTATGCATGAGGAATGTTTGTGACAATTGTCCAAGGCTTCTTGAGGCAACATGGCTGCGATCAGCCTTCATCGTTTTCCATGTCTGAATAGCAGACGTATGATGATGTACCTTGCAGTTGCTCCTTGATTGATGACTCCTGAGCTTCATCCTGCTTTGAGACTGGTGAACAATGTCTCACACTGACTAACAGTAAGCATGCATTGCTGCAGATGAAGGCAGTGATGATGCCAATAAAACGGCCTCCTTGGGTGTAGGAGACTGCATGAGCAGCTCAAGCTCAAGCTTGCGAAATCATTGCACACTGTTGCTGCCTTGCTTGCCAGATTCTCTCTGACTTTGCGTTAGTCAGCTTTCCTGCTTCCAAATTGCAATAGTTACCATTTACTTCGATGAGAGGTGTTGTGACTGTACTAGACTTGTCAAGGCTGCTGGTAGTTACAATTTCTCCTTTTCCCGTTTTACCAGGGAAGGTGTTCACAGTTATGTGCATGCAGCGAACACTGTCACAACTACCGAACTTGACCTAAATGCCTAAATGTGCGGTCGGACAACATCTGAAGCACAAGGTTACCAATATATCAGTCCGAAACGATTGATGTTAAAACAACGTGTAAAAGCGAAGCCCAACCTCTGTCCCGAAAAGTGACAATAACACCAGAGAACGTTTTCTCCCGAAAGGGAAGAGTTCTTGAGACAGGAGCAATCATAACCACGACAAGCAAAGAAGCCCACTATAAGCCACAACGCAGAAGATAACAGCACGTGACTTGAATGTGTCAGGACACATGACTCAGGAGACAGCAGTAAACAGGCGGGCGTCAACTCAAGAAAGAAGTAAAAGCAGAGTTCCCGCTTTTCAGCCATCATAACTGGGGCCTCCTAAGGCGGCAGCCTTGAGCTATGAACCAACAATCAATCAATCAAATCTAACAACAAATCTATGCAGCATGCTGCACAGCAAACACTACATGTTTCCAGCAGGGCATTTTTGACTGTTGCGGCATCTTTACCTTGCACTCTGCTAACCAATTTGGACGCTCAACTGGTATGCACTTGATGAAGGTAGGGGAGACATCGCACTGTACAGTGCGTGCCACATGTGAGTCACATGGCACTGTACACGTGCATCATCAAGCAGCAGTTGCCAGGACACTTACATGCAAGGGCACACCATTCCTGACGACCTGCTAGGGCAATTGCTGCAACATGTTTCAGTTCAACAGCCACCTGACTTCAATGATATTGGCAAAGTCGTGTGCTTGATAGTGGTAGGAAAAGGAAAGAAAAGAGAACTTTACGCTTTTCAGCGATCACAACGGGAGCCTTCAGAGGCGACAGCCCAAAGCTATGACCATAGGCCATAACCCAAAAGGAAAGGGGAAATCCTAAACCTCAAATGGATCTGGCCTATTCTGTCTGCGTTTGTCTGTCTTCTCCCTCTCTAGCGCTCTCCTAGATGTCAGAATCTTATGTCAAAACAGAATGTTCATGCAATTTGGACGTAACTTTGCTTGCACCTGCAAGTCCATGCTCTATGCCAATCTTTGCTAGAGCGTTAGATGTATTGTGATATTGTGACCCAGATTGTCCTATGATCATAGGCAGTGTGGTTACGTCGTATCCATAGTCCTTGAGAGCTTCTTCCAATGCTTTATGCTGCGCTCCCTTTTCTTGCAGCTTTCCTCACATCTTGTATCAGAGCAATATCCTCCTTCCATAATCTGTATGCTCCTTGGATTTCCATTAGGCATCACTGTTGTCAAGGGTGTCAATCTGGATCCAGAGTTGTCATTGTGATGTAAGTATTGCTATTGTTCTGCTGTTGTCATTTCCACTATCATCATGTCCGGCCTCTTGCTCCGTGTGTCTGCTGCTCCCCCTGGCAAGAAACCCCTCTCCACCATAGGGTCCAAGCCCCCTTGCTTGTATACATCTGTCTGGGAGCACAAAGGCTGGAACTCTCTTACTGTGCACGCCAGTGTCTTTGAGTCCCTCAATCTTTCCAACATCTGCAATCGAATAGTGACTACCGCACTGCCCTATAGTGAAGGCTTGGATGACTGTTCTCATAGCTTCATCATGTCTAGCTATATATTGTTTGCTCATGTCTGGGTGCATGCAGCGCGAGCTCCCAAAGGAGCTCCCAAAGGAGCTCCCAAAGATGTCGCCCTGAGAGTCATTCCCTCTGCAGAGCGGGCAGCGTGTGTCCCTGGCTATTGGCTGCCCAGGCATGTGTGGCATATGCGTGTTGAAGGCTACAGTATATTCTTATTCCAGATTTGACATGTCCTGCACTTCTGTCAATTGTTGCAATTGCTTGCACTGTGTGGTGTGATAGCCACCTTGCATACGAGCTGCCTTTGTCATGCCACCATGGTAGTGCAAAGGTAGTGAGCACTGGTTCTGTAGCTTCCTCTGCACTTAGGATTGCCCATCTCATGGCCTTTTCCATGGCTACAGCCTGGTATTCAGGGTTCACTTGTGATGCACCTGTCCACTTCATGCTGTACGCATCAAAGTTGGCTCCAAACAGTGCATCCTCTGCATACATGCTAAAGTAGCATGTCATGTTTGGGTTGAAGTTTCAAGGGGAGGCGAATCTCTCAGTTGTCATGCTTAAACCGTCCCTGAATGCTTGCGTGTATCTGTCTGGGGTTGTGCACTGCTTTGCTAGCTTGCTTTTTTTGCTTCCACTTGATAGTGGTAAGCTGGCTTCATTTAGGCCAAAGCATTTTGTGCCCACACAATTGTACATGTGTACTTCTCTCTAATAGGATTCAGCTTTGAGTGTGCTGTGTCAACAGAAGTGGCAACCAGGCTGGGTGTTGACAAAATGCGTGCCCGGCAAAGAAAATGTATAACATTTTTTGTCTCTGAGATATATCTCATGTATATATATTTGCCAGCTCATCATTGCTGCTTGCAGGCCTGTTGTAGGTGGTAATGAGGACAGTCAGCATCATTTGCTTGGTCACCCCCAACCCCCAACCCCCCCCTTCCCACACAGCAAAGCGGGAATCAGGTTTTCCAAGAGTTGGGACAAAATTGAGAAGCTCCTTATACTGGGCTTAGCTGGCCCCAAACGCAAAGGCAGGTTGGTGCCAAGCAAGAAGTTCTCGGGCTTGCATGGTCTGTTGTAAACTTGATGTTTGGCAATGTCATGTGGTGTTAGCACAAACAGTTGGTCAGTCAGCAGAAGCTCTGTCATTTCAAAACCTCTCCAGACGTTGCCAAGCTTACAAAAGTAAGGTGGGGGCATCAGCACCCAGCAATTAGTTGGTGGTGTATGCCTGTCCACATCTCTGCTTGCTTCGTTCCAGCTGTCCAATCTGCACGTGTCTGTATGTTCTGTGCTGATATGCACAGCTTGCGCTGCATACATAGCCTAATAGGGTTTATATAGTATACATTTCACACCATGTCATATGTAATGTTGATCATGCTACCGTGATCGTCTTTGATACTTGAGCCTGGTCACGTGAACATGGGACAAGGCTGTGTGATGCAATGCATTTATGTGCACAAGTCACTATGGTTAGCAAATGCTTTTGGGACTTGCCACTACTGCCCCAGGCGTTATGAGGTTTGCCTCATTGACGCAACCTGTTTGTGCTTATCAAGATACAGGCGGCTTTTCACCTTTTCACAGACTCAGGACTCAAGCACAAGCAGACAGCCCTTAAGAGCAGCTTCAGCGCGCCGGTCACAAGCCTGTTTGTCTTGTGCCTGGCTCTGCGGACCATTAACTGCATGTGCCTGATTGCACTCTTCAACAGAGCCTCAACACACATTCTGAGGGGCTTTTACTCTGCTGATATAGGTACAGCACTGACACAACTCCTCAGCCCTGCGCGATATGTGCTTGCGCTCGTGGCCAGCCATCTGGACTGTCAGCCTTGATCTTATAGTCAGCAGCAGACGCCACGATGGCTTTTCAGCAGCTATTGACGTCAGCGGTCTCTATTTGACTGTAACAATAGTCTCTGAGATGCATTTCAATGTATTTCAATTCATTGCGCAGCCTAACACAGCCTTGCATGACTGCATACTGTATCTACCACAACACCTATGATCCAGCCTTTTTACCGGGCTCTGTAATTCATGCATTGACTGATCAGTGTATCCTTCCAACTGGTGACGTGTATCTAAGATCCAGTCTATCCAGGAAACGTTTTAGGAAAACCATCCGGCATTCCTAAACTTTGGGTTTACAAGCATAAATGTGCTATATAAGCTTTTTTAAAGCCTTGCATGCATTAGGGCAAGCTCCTAAACCTGTAGTCAAAGCCCTAGAGCAAGGAGATACCACTGAATACTCAGTGCAGTCCAGACAGATCTGTTGAACACATGTGGATAGATCCAGAGTTTAACTTGACTTTACCCCACTGTCCCTGGGCAGCCCGGTATAATACTTGGCTTCTCATTAAACTGACGCCAAAAGGCGTAGTCTTTTCTTTTCTTTTCTTTCCTACCCCACTGTTACATACGTTGACTGCTCCTGCCCATCGGCCTCCGATATCACGCTGTGATGCACGTGTGTTGTTGATTTGCTAGCTATAGTGCTATGCAGTGGCTGTTGAGGTTCAACATCAGTGGTCATGCAACCAGCAACAGCGCACACCTTGTACAAAACGTGTTGACGTGTGCACACCTCACGGCATGCTTGCATGAGCTGGCATTCCAGACAACAGAGGACATTGGTTCACCAAGACTAAAAGCATGTCAAGCCACATTTGAAACGATGCCTTCAAGAGCATACAACAGCGTGGCTTGGGCTGGCAGCTAGTGACTAGAGCAGGACATGACTACACCATGATAACAAACAGACGGTGCTGGACGTTGCAGTTCTCCTTGGGAGCAACGTTTCTGGACTTGTGCAGTTGCGCCTCATCAAACTGCACCCATCCCCTGAGCGGCTCGATTCACCGCTGCTGGCCGAAGTCTAGCGATTGACGTTCAAGTCAGCTCCTTCCTTCACGCGTAATGTGGCACGTTGTGAGCACGGCTCAAGGTGACTTACCGACCGCAGTGGCAGCGTCCGTGCAGACCGGCCTTCTCGACGAGCAGCCGACGCCCTGTCATGAACCTGACGCAAGACACTCGCAGAGCAAATCACGCATTCGTCAGGCAGATTTGCCGGGTGCCTGACGGAATGCCGCGAGTCAGTCATGAAAGCCTTGTCGCTCCCATACTTCGATGCCTGGAATCATCCGTTTAACCCTCATATCTACCTAACCTAATTATGTGTTTCGGAAATTTTGCATGCCACACTGCAATGTCATCTGCATTTGTGATGATGCTTTGTTTACTCTTCCTCCTATGGCTGAGTGCATAAAGCAGCAACCCACATGCAATACCTCCTAAAGAGGTGAAGCTATCTGCACATTAACATTACTTTGTGTCAGGTGACTCCCTTTTGACAGCATCATAAAGTCAAAAAGTGTTCCTAGGGATCAGCGATGGCTAAGTTCTGTTGCATGGCACCCTATAGGTTGTGACCCGCGACCGGGGGGGTCCTGTGTAGCATTGAGCATGACGTCGCCACATCATGGAACAGTCACCCCAGGCCTCTGCAAAGGCCTGCTAAGGACTAACAATCAATCAATCAAATGTAACAACAAATCTATGCAGCAGCAAACGCTACGCTGGCGAAACAAGAATACTATGCTGCAGAAGAAAACGATACTGTACACATATGTAGCAGAGCCAAGGGTGGGACACTGCCCCATTGACTTCAAGGCTGCAACGACTAAGCTGAGAATCAAACCTTGGGTCAATGTTGTGAGAAGCATGTGACTCACCCCAAAACTTCAGCGAAATCATACATGCCTTCAAGCCATCTAGATCTGCTCTTGACCACTATACATGTACATGCCTTGCAGATTTATGTAAAGATCACTAGCACATTGAGACTAGTCAGTTCTGAGCATTGAGCATCAGCTATGCCTGCAGGCATAGAAAATCACATTTTTGTGAGGAGCTTGCCTTTACGGACCGTTGCTACATCAATCCATTTTGAGATGACTGTAGAATCTGGCTTAGATCTTGCACTCAAACAGATCTCAGGTGTGGGTACCATGGTGTCACCTGAAAGGAAGGTTTCAACTTGACTTTGCAATGCAGACTGCAATAGCATCGCTGGTTGCTTGCCAATACACAGTTGCTCTACATGAAGCAAACATTAATTCTGTTAGGCGTACAGGCGTCACTATGCAAACAAGTGCAAAGCGCGCAAAATATTTGAGCGTGTATGAGTGGTTGCAAGTGGGTAGACTAGAGAGGTCTCAAGTCAGGAGAGGTGATCTTAGCTCGTGGAGGTCTGGCACTTTGTCCCGCTTACATAGCCAGCCTTTGAGATCTAAACTGAACGCCCTGGAAGCTGAAGTGAGCGCCCTGCCATCTAATGTCAATCAGCCCTATTAGCCAGGAACAATCGTTCAAGACCAGATCATGGTAAATTAAATATGGACAAACAAGGCTATGAGATGCCTGAACACGACAAAGAACCATCTTAAAACTTAAACCCAAACATGACATGCTACTTTAGCATGTACGCAGAGGATGCACTGTTTGGAGCCAACTTTGATGCGTACAGCATGAAGTGGACAGGTGCATCACAAGCAAACCCTGAATATGAGGCTGTAGCCATGGAAAAGGACATGAGATGGGCAATCCCAAGTGCAGAGGGAGCTACAAAATCAGTGCTCACTAACATTGCACTGCCATGGTGGGATGACAAAGGCAGCTCCTATGCAAGGTGGCTATCACACCAGACAGTGCAAGCAATTGCAACAATTGACAGAAGCAAGCTCAGGTTCAATGCCCCAAGACACTGGGCTGCTGAACAAGACCAGTGGTGCACCCCAAAGCGGAATGTCCATTTCCTGATTGTTGCAAATGAAGCTGGACTGCAGCACTATGTGAAACAAGACAAAGTGAACAAAGGATTTGCCTGTGCATCTCAGCTTGGGAACCCACCGCAAAGGCCAAAACAGCTGAAGATGACCATGCAGCAAACGTCAGGACTGTATCCAACCAAGCACTACTCAAAGGCCACAAACACACAGCCACATCATGGTCACCTGAGAAGCAGCCAACAAGTGAAGAGTTCAGCAAGAATTTTCACAAAACTGAACTCAAATTTTGCCCATAAGAGATCATGTACACGGACGGAAGCAGAAATAAATCCCTCATATAGGTCTTGTCACTGGCTTAGGAGTATGTAGAGATCACAAGCAAGCACACCTGAGTCTCAAGGTGCATCCATATGAGCAGGGCATGCTCAACACCATCAACAGGGCCGAACTGGTGGCGCTTCTGATCGCAGTGAGGCGCTGCAGACCGGGAGTGAAGGAGAGCATAGCAACAGACTCGAAGTGCTCGATGCAGAAGATTGGCTTGCACCCAAGGTCACAGTCCACGACAGTCGACGACTGCCACAGACCGTTGCTCGAAGCGATCGGGCGCGAGATCATGCAACGAGCACAAGCCGGGGATGAGACAATCCTGCTTAAAGTCAAATCGCATATAGGCATACACGGCAATGATTGCAGCAGATGAATGCTGCATGAGCAGGCACTCTGACTATGACCTGTCTAATGACTACACACAACCATTCAGACCATTCAAGTCCAGACAGCAGAGACCAAAGCATGCATAAGACAGTTGTATGGCTCTTTGAGAAAGCTTTGCGTGATAAGCACAAACTAGGCCAGTCAAAGCAAGACTCACTGTACTTTCAGCTATGGGATAAGGTGCAGCCATTTATAAATTAGACTAATTAGAGTCAAGCCACACAGTGATGCGCTGTGGACCATGCCATCAATCCCAGAATCGCACAAGAGAAATACCTTCAGGTCCAGGACATGTCAAATCTGGAATAAGAACATAGCCTTCAAAGGGCATATGCCATACATGCCTGGGCAGCCAATAGCCCTGGACACATGCTGCGCGCTCTGCAGCTGCAGAGGGAATGACTCTCAAGGCCACATCTTTGGGAGCTGCATGCACCCAGACATGAGCGAACAATATAATAGCCAGACATGATAAAGCTATGAGAACAGTCATCCAAGCCTTCACTGAAGGGCAGTGCGGTAGTCACTATCTGATTGCAGATGTTCGAAAGATTGAGGGACTCAAAGACATTGGCGTGCATAGTAAGAGCGTTCCAGCCTGTGTGCTCCCAGACAGATGTTTACAAGCAAGGGGCTTGCACCCTATGGTGGAGAGGGGTTTCTTGCAGGGTGGAGCAGCAGATACACGGAGCAAGATGAGATGATAGTGGAAATGACAACAGCACAACAACAGCAATACCTACATCACGATGACAACTCTGGATCCAGATTGACACCCATGACACGAGTGTTTTTTTATGGAAATCCAGGGAGCATAAAGAGTCTGGAAGGAGAATATTGCTCTGATACAAGATATGAGGAAAAGCTGCAAGACAAGGGAGCGCAGCATAAAGCATTGGAAGAAGCTCTCAAGGACTATGGATACGATGTTATCACATTGCCTAGAATCATAGGACAATCTGGGTCACAATATCACACTACATCTGACGCTCTAGCAAAGATTGGCATAGAGCATGGACATGCAAGCAAAGGTACATCCAAGTTGCATGAACATTCTGTTTTGACGTTCCATAATATTCTGACATCTAGGAAAGTACTAGAGAGGGAGAAGACAGATAAACGCAGACAGAATAGCCCAGATCCAGATCCACCTTAGGTTTAGGAGTTTTCCTTTCCCTATGGCCTATGGTCATAGCTTTGGGCTGCCGTCACTGAAGGCTCCCGTTACGATTGCTGCAAAGCACAAATTTAAACTTCTCTTTTCTTTCTTTCAGCCCAGAAGTTAGTCCCATTAAGCTCCAATCAGCCCTAATCAAGGTGATTCCATGAGAATTGTATAGTATAGCCCTGGAATGAACCAGTCTTCAGAATGAAATAGTCTTCTAATCCAGCTTATAAGTCCAATCATTGCTGACTTGATTAGAACTGACGAATGACGTGCTCTTACTATCAGCGTCCCATCTGCATACATACAGACGAACCATTTGCGCTCTATATAGACGAATGACTATATTTCCTCACAGAGAAATTTCCTCGCAGCCAAGTGCTGCAGATGCGTGATTGACTGGATATCTGATGCTTCGTCACACTGCTGGCAGCTTGCGCACAAGCAAAATCTTAGCACACCTATGTAGTGCAGTCTGTTGCCTTCATTCTGCTTCTACTTTTCGTTCCTCAGCTCCACCATGCTTGGTAAGGCGGTCTCCACGCCTGCAGGTGTAAGCCTGTAAGCAATTGCAAATACTGCTGAGGAAGGCACGAATTATGTCAAATTTTGTAGTCTTTCAGCTTGTTGTCTTGCCTGTTCTGCCAATCTGTTCTTCCTCTGTGTACGCGCTAGAAGCTTCAAGTCAACAGCAAAAAGTGTGAACAACAAATTTGAAAAACCCTTTTTGCTACTGTTTCATTGATGACCGCATCAGTGGGACTTGCTTTTTGTTTCACAATATCTGCACAGTGAGTTTGCCATGCCACCAGGCGGCTCATCACAAGTTGTGATGATCACAAGGTGATACACAACATGCACCGACAGTACACTTGATTCAGAGCGTCAATGCTTCAGAATACCTTGCTTCCAGGAGTACAGTGGTCGTCAAAAGTCTGTATCCAAAACCAGTCCTTGCTTGACACAACAGTTCGTGTGCGACGACGGCTCAACCTGACTGGCGGTACGGTCAGGTAGGCCTAGTACACCATCGAACGCGTGTGTGGGTGGGACCGTTGCGGCAGATATCGTCCGTAGCGCTAGCTGCAGAGCTTTGACCCTGACTGTGCGTTG
>JAABUK010000894.1_pt1 | contig 59951 bp, 83 predicted proteins | sample 5559141 | NCBI WGS metagenome assembly JAABUK01 (sample SAMN10711869, study PRJNA513367) | rock metagenome | isolation source: Antarctica rocks | place: Antarctica: Victoria Land, Pudding Butte nord | collected 2016-01-03
CGCACACACATACACAGGGACACATGACCAGGGCGCATGTTTGGCTACCTGAGGCGCACACACATACACAGGGACACATGACCAGGGCGCATGTTTGGCTACCTGAGGCGCACGCACATACACAGGGACACATGCACATACAGCCAAGACCCTGCGCCATGGGTCTGCATTTTGTCATGGCCTGAGGTTTGTGCGATATCTTGACAGAATAATGAAAAGTTTACGCTTTTCAGCGATCAGAATGGGAGCCTCCTCAGGCGGCAGCCCAGAGCCTACAATACAGCCTATGGTACCTTGATGTAGAGTGTCAAGAAGAAAAGCTTTTGGGGATGGGTGGAATGCAAGTGTCTGTATGGACCCTAACACTGACATGTTGATGTGCAAGGTCAGGGCAGCTTGAGATAGAAACCCACTTGAAAGACAACATTGGGTGAAGGGCCTGTACCTGGATGGAGTCTATACAGGATAGGATCCATGCTACTGTTCCGTCCCCTCCAATGACCAGCAGCCTCAAGTTGGGCAGGCCCCCAAACAGCTTGAGGGCCTGCTCAGGGCCCTCCCTGGGCAGCTCCACCACCTGCACTCATGTTGCCATGTTTGCAGCAGAAGAACTGAAGAGAAAAGTTTGTGCTTTTCAGCGATGATAACAGGAGCCTCCTCAGGCGGCAACCCGGAGCTGTTTGCAGCAGAAGTATGACATGGCCAACACAATTTGGCCACACTAGGATTGACTGATGTCGTGATCATATGCTGTATTGACTTCAGAGATGTACTTTTGACAAATGTATCTTGTCTGACCATGAAAGTGAGCTTCAGGTCGATTTCAAGGTTTATGATCATGCTGAGGACAAGCTTGCTCAAGCGGGCAAGATTGAACATGCATCTAGCTAGCTAAAGCTGGCACTCTTTATCGTCAGTATTGTTGAGAAGCTGATATGATGTGTGACAAGACCCGACTTGCTGCAAGTTATGTAGTCTGCTGTGAAGCAAGAACACAGCAGCCGGTAAAATATCTATGCTCAACATTCAGAGCATGTGAAACAGGAGCTGCATCTGGTCATAGTGAGAGAACCCTAATCGCTGCAGTCAAATTGTGAGGCACATCATATCAGCCGCATGAGAGTCTTTGGGCAAATTCTACATTTACTGACACAAGTCTGCCAATTGCAGTAGCTGCAGAGCAAACTCCATGGGTGCAACTAGTCTGCTGACCAGCAGCTGCACAACACTCAGCGTGTCGCACCTGCAGAGGGTTGAGCAGCCTCAGGAATTTGCGCCTGAGGGTGTGGCCCAGCATCGGTCCACTCTTGGTGTTGACAAAGACCAGCAGGGGCTTGGTGCGGGTGGGCATGTCTGTGATGCGGTAGTTCTGCCACTGCAGCTCTGAAGGGCCCCACCACGTGCTGCGCCTCTGGCTGCCACTCACTGCCTACAATCAATCAAATAAGTGAATAAGTAAATAAACAATTAAATAAATGAATAAATCAAACAATAAATATGTTGAATGTCCTGGGGGGTAGTTGAGACCCAGGTGCTTCGCCTCGGGCTGCCACTTACTGCCTACAGTCAAGCAGGCACATCTTTGAGCCTGTCAACGCCTGAGAGTGACTCACAATATGTTCTGCAGTCTCTTCATGTAGAACCCCAGCTGAAGTCATGTGCGCTGTGTGGGCAACTATGTGCAGGGCTTCTGTAGTTCTTGTTCAGCAAAAAACTCATAGAGCTCCATTTGACTTGCCAGAAGCAGAGGCTGAGTTAGTTGTGGACTGATGCAAATCAGGTACACAAGAAGTCATCGAAGTATGAGCTGAAAGCCTTCAAGAGCAGGTGCATAAGCAGGTGTAGATTGTGATAACAACGAGCAGTGCCAATTGTTAGAGATGCCTTGTGGACAGCTGTTGCTAGAACTCGGATGCTTGCTTCCAGTGGGCATGAAGCTGACTCAGCTTTTGCACCATGTTTTAGGGTATTTACTTATGTATTTATTTATGTTAAACTCGAAGTTCTGTAATCTCTGCCTGCCTCATGCCAAATACGCCCATGCATCTGCCCATAATAATCAATATTCTTTGACCAAAGAGCCAAAGAGACAATGGCTGTGGCTTGTCCAGTGTTGTGCAGCAGGGTGTACCTAAACCAACATTGATGACTGCACTTTGGTTGACTCCAAACATACAATCATGCCATTTGTCATCCATCATGTTTGTAATCGCACGTACCTGATGCCTGCTGGCTAAGTACACGTTTTAATTATTATTATTATTATTATGTTTGTAACGTTAGTCTGCCAGCTACCCCACCTCAACAACCGCAAAAACCGCAAGGACAGTATAGGCATGCTTTTGACAAACCCTATGCTTGAATTTAGATGTAAGCGTCAGTGACAAACCTGCTGAGACACTTGGCTCTCGGCATCTTCTTTTTGGCCATCATCAGGTTCTTGGCTGCTATCAGCAGTGGATGCTGCCCCCTCAGACTCCTGCCCCTTTGTCCCTGCAGCTTTTGCTGCACCTTTGCCTTTGCCGCCTTTTCCCTTCTTCTTTGTTGGCAGGGTGAACAGTGACTTTGCTCTGCTGGTCCAGCTTTCGCTGGGGACCAGCCTTGTGCATGTTGGGGGCAGCACCAGGCGTCTGCACACCATGAGAAAGCCATGTAGGTGTACAGTCACTAGACCTTGTTGCTTCAGCTTCCAGCCCTGACGACTTGATGCACCATGGCAGCATGCACAGGTAGCATACGACTGATGGTCATCACTGTGTTGTGCACCGGCTGATCATGTTGATGCAGCAGCGCTCAGGAGCAAGGTGAGTGAGGACCCACACACAACTGAATCTCTTTGCTAGAGGCAATGCTGCTGAACACAGATGAGATACAGATGCCAATGCTGTTTACTGGGATGCTGAGAGGAAAGCTGCACACACAAGCACCACTGGCCTGAACAGTGCATCGCTGACTGTCCAAACAACTGCAATCGGCACTGAAGCAGACACAGCTGGCGCAAGGTCATGCTGAGTTGCAGGGGCATGCAACAGCGCTGCAAGCACGAAGTGGCTTACTTGTGATGCCCCAGGTGACAGATGTCAAGGTGCTCCACATCCACCCCTGTGTCCAGGCTGTGGACAGGTAGATTGGAGACAGTAGCGTCAGCCACTGCATCGACTCCACCAGACACTACAGACGTCAGCGCTGACATCAGAGCAGTGAAGCTGCCAGTGCGCTTCTCTGACCTGAGCCTCCCTGCAGTCAAAGCAGATGGCCGTGTCAAGGAACATGCATGGTCTGTGGAGAGAAAAGAAAAGTTTATGCTTTTCAGCGATCATATACGGAGCCTAAAGCTTGCATAGTCTGTGACCTGGTGGCCACAAGCACCTCTTGCAGGCTTTTGGCAAGCTTGCTGTAGCTGAAACATTGTATGAGCAATGTGTTGTTGCAAAACACAAGTTGTCACAGAGGAGAGCAATCAGACAGGCAGACATTGCAGCAGATGCAGCTGAAGCGCAGCTGCACAAGCAGTTATGACAGGTGCAGATGAATTGCACTGTAGGTCACAGATGCACACTCTGCAGGTACCTGCAACAAGCTGCTTGGTGCTGCTGAATGAGGAGCTGCGAGAGACGCCTGAGGCTGCGCGAGAGTCCTGTTCCCTGTTTGGCCCTATGCCACGCATATCAGCTTCAACACTTCTCTGCCGCTTGTGCTTCCTGCATGTCCAAGGAGAAAGCTCAAGCATGCTGATGCACAACGCGCACAGGTTGACAAACACAGCAATTTTGAGCATGGTTGCTGTCACACCAACACCAGAGTACAGGAGTAGTCTTGGTCCTTCATCAGATGTTATCAGAAAATGGAAGCTGTGGCATTGCTGGTACCACAGGCTAACACAATCAAACACAGTAGCAGCAGCTGAATAGAGGTAAAGACATACTTGCGGCTTGTCAGATCCTCCTGACTGCCAAAGCCGTTTTGCTGGCTATCTTTGACAGGTTGACCTGCAGCTCTGCTGTCAAGGCTTTTGCTTCTGTGGCGCTTGAAGGCTTGCTGTGATGCTGAGCCACTGCTTGCAGTAGTGTCGCTGGCTGCCTGGTGACTGCGGTCACCTGCCATGCTCTGCTTCCTGCTCAGCTGACCATTTGTGATGCTACCTTCGTTTGGGTGCAACTCCTGATAGCACCGCATATGGCAGACAGCAGGACACCAAGAGCAGCACCACATTGGCTCTACTGAGAACATATCTGTCCCACAGGGCTGGCGGCAGTACAAGCAGACCTGCACTGGAGACTTTGCTGCCTCATGATCCTGCAATCATCAACTGACCTGAGAATCAAATGCTGACTGACATGCTGAACAGTCTTGGGTGCAATTCATGCTGCTGTCTTCGCAGATGTGTATACATGGTGCAGAAGACCTGCTAGACTGTGCAGTCCTGTGTAGGCGCGTTTGGCATGTTCTCAAGCAGCATTTGCAACATGACTGGTGCTTGATTGTGGCACCTGACTCTCAATCATCAAGGTGCCTGCTGCCTTCCAGGTATGAAGCACTTTCTCAGCAGGCAGGGCAATTGGGCGGCAATCATCTGGCACTTGCCGAGCACAGCCCTCATGCGCAAGGATGCCACACACCTCACAGCATGAGCCCCGCTGCAGCAAAGAAGAAGTCACAAGCAAGTTCCAGCATGCCATAAACACAAACACATACAAGCAGCTTTGTGTCATGTTCATGGCATGCAGCAGGAGGTAACAGGTTTGCAACGGTTGTTGCAGCGTCAAGCTCTGTCAATACAGTCTGGCAGGTATGGCTGACCTGGAATAAGTTGTTTGGCTCCACACGCTCAAAGCATACAGCACATAGGAGGGGCGCAGTAAGCTCATGCTCCCCTAGACGAAAGTATGCATGGGGCGCTGCAGGATAATGTGCAGGATCTGCTTTGCGCACTGCGGCTGCACCAGCAGATGCGGTTGCAACCATCAGACTGCCATGTCTCGCCTTGTACCAACTGCAGCACACGCAGGGTATCAGCTTGTTGCAACTGAGTGCTATCCTATGTTGACTGAAAACAAAGCATCAAATGGTCACCTGGTCACACGGAGGCATGTAGCCACTGTTGCAAGCGCTGACAGAGCAATGACCCCAGCAATGACAGCAAATATTGTCAGCGGAGACCATTTGTTGTTGCAATCCTGGAGAATAAGGAGAGGCTTGGTGGAGCAAATGTCTTGCCCCAATACAGCACAGAACCTCTGCTGAACTTTGTTGATAAAGCTCAACCACGAGAGAAGCGCAGGATGCTCGCAACTCAACGGGACCGCCCATCCGCCTTGGCGAAACTGCTGAAACATGCTTGGCCTGCTATAGCATGGCTTCTGTACGGATGGGTGCGCAGACGTTTGAGATGACAGATGAAAACCAACGAGTCCGCCCCACAGCAGTTTACAACGACATTGCGGCAACAGAGCGCCCTGTGATCCGAGACTTTGAGTGTTGTTTGGGGCGATCTGTCGATTGCGGGGGCAAAGCAGTGTCGAACGGCGACACCAACTGCAAAATCCGACAAATATCCTCTGTGTGACGCCGATGGGGCTAGGGCGAAAGATTCGGTCAACGCAGGCGATGTGCACCTGTGACAGGACTGTCGGCACCTGCTGAGCACTGCAGTTGCCAAGCGTTGATTTAGTATCCCAGCTCGATCTCCGTTGCAAAAAGCAAAAAGCTTGTGAAGCTACTGAAAGCCGCTCACAGATGTCTATCCCAGAACGTTAGCTGAACAGGTCCATAGCGCGTACACATATGTCAGCGGCGCATGCTGTTGTTTGGGTGACGAAAAAGTACTGCTCTACACCCTTTGCGTGGCCGGGTCAGACTTGCACTTGCTTGTTTGCTCCTTGACGTTGAGCTATGCCTTGTCAGATGCTCCACGATCACACAGCTCGGTGTTTCTTTGCACCTCATTGGCAACGTCGTTGCCACTCCCGACGCTGAAACTAATGCCACAAGCTCAATCACATGTCAAGTTGTGTGTTCTAAGTTGGCTTAGCCACCTTGAGGGCATTCAAATTGACCCTGTATGACAAGTATAATGCCGTTGACGGAAGAAATGTTGCATCTTCAAAGTGAGGTCGCAGCTTTGAGGGCGGAGCTGGGTGTGAGTGAAAGATTGCGCCTTGCCATGTACTCCAGTGTTACACATACAGGTGAGTGAGACCTTGGCACCTGTAAGGATTGACATGTGCCATACGTCTGGCCAGAAATGTGTGAGTGCAAGAGACAATGGCTGTTGGTTTTGGCAAGAATGTTAAACTGTCCTGCTGCAGGGAAGAAAGGAGTGCAAGGACAAGCAGCTGCTGTGTCTATGTTGCTCTTGAGGTATTCTCTCGTTCCTCTTCTGCCACATTCCTTCACCTGGCTCCTGACTAACAGTTAATTCAGCAGTTTGCATAAGTTGCCAAACTGCCGTTCTTTGTAACTAGCATTACCAGTGGCCAGCTCTTGGGCGTCTTTGACACAACCTGGTGTCTAGATCAAATGCGCTCATAATGCAATGCGCAACCTTGACTGCAGATTGGATGAAGAACTAAAGCGACTAAAGCAGGCTCGCAACACAAACGAGCAGAGGCTTACTGAAGCCCAAGGCATCACCAGGACAGTTCAGGCAGCGTGTCAGGTGCAAATGCAGATCATATATGCCAGTCTCCTCCTCAACGGGCTCATGCCATGCATTCTTACGCAATCTGGTTGTTGGTCCGCCCTTTGAAAGCCTGAATCAAGGTCAATTTGCACCAACTACATAATGTGCAGATAGGCTTGGTCATTCGTACATGGTGTGCCTGCTCACATATGTTATGTTGCTTTGACTGTGGTGCAGCGGCTGGACAAAGAGAAGCAGGCAGTATGTGATCTCCGCGAGCGACAGCAGCAGGATTGCAAGCTGCAGCTGCAGTGGATGCAGCAGCGGTGCGAGGAGGCACTGCAACAGGAGAGACTGCAATACTCTCAGCAGGTGATGTTTCTTATGCTTGCTCAGCAGGTGCTGTCTTTTCTGGCTCTACCAGTTGCTGAGCACCGAGCATCCAGCAGTCTTAGACTGCTTGGCCAAGCCTGCTGTCTGTAGCTTAAGCAGTCAGGCACGCCATGATTACATGCATGATTGGCTGTCCTTATGCTCAAAGGTGCCTTTGGTATGCAACACTGTATGATCAAGGCTTAACTGATCCTTTGCCTCGGTGCACTTTCAGTAGTGGTCAGAATGTGAGAGTCTCCAAATTGTCTTGCATTCATAATTTACCTGCACTGTTTGTAGGTCAGTCAGCTGCAGAAAGAGCTTCGGCAAACGGCTGAGGGGTCTCAGCAGGAGACAGACAGGCAGGTGACCCAGGCGCAAGCCTGCTTGCAGCAAGAGGTGCACACCTGGGAACGACTTTGCCGGTCAGTCGTCCTGTTGAATCAACTCATTGCTTTCTGCATGTGCATGTGCCAAACCCAAGCAGTAGTATGTGGCAAAGACGCAGTGTCTTTCACAAAGCAAGCCTAGCATGCTTGCTTAGCGCTGTCCAGTGCTTTGCTTGGTTGAATTGTCCTGCACATGAGTACACATGACTGTTGCCATGGCACTACAAAAACTAAACATGATCATGCATTGACAAGCAAAGTATAGTCCTATGGCAATCTGGCGTGGTGCTGGTAAGTAAAGGTCAACCTCTGCAATGCAGGGCGGAACAGAACAGGACTGCAGAGCTCCAGACAGGTTTGCAGCGCGCTCAGCAGCATATTCTGGACCTGAAGGAGCAGCATGACCTGGACCTGAATGCAGACAGGCGTGATCATGCTGCTGGTTCAGTCAAGCTGCGTACACACTGCTGTACTCTGGAAACCCAGCTTGCGCAACTCAGGCAAGCTTCTGCTTCATTGCATGGACCTGAAGACATTACTGCATTCTGACCAAAAGCCAAAAAAAATCAAGCACGGGATGTTAGTGCAATGCGAGCAATGACATATCTGTCAGCTGTGTCTCTGAGTCAAGAACTGGAGCTGTCCTTGTCTATGATGCAGGCAGCAGCATGTCAGTCAAGTTGCGCTGCTTGAGCAACACCTTCTAGCAAAGGAGGCGGAGCTGCACAGCTGTCAGTCACAGACAGATGCAGCTGGCAGAGCAGCTGAGCTTGCTTCATCTCAGCAGCTGTCTGAAATGAAGGCATTGCATGAGCAGGCAGAGCACCATTGGAAGCATCAATTGGACCTGCAGGCGAGACAGCATGTAATGGAGGTATGCTGCGGCTGCACAACCCCAAGTCAGTTGCGTTTGAGTGCATGTCCTTCCGACAGGAACGGCCACACTGCCGATGCATCACGCTGTCAGTCTTCCTGTTCAAGTCTTCTTCCTTGACAAGAAGACACCGACGTAGGGGAGGATTGGCGTCAGTCTAGCAGCAGCTTTGATTTGCTTGTCACTCAGTGCAATCTGATATAATGTCACATGCATCAGCCTTGCGTGCTATGCAGCACAGTCTCATATTCTGTGCTGGTGCAGACCATGTCCCAAGCTGATGTCTGGTTCACAGGCAGAGGAAGTCAAAGCAAGGCTTGAGCGTGACCACCAAGCTGCTACACACAGCCTCAAACAGCAGCTGCAGCGCCTGCAGACTGAGCTGTCCAGTCAAGCTGCATCAGCTTTGCAGTCTAAATCAGCGTTAAGGAGCTGTCAAGCTGACTGTAGCCAGCTTGAGGAGACCATTGCCACCTTCAAGAGCAATGAGCAGCAGTGGAGGAGCCAGGTAGCAGCTGTCCAAGCAGACAGAGACCAGATGGGCAGACAGCACCGGGTGTGGGGCAGACGTTTGGCTGAACTGTTGCACTGGCGGCGTAGCGGCTTCTCAGGGCTGCGGCGTGTGATGCAAGCATGGGCAGCTTTGGTATCATCACCACATTACCGGCTGCAACATGACTCTGAGATGGCAGTAGCTGACACATGTCATCTCAACTGGACTCGAGGGTATGCTGAACAGGTCGAAGTCAAGGATGGATGGAGACATCATGATAGGCGGTTGCTTGGCTGCTGCTTCAGAGGTGACTGTCCATGCGCGATCAAGCTATGTGTATGCTGTGTGGATGATCCTTGCTGCTCAGAGGCTAGCCAAACAGTGGCTTGTCTCCTTTGCTTGCTTTCAGCTATCAGCAGCAATCAGCGTCCCCTGAGCGCCGTACTGCCACACATGAGACTCTTGCTGTGGCTGTGACTGACCCATGCACTGCCCATGTCGCAGGATGGCTGTGTGCATTACGTCATACAGATGCTTCACCACTGCTGACAACTGCACAGCCCAGCCTTCAAGTGTCCAGGCATGCTTTGCTGTCACCCAGCATGCCCTTCGCCTTGTCTGCCAGTCACAGCGACCAGCAGTGTGACAAGCCTCAGCTGGGTGCTTTTCCCGGACATAGGCGGACAAGAAGCGCATCACCTAGTCTTGTCAGTCGGGACGATGGTTATGCTGCACAGCCTGCTGCTTTGTGGAGCTCTGGTGCTCATGAGTCACACAGAAGCATTGCTCCTGTCAGACCTGCTACTGCCCTAGCCAGCAGGGCCATCAAGCACAGAGCAAGCAGCCTGTTTACATCCCCTGCTCTACACTTTGCCACACAAGGAGATGGCTGCCGCTTGTGTGATCTGCAAGGCATGCAAGGCATGACTGGTGATGCTCTACATAGAACTGGGCAGGGATGCTGCAAGGATTGTGGCTATCTCTCAAACAGCACAGAGCCAAAATCCACCTTTACGCTTCCATCATACAGACCGCCAGCAGCAGCAGAATCATCAGGAGGCTGCCTGCATCTTCGGCAGACTGTTTCAGATGCTTCTTCACCTGCTGCGCTGGGGTTGAGCACTGTGCCTGTGGTACCTAACAGCTTTCTAGATCACCTAGCTTCCTGGAAGCACTCCCATTGTGTGTCAGGCTCTCATGACCAGATGCCTAATGCTTTGCTGAGTGGCGTGCAGCAAGCCCACAGCATTGCAGCTCGTGATCCAGCCAGTGGCAATCAGAAGCTTCTGAGTAGTGTGCCAGATACTGCTAGTGCCGATGATTCAAGAGCAGCCTTTGGCCACTGCTTGCACGCTAGTGTAATGTCCGAGCAGCATCATGCGAAGGTCTTGCATCAGCAACAGCAGGCAGAGCAGCAGCAGCAACAATTGGGCAGTGATGTCAGAGGAAGGAGCAGCCCAGCAGTTGCAAATGACAGCCGGCAGGTTGCCCTCAGCTCTGCTGCCTGTCAGACAGAAGCTGTCAGCCCCGAGGCTGCCCAGCTTGTGACAGCTGACACTCTGCAGGTGCAACAGCAAGGCATTGCTGCTGTTATTGAGCAGCATGTGCAGCCAGCAAAACAGCAGGAGCAGCAGCCAGGGCTTACAAAAGAAGGCATTTCAGCAGCAAGGCTCACTTCTGATACAGATTGGCAGCTGCCTCAGTCCATCTCTGACCAACTACAGCAAGCCAGACTGTCTGTGACTGCCATCCCAAGGCTGACTAGCTCACAGCCCAGGCCCAGTCTTGCAGCCCCAGCTGTGGTAGAGACACCCACAGCCTCCACAGCTGCGGTAGAGGCACCCTCGGCGCCCCCAACGGCTACTCTAGCTGCAGCACACCAGCTGCTAGTGCCCAGCAGTGGCCTTGCAGCATCAGCACAGCAAGCAGGACAAGGGCAAGCTCTTGAAGGAGCGTCTGGGACAGCAGGAGCACAAGGCCAGCCACAACGGAGTGAGTCCCTGGCACAGCTGAGGGCTGTTGTTGCAGAAAGCTGTTTTGGCACAAGGCCTCAGTCACCTGCTCAGACAGATGGTCAGCTGTACCCTGGTTTGCACACCCAGACATTGCCTGCAGCGTCTTCACACAGCAGGACGGCAAAAACCATGGGGGCAAAGCAGCTAGATTTGCAGTCTCCATTTGTGATCCCAGTAGTGTCAATGTCAATAGATCGCAGCTCAGTCACAGCTGATCCATATGCTCCTTCCTCTCCTACACCTGCACAAAGCAATGGTGTTAACAAGGAGCAGCATGGCGACATAACCAATCTTGTCCAGGCACCAAGCGTCGGGCAAGAGTCATACGTTAAACACTGTAGCAGCAGCATTCAAAGCAGCCAGAGGCAAACCCATGTAGTTGGGCCAGCTTCGGCAGCGTTGCACAGACAGACCAGCTGCCCCAGAGGCTGCGAGCAGACTCATTCAAAATTGGTGAACACCTGTGATGAAGCCGCAGAGAATTTCACTTGTATGTCCATGTCACCTCAGGACCGCCGCATTCTAGCTCAGAGGCTTGGGATGGAACATGATGAGGCAGATTGGGTGCTGAATGAAGCTGATGCTAGTGGGAGCAGTTCTGAGGGGAGTGTCAGCTCAGAGAGCAACCTGAGGCCCTCGTCTGTTGGGCGGTGTAGAGTCAATGCTGGCCGACACAGTAAGGTAGTCTTGCATTCCATCTGAACACTACTTGTTCCTTTCACATCCTGTGCCTTGCAAACGTGTTGCTGATCCTGTCTTTACCTCACCGCCTTGGTTTTAAAAATGTACTGTGTAAATGTGCGGCATGCTGTGTTTCATACATTTGATGTGCTGCATGCTGCATTGAGCAAGCAGAACAGCTAAAATAACATATCACAATGTTGACATTGTACATGTTCCTGCACTGCTTGCAGCTGAGGACATGGGCTCAAGCTTCCCCTTCTGATGAGTCCATACCTGTCTCAGGAAGGCCTGAATAGCCAACAGTCCAACTTCCCTGTTGTAACACCATAGCCAGGAAAACAGGCGTTGTTGCTCCAGACTTCTGTGCGCTCACGAAACATCGCTACGCAAGATTGCAGTCAAAGCTGCATATTCAATGAATTGGAAGCGCATTACAGTTCTAGCTGTCAGGTCGATAGCCTGGATACTAAGAAGCCATCATCACTTCCAAATATGAGAATACCATCTGATCACGGGGCCACCCCTGCTAGGCTTAGACACTCAGCAAGCTTACTCAGAAGGAAGCTGTGTACATTGTGTTTTTGACATATTGTTCTGTTGTTCTAGCAATGCATACAGTCAGCTGCTGATGTTATGGTAGACTAACCTGATAGTAATAGCAAGCAGTACAAAAGCAATGTGTGCACATGTCACATTGCAGTACTGATTTATTGATTGTCACTGTACATCATGTTACAGCTGTTTGAGGCACTTCAATGCATTGCGCAGCCTTGCATGACTGCATACTGGCTCTATCACAACACCTATGATCCAGGCATTTCACCAGGCTCTGCAAATCAGTGTATCCTTGGGGATGTGTATCTGAGATCCAATCGACCAAGAAAACTATGTTGAAGCTGTTCTGCAGCGCACATTTGTGCACGTTCGTGCACGTGCAAAGTGTTCATTGCAGGCTTAACTACATGCAATCGTCATGCGGCAAAAGTGTCACAGCTATCGCGAAGTCAGCAGCTGCTGCCTCATAATGCAGCTGCAGCAATCAAAGACGCACCTTTTGTGGCCACGTGGGGCCACATGGGGCGTCATTGCTGCCCTTAGCTAACATGACCTTGCCGGAGACAGAGAGGTTGTGTACTCGGCTGAGTAGCTACTATGGATTCTGTCACAAGATCGTTTGAGGGTTGAGTCATCCATTAGTACAGATGATGAGTGCTTTTACGAAGGTAACATGGGACATTGTGCTTTGGCGGCAAACTGACAGCAGGATTGAATTCAAAACTGGACCGAAAGTTTATGTGCTGTTCGTTTACCTCCTACACCACAAATCCAATACCACCCATCTGTTGTTGTAGGCGCTAGTGCTCCGCATCTCGATCGTATTGGACGTTCGCAAAGGTGCCCGGCCCTTCCGAACGCGTAAATACCGTTGCTATCAGCAAGCTTATGAGCTCAGCACAGTGCTCGTAAAGGCGTTACACTTTGCCTCGACCTGTACAGCTTTTGCGCTGCTCGCTGTTGTCGACCAGTCTGCTCGTCTGCTGTCGCAAATTACCTGCAGCAGTTACCCGTGACAGACGCGGTTGTTGCTAAGCTCTTGCGTCCCTGGGGGGACAGACCTCTCGAAGGCACCGTTTCGACCTGCTTCTAAACCCGCAGGTGAGCTGCGCCGAAAGCTTACGCTGACCAGAAACTACCTGGCCCCACTTTGTTCCATAGTCACGTTCAAGCGTCCGCAAGTTAGCTGCCCTCTTGGTCGGTAACCTCTGCATGCACACACACGCACACACGAGCGCGGGATACCCACCTCTTATTGCAGCAAGCACACTTGCTCGTCGAGTGTGTAGATTTGGCAAATCGCTTAATCGCTTAAACGCGCGCTCAGTCTGTGGTTGGTACAGGATGGTGAACTTCGGCCTGTTCCACCTGCTAGACAGGACTAAGACTGTTGGATTCGACACAGTAATGACCTGCCTTCTTCAGCAACCTTGGGTCGTCTTCAGCTGTCAAGTTCAGACTGCGTCCGACAATCAAGTTAGAGTCTCCACCCTGCAGTTTGCCACAGGTGCAGGGGAGGTCTACATATTTGACTGTCTGGCACTTGGCACCCAAGCCATACATGAGCATGGTTTGGCATGGTTGCTGCAAAGCCCCACTGTCAAGAAGATCATGTACAGCAGCAACAACACAGCAGCTGCTCTGTGGCGCCAGCTGAAGGTCCAGATTGATGGCGCTGTAGACCTGCAGGTCCTGACAGCAATGCCCCACCAGTGGCCTGCCTTACCTCCCAGCTCTGAAAGGTCCATCGCAGATGCAATTTCAGAGTGCGATACACAGGCCACGCCCCTACCAGCAACAGCTCCCCTTCCCATCAGGAAGTCACCCTCGCAACTGTCCGCACAATCACGCATCTACCCAGACAGCAGCCAACACACTACGCGCAAAGATGTCTGTCATGTCAGAGCAGATGCCAGCTCACAGAAATCTGGCAGGCGTGGTCATGAGTCACCCCAGGCTGTTCTGGACCTGATCCTGGATGATCTCGAGTCTGATGCATTGAGCAGCCCTGATGACATCGTGTACCAGTTCTCCAGAGACTCTGCCAGCATACGTAGATCTGACAGCTTCTGCCCACCCAGGCAGGCACGGGGCAGGTGCAGCAGCATAGGCTCAATGAGCCTCTTGGACTCCATGCAGCTCATGGATGTGCCAATTCTTCCAGGTATGCAATTCCGTAGCGTTTTCCCTGCTTTACTGTGGCATGTTTCTGAGTTGCTGTGAAGGCCATTTGGGATCCTGCTTGGCCATTGCACCTGCCATCATGTCATCTGTATGTTGCAACTGATTCTGTATTCATGATTTACAGCCTGTTATGCTTCTCCTCAGCTGTTTCACTGGCTTGCAGCTGCCAGCTTATTATATGCTGGGCATGCTTTTGACAAGTTGCTGTTGTGTGCAGAGGAAGACGGTAGTGTTGCTGATGAGTATGTTGACAACAAGCTGGACGAGGGTGAGCGCTTCAACTGGCTGCAGCGCCCTTTGTCATCAGATGCTCTGGACTATGCAGCAGCTGAGGCCAAAACAACCCTGCGTCTGTATCAACAGGTCACAAAGGACAGCAATGCTGCTGCTTCTGTAGTTGACACTCAGTCCAGCCTTCAGGTGCCTAGTGATGTGGGTGGTCCAGCTAGCCCCTACAAGCAGCAGCAAGCTGAAAGGAGACAGCTTCTTTCAGAGGGCAGCACTGGCAAAGCTTGCCCAGTACCTATCCCTTCAAGGCAGGCAGCAGGCAACAGCACTTCAGGCAGCAAAGCATCTGCAAGGCACAAGAAGAATAAGATTCCCAGCTGGAGAATGCCATGCTTGTCTTGATGTGCTCACTTTCTGCGTTTCAGCAAGACACATGATTACTTTGTCCTGTGCTGTTCTGGAGCAGTTTGCAACAACTGATCAATGTCAATGCAATAAATGACATAAGCAGTAGCTCATTTTTTCTGTTGTACATCATTTCAGTCGGCCCCCAGGGGAGCATAGTGCATGTATATGGCATTTTGAGTTGTTGGAGAGATACAGCAGAACTCAAGACAACCTTTTCAGTATATAGGACTGTAGCAGTTGAAAAGGTTGTCTTTGAACCATTTAATGTACATCGATCTTTTGCTTGGTCAGAACATAATAATGACAAGCTTAGCAATTTTGAGTGCTAAGCATAGAGTCTATCTAAGCAAGGCTGTGCCTGCTCAAGCTGTTTGTTTTCATAGGTTAAATGAGCTACATGTGACATGACAACCTATCTTAGTTTGTGTGTATGGCCATTCATGGCATTTCCGCCATGTACCAGATAGCATCACAGCTCATCAGCAGCAGCTTTCTGGAACTCGTGCAATGTGAAATTGGCATGATCTAGGTCCTCTTGTAAATCCCTGTATTGACTGGCCAGTTCAAGAAAACCAGGTCCCAGCTGATCAAAGTGATACAGTTTGACAGATGCCTGCATGAAAGGCACTATCATTTGTATCGTCAGACATGTGCTTCATTACAGATACTGTCAACAGATAGGCACCAATGTGACAGTCCAGAAACAGGCAATACTCATACACACAGTTCTTGGTGTGAAAGCTTGCAAACAACGCCTACACAACACAGCGGGAAGCAGACACACGTGCATGCAAGCCGTGCACACAACTTGACCTGCGTGGTAAGGTGAACCAGCGCAGCAGAGGGCAGCACTCCACTGTTGATGCAGCTAACTTGGCATGTCCTAAGCAACAAGATGGCTCAAATGCAAGGATCCGGTGTGATGCAAACGCTCATGCTCTCAGAATGCTCTCAGAATGCAGCACACTTTGGTCTTGAATTCAGCATATCAAACTACTGATGTGGTGTTCACACAACTCAGAATGCAGTACACAGCTAACCTGCTTGTCTCTGGCATCGAGCTTCCTCTGAGCTCTGGTGAGATGGTCATCCACTTTACGCAGGGCTGGCATGGTGTCACTGGTGTAGGTCAGCACCAGCAGCTGTTGCTCTATCACCTTGAGCTTTGACAGGAGGGTATGGGTGTGTGCTGACAGCCAGGACTGCTGCGCCTCATTGGTGGCCTGCTCATGCATGCACACACTGAGGTGATGCGCAACTGTGTGTGATGCAGAACTGTGTGTGATGCAGAATTGTGTGTGATGCGCAACTGTGTGTGATGCGCAACCTTGTGTGATGCGGAGCTGGTGCATATGCTCAAGTCTTGTCGATACATGGGTGTTCACTGCTCCCAGCCTTTACTGTGAATTGAGAGGTCTGCCTACAACTGAATGGCTGCAAGAAGAACAGTATCTGCTTGCAGCACAACCCTAATAGCATGATGCAATGCTGTGCCTGACTTGTTTCCGATCATGACTTTGACCAACATATATGTACTGCACACCAGACTCCGATCAATTACAGACGCTACTGCCTTGTGTCGTTGTGTACCTATTGAACAGCTGTGTGCCTAATCCAAGGTCTGCTTACTGCAATGCTAGTGCGTAGGGTATGCAGCACATGGGATTGCATTATCTCAGCTAAGCTATTTGCATACATGGTGAAGAAGCTCCGTTACACTCTCTGAAATGCATAAGCTGATGGTGCTTGAGCTTGTTGAACTTCAGCTCCTGACAGCCACGAGTTCTATCACAGGCCACACAACAGGACGCAAAGCAGTGATGTGCAAGCACATGTTACATGTTCATTCAGCAACATCACAGTTGTGATACCTGCTGCTTGCCAAGCAAGTGATCTTGAACCAACTCCATGAGGCTGTCAAGCACCTGTTGCAACACCTGTAGGTACACCTGGCTAGCCTGCTGCTGCTGCTGCCACTGCTGCAACAGCTCAAGCTGATGGCTTTTGGTGGCTGCCACTTGTGCTGCAATGTGATGCGCCAGGCTGGACACAGGGCCTGCACCTCCAGAATGCTTTTAGTTGGAAGTGTGGCAACATTCTTATCTTGTCACATTCACCTCTGTAGAGACTGCCCTGAGTACACTGTCAATGATGGGCTCAAAATGCGTGTAGAAAGGCGGAACAGCTAGCACTCGTGTCAAAGGTGACAACTTTTGGGAACAATGGGCATGAGGAGAGAATGTGGAATCCCTGCGCAAAAGGTACATGTGTCCTGAGCTTCATGCTGCTGCTGAGTGTGAGATTACCTTGGTGCTCACATACTTCTGCTAGCCACTGCGCCTGTGCTTTAATGCGGGTCTCTATCTCTGGTAGCAGAGCTTTGCAGCCTTTCTGCAGAGCAACAATCGTATAGTGTCATGCATTTGTACGCTGTCAGGGGTGAGTGCCACATGGGCTTGCACAAGTCAGTCGTGCACAGCTGTAATGTTGAGTTAGTCACATTGCAAGAGAAGGAAGTACCTGAGCCAAGCTGAGATCTGGTATGTGAGTAGCAAGCAGCTCATCACCTGTGATGCCCAGCAGATGAGAGGTACAACCTGATGCCAGAGGATTTGTAGCCTTTGAGCATGATGGCAACTGCAAGACTGGCAGTTGAAGTCGCTGTGCGCTTTTTGCAACCTGCACATCCATATATGGCCATCAAGGCACGGCGATGCAGAATACGTCCAACTGTAGGCCTTGTTACCTGTAGGTGGTCACAGGCAGCAATATACACTTGACTTGCGCATCGAAAGCCCTGCCTTCTAAGTGCCTTCTCCGCAGCCTTGTCAGTGTCAGTGCTGTCTATGCACGCAAACACTGCACTGAATAGGCCTTGGAGCTGTTCAACGAAGGCCTGCTGCTCAAGGTACCTGTGGACACATATCAACCTGGGTGTATTGCGGGCCAACAGGCATGGAGCACCTGCACAAGGCTGCAAGCACACACGTCAAGTGCTCCTGCTTGAGCCGCTTCTTTGCGTCTTGCATCTTTCCGACGGTCGTTTTGTGTAAGTTCGATGAAAGACGCGATGCAAATAAGCCTGTCTGCCGTGTGCCGCGTTTGGGCAAACTGGTGGATCACCAACACTGCAAGTGCCACGGCTAAATCCTGGCGGTGCTGCAGACCAGGGCCTCAGGACGCAGATGGACTTAAACGTGCGTGCCAATCACATGCAGCATCTGCTGCGTATTTTGGTGTGATGCTATACACGACATGAGAGTCTGAGCTATCAACACAGCTGTCAGAGTGCAGGTTCGAACATGCAATTGTTCTGGTCAAATATAGTCGTTTTCACTCTAAGGCTGTTGTGTAGGCCGCTTAGGCTGCTTGAGACGTTCACCAATAGTTGCAGCATATCTGCCAGTGATGTCCAACAGCTCGCTTGGAAGTTATATCTGATCTGTATCTGATCTGTATACATGTCGAGTAATAGTGAGCATAGAAGCGAGCTGCGTCTGCGAACACGCACCACATTGGACAATCTCGAAGTCAAAGACTTATGCAATCAATCCTCCATAGGCTTGCAACGCACCTGCGATCGGTGCTCGACACCGGCGGATCTGTGCTTGGTGTTGAAAGAAACGCTTTCTGGACTGAGCTGTGCCAACACTCAAGCCCGAAGGCTTCGCTACAAGTAAGACACAGATCTCCAGTCATTTAAAGACTCCAGTCTAGGTGAACAGAGAGACCTGGTGTGACCTGCAGAGCTGCAGCCGCAGCAATCTCTCAACGAGCTGCTGAGTGGGTGGGACCGTCTGTGCCATCTCTTGTCAAGCACGTGCTTGACAGGATTGGACAGGAAGAGCATCAAAGCAATCAGGAAGAGCTGGCAGGCAGGAGGCTTTGCTATGCTGATGGTTGGAAGCCTATGTCCAGTGTAAAGCCACTGTAATTTCTGGCGTTCAGGGCTGCTGAAGGCCTTGGCTGTGGCAGCTGTAGCTTACAATGCGGGGCATGATGGCCAGCAGAAGGAGGACAACTGGTTTGGCAAGCTGCTCACTGAGCCTTTGCTCAGAGCTGCTGCCAGGTACTGCGTCTTGCACAGACCCAGTAGCCCCTGCCTGCACTACATCTCAAGCCAGCATGTCCAGCTAAGTCTTGTGCGTCAAGTCCAGCCCCACCTTGTGCACCTTGCCTAATCCCATAAGCAATGCCTGTGACCAGCAAGGTTGCAGCAAAGACTTCACAACCTTTGTGGCATGCAATAGGTCGTTGCACATGAGCTTGCACGTGCCAGTGATGCTAAGCAGCTGAAAGACAGGTTGTCTGTGTTGCAGTGGGCCCTCCAAACAGCGGGTAGCAAGTGGCTGTACCATGGTGCATGCCGTACTGACAGCTGTCTTGGAATGGGCCAACTACCCGCCAGTCATATCAGCGTCTGTTGACTGCCTGAAAACCACCCTCCATTACCTCAACACAGGTGCAGCCCTGTCATCATCTGCTTGTATAGCACATGCACCACCATGTGGCCAGTCACCACAAGTTTGTGTTCAGGTGAATTCAGAGCCGAAAGCACAGTTTGGGTCCAGCCTGACAATGACTTGCTTAGACACATGCGTCTGTATGTGCAGAATACATTGCATGACAATGATGATAAGATGTCACATGCAAGTGCAAACGTCTGCTGGCTGACAATCCAGTTTTCTTGCTATTCTCAGGCTTGTTGGTCCCTCGAGTGCCAGAAGTGTTCCTGCCACTCAAGCAATGCATAGAGATCCTTGGTGCCAACCTGCAAGCCAGGAGTGCACAAGCCATTCTGGACCAATGCCTGCAGGGCATAACGCAGAAGGTATTGATGCACTGGGTGGTACACAGTTGCCAGCAAAGCAGACTATCATGCATTGGCAAGACCAAAGACAAGCTTGCCATCATGCAAGCCATCTTTGCTACCTTATGTGTCTATGTGGCATGCATACTGGTGGCCAGAATGAAGATATGTTGTGTCATGTTGGGCCATGTGTTCTTTCCCACCTCTGACCACTTTGACGACATGCTGCATGTGTCACATGACCAGGCTAAGCTTTGTCCTCAAAAGGCAGGTGCTGGAACATTAGGCGTGACAGTTGTGGCTGGATGCAGGAAGACTGGCAGATGCGCAGGCAAGCTGTGGAGACGTTCATCACCCTAGCTGCGGCTGTACAGGTTAGCCCACACCAGTCTTGCCCTGCTGCACTGTACATACATATAGTGTTCTGCTTCCTGACGTGCGTGAGACAGTTTCAGACCACCTCAGATACTCCAGCGCTGCAGCATTGCAATGACAGAACAACCAATTGCACAAAGCGTATGTCCAGCACAAGCCAAATGCTCCCACCATCTTGGATCCTGAGTCTCTTCAGGCCTCCTTGCTACTGCCAGTCATTACATCTTGTTTCTCAGGTTGTCGTAGTGCTTGCCAGCTGCCTGAAAACATGCTCTGTTGTGCAATGGCCAGCACGCAGCTGACAGGGCTAGTCCCTGCCTGCATGTCATGCACAATGCAGTCGTGCAAGCCATCCCAACTGGCACCTTGACACCGTTGCGCTGTGACTGTTTTATCACTGAATCACCCTGATAAGCACAATCCTTGATGCAGCCAAATCTGTCAAATCACGTTTGATAGACACAGCAATCAGGGCCATGCAGGTGCACAAGCCTTCAGAGGGTGGTCAGTGGCATCTGGAGCATACCCCCTGTATAGAGGTCCTGGTCAGGAACAAAACAGCCATCCTGAATGCCCTCACAGACGCCAAGTACGACAAAATCACCCATGTCAGGCAGGCTGTGGGCAAAGCCCTTGTTGAAATGGACTGCATCCCAGACCCCAAACGCAGCCCTAGGCTTGCAGCAGCCCCTTCAGGGGAAGATTCTGATCTGGAATCCCTGTTGGCAAACAAGAAGGTAAAGTCAAATAGCCGTCCTTGGTCTGGTGCCAGCACTGAATCAGGGGGATCCGGCAGGGGTGCCCTCAGGAATGGTGGGGATGCACTGGAGGAAGATGGGGATGAGCATGTCAGTGCCCCTAGCCCCAGGTCAGACATGGGGTCAGCCTTGGAGCCTGAACAAGATGATGGAGACAGCCCTAGGGGGTCCCCAAGGCAGGGCCGTGACGCACAGCCCCTGCGTGACAGCTTGCAGGCTCAGCAAGGGTCTTGGAGGCGCTGGGCAGGCAATGCCTCAGCCAGTCTGAATAGGTGAGCAGATGGTAATGAGCTTGCTACTGGTCATCAATGGATAATCTGTCCATTTGTGATGTCAGCGTGTATCTCGTGTGTACACACATGCACACACAAAATGCTGGCAGCAGCAATTGAAGACATACTACAACTGCTGTTCCTTGTCCACTGCTGGACATGGCAGGGACATCTGCCTGTGTTACATTGAGTGTCACTAATTATGTAGCAAATTAGCAATACATGCTGAGCCGAAAAGGCTGCAATGCAAGCAGTGATGCTGCAACTTGTCAGTAGGGACTCCACGGGGTCTCAGCACCTGTCAGAGCCTGACTAAGTCAACCTATGTAATTGACTTAGTCAGGCTCTGACAGGTGCTGAGACCAATAACACCCACAGACTTCTGCAGCACCCAATGCTGTTACTGTGCGATGCCTGAATGCTTAAGCTCAGGTGAAGTCATGATGTTGCAGATAGGCAGCAGGTGACAAAAGCAGTTTCCAGACGGTTCTGAGCGAACTACATACTCACTGTTACTATTCATACTCAGTCCTGATAACCACAACACAGTCAGCAACAATGCCCAGCACCATTGTCAGATGTTGTACCCATGTTCATCTATCTGACATCACCATCTGACAAGTACAAATGCTTGCTTGCTCTGTTGCTGCAGGTCATCAGCAGGTGGCAAGGGCAATTCCAGGACGCCCCTGAGCCATGTGAGTGGCTCCACAGGGCTTGGCAAGACTGCCCCCCCTGCAGGCAGCAGCAGTGTGAAGCAGCGCAAGGAGAACCTGACCCCAGCCCGCCCCCGCCACTCCTTTGTCAAGCCCAAGAAGCAGGTCTTTGCAGACTTTGGGGTGCAGGTCTTTGCGCCGCTGCCCAGAGCAATCTCTCCTGAGAGGGAAGTGCCTCAGCCAGTCATACCTGATGAGGTGTGTAGCCAAGACGCTGTAATCCTGTTGCCATGGTGCAGATTGTGTGTTTGACAGGCACATGCTTCTTGAGTGTCAAAAAGTGAGGGGCTTGTTGCTGTGTTTTTGTGATGTGCTGAGCATTGCATGCATGCAAGCTGATGGCAGTGAATTGGCCATCATGCCTCACTGCATGGATGTGCTGTCAGCCTTGGCTCAGATTCCTACATTCAGAGAAGCCTGGGTACACAAAGCAAAGCATGCACATGAGCACAGTCGGAAATCTTCTGCTTTGTACAGTACTGACATCTCCCCAGCACGCTTGTGTTGTCTGCCAGGATGTGGACAATGTATGTAGACAATGTACAGCTTGCATGTGCAACTAGCTGTCAGTAGGCAGGCCAATTTCTCTGATAATCAAGCTGGTGCACAGGAGGACAACAGCCCCGTTGGTCCCTTGAAGATGCAGCTCCCAGACCTGACACAGGACTCTGACAAGGGCCGAGTCACTGTCTTGACAGAGAACCACCAGGTTGGGCAGAGTGAGCAAGAACCGCATGCTTCTGCTGAGCTGTCAGAGGACTCTGACCAGCAGGACGGGGCAAGCGCGGTGCCTACCAGCGGCAGCAAAGGTACTCGTGCCTGACAAGGCAGAAGTATACCTGTGCGCCTTGCCAGCTCGTTTACAGCTGAAGTCAGCAGAGCTGCGCAAGCTTCACAACACCTGACAGTCTCGTCAACATGACCGTGAAATCTGTCATCAGCATGTATTTGATTGTCTAATCATCTGTGTGGTAGAGTTCAGAGTCATGTTGCATTGATACTAGACAACTACAAAGTTGCAAGCTTGACACGAGACACAGCAGCTGCTGTTGGACGCAAATCCCTTCTGTGCCTGTGTGCTGAGCACAATCTGCAACAGCCAAATCTTCCCAACACACTGCAGGCAGTGTTCACTGCGTGTGAACAGTGACAGTCCCCATGCTGCTTCACAATCAATGCTACCTGCAAGAGCAGCAGCTGAGGTTGACTTTCGCATGCAGAGCACACACAGGAGGCAGAGGGCAATGCCAAATCTGGCAAGCCTGCAGAGCTACCTGCTCACACTGACAGCCATGAGGCAAGCGAGCGTGCTGAAGCCGGGCCAGACGTGCATGTTGACAAGCCAGCAGGCATCATTAGCATCGCCAATCTCCCTCCTGGCAGCAGGTCAGGACATACACGCACGCTTCTGATGTGCAGACAATGCATTGGTGTTGGCATGCACTGCGCAATTGTGGACAACCTGCCATGTGTTGGTGCTGCACAGCCTGCGATGTACCATAATGCATGGCAAAGACAATGGTAGCGCTGTGTAGTACATAAGAGTGAACACATTGCATCCCTCAGTCTCAGCTGGCATCTGCTACATGTCTGGATGTGTCTGAGAAAGCTGTGCTGTCAGCAATTGTACCGCAGCTTTGCAATCATCATGCTTGTCATTGATTTGCCTATCAGTCGGTCATGTCTGAGCAGTATTGGGTGCTGCAGCATACGCTTAGTTGGGCTGCAACACAGCCTGTATGAGCATCCTGTGAAAGTGGAGATTTCAGCACCTTCTGCTAGGTGAGTCTGTTTGCTATGGTCATCGCAAGTCTGTTGTACATGCAAAGCAAGATTGATGTCTGTACCAATGCACTATGCCCATCGCTTGCATTGCATGCTGCCTCTGATACAGCTGGCAGACTTAATGCTGAGTCCCTATCAGCCACAGCGGCTGATTTCATGGCTCATCTAAGCAAGGCTGCCTGTGCGCACTTGGTGGCATACATGCAGCCGCTGTATTTTGGTTGCAGACTGTGTATGCCGTTCACACCACGCTTCGGTCTCTGCTGAAAGCTCTGACATTGCAAAGTCGAGTGGCCCTGTCTGTGCAGAGGAGTGGATCACTTCAGCTACAGCCTGGCTGGTGACAGGGCTTCCCATCAAGCCTTGCACGCTGCTCAGCAGAAGGCTGAAGGATCACAGCCACACCCTGGCACACCAAACAATGCATCAGATGCTTCCCCTCAGGCACAGCGTGCAAGGCCAGACGATGCCAAAGAGCAATCCTCCCATACTCCTGCAGATGCTGATGCTGCTAAGGACACACCAGTTGGACAGCAACAAGCTGCTGGCTTGCATGAACAGCAGACCCAGTCTGATCAAGCACAGCATCAGATTCCTAGTCAGCAGCCACAGCATACTCAGCAGGCTGGTGCTCCAACCATGCTTACTCCACCTGGCTCACATGCCTTCAGCAGTCACTCAGCGCAGCGTGGACAACATCCGGGCAACAGCCCTGGTCTATGGGAAAGCCCTGGCCCAAGCCAACAGGGCTGGTCAGGCAGTGGTCCCGCCTCTTTGACAAATCTGCCTGGCAGCAATAGTAAGCAGGACCTGCAGCAGCAGCTGCTGCAGCAACTGGCAGCCCAGGCAGGCTTTCATCTGGTCCCGCCGCCTTCTCAGTCCCCAGTCATGTCCATGGCTCACACCCCCACTCACCAGCCTGGACCCCTACTGAATACCCCACCCCACTATCAGCAGCAGCTGCAGCAGCAGTTGCCGATGTCTGCTGATGCAGGCTTTAGTCAAGGAGTGCTGCAACACATGGGGCTTGGCTTGCAGAGCTCTGCTATGCAAATGGTTCAGATGCAACAGCAGCAGCAGCAGCAGCAAGCTTCTCGCCTGCCTGCATGGGCCCAGCAGGCCTTGATGCCTCAACACCACCAGCACCAGCAGCAACTGTCTCCAGCATTCTCTCCTCATCCTGACCTGCCCAGAGCCGACCCCAGTCACATGACTCAGGGCCTGCCCTCAAATGGGCTATTTGGGCAGTTTGCTGAAGGGCAGTTCGCTGATGGGCCCCATTTTCCAAGTGCTGGAGGTGTAGATGCTCATGATCAGTTTGGTCCTGGTGATACAGCAAGCCTCAGAGTATCTCAGGGCGTGGGCAGCTGGCAAGCACCACAGCAGCAGCAGCAGGCCTCAGTGAATGGCAGGACACCATGGCTGAACCCACAACTGCAGCATCCTGGCACCAACAGCTCCATGCACAGTGTGTCAGGACCATACCAGCAGGAGGAAGAAGTGTACCAGATGTATGAGGGCCAGACGCCGCAGCAGCATCCAATCAGTGCTGACAGTAGGCTGCCTCAGTGGCAACATGATGCTTGGCATCCAGGTAAGACAGTTTGCTTTCTGCCTACCATGCCTTTGTCCTGCTGGATTAGCTGACTGCATTCCAACAGCCTTGCTTACACAGACTTCAAAAAGGGATAGAGAATGTATCAAGGGACTAAGAAATTGCAAAGGGACAGAGAGTGTACAAAGGCGCTCCAAAACATCCCCAGGGGAGGTTTCACCGTCATACAGAATGCATTTGAGCACACATGACTTTGGCTTCTTGCTTGCAGAGGCCTCAGGTGGTCTTGAGGCAGGCATGCACGCACCAGGCAGTGTTCAGGGCTCAGCGCAGGGCGACGCAGGAATGCCCCCAGTGCTGAGTGGGGGCTCCTCAGGCTTGAGCAGCCCTCTGAGGGAGTCAGGGCATTTGGAGAGCCTACTGGAGGTGAACAGCAGAGTGGAGGCTGCCATGGACAGAGCTCGCGCTCAGCTGCAGGCAGGCACTTCCTCGTTTGCCTCTTGCTTTTCTTTCTGTTCTTGCACTTCATGATTGTCCATCCTTGTGCTTCAGTTGCCTCAGCTGCAGGCAGGACTTCCCGCTTTTCCTCTTTTTCTTCCTGCTTTATCTGCTTTTCCTCTTTTTCTGCCTGCTTTTCCTCTTGCTGTTCTTTCTGTTCTTGTACTTCGAGTTCCTTTATCCTTGTGGCTTATTTGCCTCCTCTGATTTTGGCCCTGCTTGTCTTCAACACCATGATTTGCCATTGACTGCTGTGCCGTTGACTGCTATGTCTTGATTTTCGATTGAATTCTCTTCCATGCTTGGAACAGGGTCTTGGCAAACAAAGTGATTTTGTATCCTCTGCTTGCCACCTTCTCACGTGTGGTGCTTGATAATCAAAATAAGCATGTCTGGTTGACGCACTCAAACTTGGTGACCCAACTGCCTGAACCCTCTTTGTGGCTGCACTGCTTGCCAAAACAATATTTACGGTCAGTCAGAAGCAGCCAGTACCTTTAAACTTTGCAGTCATAAGGCATGTCATGCTACATCAGCAATCATCTGGGGTCGTTAGTCGCGCAGAGGAGAAAAGTACTTAAGCACAAATACAAGCCCTGCCACTGTGACTTCTCAATGCATATTTGGGTACTGACAACTGTGCGTGTGAGTACAGTGTAACCATGCTCTGTGCACACAAAGCCCTTATCTTGCTGCTGGCCAATGTAGCAAAGTATTGGCAAGCACACCTGTGCTCTGTGTCTTGAAATTGCCAAGGTCAGCATCAAAACAGCATGCCACAGGTTGAACAGCTTGCGTCGGTGCCTGCAGGGAAGTGGCAGCTCCGGTCGGCCAACAGCTGATGCATCACATGACAGGGTGTCAAGGCAGAGTCAAGGTGAATTCCCTTCACAGGTAGAAAGGGGTCCACAAGAGGGTCAGAGTCAGCGTGCCAAGCCTCGAGGTCTTCCCAGCACTGTTCAGAGCACAGTGGACAGGATTGCAGCCAACACAGGGCCTTCTGCTGCGGTACACTCAGAGACTTCTTCTGAGTCAAGCAGCGCCATGTCTGCACATGCTCAGGCAACAGAAGAAGAAGAGCAGGTAGCAAGTGTCTGCTGTGAAGCTGACTCAGGATCAGCAAGCCTAGGAGCTCTAGTACAGGGCAGCCCCTCCGGGTCCCCAAACAGGGGCCTCAGGGGTCAGGGTAAGCCCCCCTTGAGCCCTGTCCGGCAGAGCCTGCAGCACTTGGTCCTCTCCCATGACTCTTCTCCCAGCGAACATGCACTGGTGCCAGTAGGCATTGCGCCAGTCATGGGCATGCCTAAGCAGGACATGAATGTGCACTGCAACCCACTGTTCACTGACCCTCTGGCTGGACAGCATGATGCCCATGACAGTCCAGCTCAGAAGCAGATTGCAGACAGATCAGACTTGAGTGACGTTGAGCAGCATCAGCAGCATCAGAAGAAGGCAATTGTCAGTGCATCAGCAGGGGAAGTGAAGGTGGCAGGGCAGAGGGCTATACCAAGCAGCCCGCCATCGCAACTGCAGAGGTCCCTGCGAGCAATCATGCAACAGCACGCCGAGGAGCTGGAGGTATGCATAACGCTGCTGCTGTCGACGTCTTAGCAAATCTTCTGATAACCATGCATATGTGCACTGGACACTCCATCCACAAAAACAACATATCATGTTGTAGCTGCCAAAGCTTGCATGGCAGCATCATCACATTTGCAGCTGAATTTGTCAAGACTGTGGCTGATGTGCGCGCGCTTCAAAACCCGTATGGATCACGCCATGATGCAAGCTGTTTACAACATGTGCTTGTGCAATGTCATCAAGAGCAATGAAGCACATGTGGCTGTTGTATGCAGGACTTCTGAGGCAACTTGATTTGATGATTGCACAGCCACAAAGGTGCTGTACATACAATGAAGCCTGTGGGACATTGCAATTTCTCATGTGCAACGTTTTCAATGTCACATAGTGCCAACAAAGTCTGCATCCAAGCAAAGCAGTGACAAGTTTCAGTAAATCAAGTACAGCTCTGTCAAAGTTTTTGTTTTTGAATCCAACCAGAAGGCAAATGTCAAGCATAGCTCAAAAGGAGAGGAAAAGCCATAAACCTTCTGGTTTTGAATGTGGAATGGAGATTTCGGGGTTGACATGAGCTTTCTCTCTCTAGTTGTTCTTCCACATGTGAACAGAAATGTAGGAAAATTATGTGAAACGTCAAAATATAGAGCTTGAGCTAAGAAGCATGACAGGAAGCAGCAGCTGGGCCTTTGCAAATATCAGCAAGACCTTTTGCCCTACAACAATGAGCTTTGTTCGACTTCCAGTGGGTGGCAAGATGGGGTTGATGCGCTGCAAACCAGTCCATCAGCTGATTGTGCTGAAGCCCAGAATTGCCTTGAAGCAAGGTGGCCAAAGGCTGACATCTGTATCTGGTGACTTAGCGTTCGTGTTCATCAGCTGCCATATGCACATATATGTAGGAGCTTGACATGCTGAGGTGGCTTTGTAGATGGCATCTCAGAAACAGTGCCCCATGGGGTGAAGACAAGAGAGTCACCCACCCTGAAGGACACTGCAACTAAACAGATTGCAAGAGACTGCTGCCTAAGTTTGGCCTCCTGGTGTTCTGCTTTCTTCCTTTGTTTCTGCAAGTCCTTTTGAAAATTTGCAGCTGCACCTGAGCAGTGTCCACCTCTGGTTGCGCTACATTCTTTGGCCGGCCAGGTATAACATGCATGAATCGCTTATTCGGAAGGTCTGAGCAAGCAAAGAAGCCCACTCAGGTGCACACGTACTGAAACTGCTATTTACAATGTATCAGAGCCGACATGCAGGTTAAAACCCAAATTTTGCACAACTCAAGCTGTTGCATGACTTCTCACCACAATTATTGATATTGAGCAAGTGGATGTAAATACGTAAGACCACTGCCATAAAATTGTTTGTTACCTCATTGCCAAGCAATGGTAACAACAGCAACAACAACTAATCTCCAGTTCAAGCAGTGCCAGCTATGTGGGCAAGACCGACTGAGTTTATTCAAATACCACAGAACATTGCATCATATGTAAACGTAAATGCTGCAAGGCTGACCTTATGGCATTTACCCAAATATTATGCCGTGATTGGCCTGTAGCAGCGCCCAATACTATCATCAATCACTTGGTCATGTCAACAATGGTAAAGTCTGATGTCAAAGCAGGATGAACTGGGAAAAGGCAAGCCAGAAGGATGAAATGTGCACAGGCCTGCCAGAAGGATGAAATGTGCAAAGGCCTGCCAGAAGGATGAAACGCGCAAAGGCCTGCCAGAAAATTGGAACGTGCAAAGGCCTGCCAGAAGGATGAAACGTGCAAAGGCCTGCCAGAAGGATGAAACGTGCAAAGGCCTGCCAGAAGCGCCCAAAAGGAGCTAGAGCTCTAGCCCTGAATGTTGCCATTGACACCATTGGGGAAAAAACCACCTGGGGTGGAGGGGCTGCCCAGGTACACAATGGCAAGCACCTCAGCAGGGGTGCGGGCAAAGGCGATGTTGTAAGCACCTGATGGCACCAGGGTCTCAGTCTCTGTGCCATCCTGCATCACACATACTCACAACATGAGCACCTGTGCTAGGCAGTTGTCATGTGAAAGTATGCTGGGGCCTCACTGTATCATTTTGTCACTGTGCTGCTTGACTGCCACCAGCTTGCAGGTACATGAACCAGTACATGAAGTTCTTGACTTCATCACGGCTAACAACAACGACATGTAGTCATGCATGCAATGCAAACACACTACTCACAGCACTGCTGTAAGTATGCCCGCAGGCATATGTTGCTTAAGGCCCAGGGAAGAACAGACTTACCACTACAGTGGTGATACCCTCGTCAGCAGAGTTCATGCTGCTGTCGGCGGCTGCACTGAGCATGCCTCTGGCAGCAGAGATTGTGTCAATGACAGTGCCAACAGGGATGCCGTACTGGTCAAGTGTAGCTCTGTTGTCATACAGAGTCTTGCGAATCTGCAGTCAAAACATGGAGCTCAAGCATTGGCTACCTCTGCTGCAAAGTTTCCACCACATCTGCTATGCCAAGCAAGAAACAACATGTGCTTATATGTGTACACATGATGCATTAAGTTGCACCCGCATGTGCCTGATACAGCAACAAGAAAAAAGACTACAGATGGCACCGAAGTGACGCTTGACTGCAAAAATCGACTGCGACAACAAAATAATAAGTGCGATCACGGCTAGTAACAGCTGATGTGTAGGAAAGCTTACAATGCCTGCGTGGTATGCCTCAACTAGTCCAATGCCGACGGCATTGCCCAACAGAGTTGTGTCGGTAATCAATGGGGCGGCACCATTGTAAGCTGTCACACCTGCACATTTGCAAAGCAGTCAGTGTCAGCCAAACAGAACACCACACCTTGCTGACTGACTTTGAAGACAGTGGTCTCAAGCAGCCTTCAAGCAATGTAGCATTGAGTGATAACTCCAAAACAGCATATGCACGAGTCAGCACAATCAATCAGAGGACTGTGGAAGCGTCTGCATGCATGAGTAAGCAGGTCATTAATGTGACACAGAAATGGCTTCTTGTCCACCTTTGCAGACGGCAACAGCAAGTAGCAATCATGCAGTGTCACAGACAAGAAGAGGTGCAGATTGGATACTGGGCAAAAGGAATTTACCAACATCCTCCAGCAGGAACGCAGCGTCCAAGAATGTGAGGTTAGCTGTGGCATAGCTGAAGACTGGGCTCAATGTGGTGCCAAAGGCAGCATTGGCGGCAGCGCTGAAGGCAGTCAAGTTGATAGCTGGCTGGGCAATGGCTGCAGAACCTATACAGGCGTTCAAGAGACAAGTGAGTGCCAAGGCGTACAGAAGCACACCAATGTCCAGCACGTTTAGCAAAACTGCAGCAGATGCCACAGTGCTTGACTGCATATATCACTCTGCAAAAATGTGGTGCATGATTGTTTTTGCTCTTATGTTAACAAGCGAGATGACAGGGACATGTGGTCAGGCAGTACAGGAATGAATCTCAGCTTGCATATCTGTGTTGTGCAGCCTGGCGAATTGCAAAACCAGTTGTTAGTGAGTGCTGCTTGCTGGAGGCCCTGTGATCCTGACAGGCAAACATGCATGCATGCATACATGCTTTGGAAGAGCCTCATACCCAGGGCTGCTTGAATAGCAAGAACATGGTTTGACTCATCACCAGCCAGCTCGACAGCCAGAGCCAGGGTGGCTGGGTCATAGTTGCCTGCTACACAGCCTGTGGGGTCTGGGCCGCCGTTGTTGCTTGTGATGGGGGTGCCATATGCAGCACAGTGGTAGAAGTTGGCCTGCAGATCACAGCAGATAAAGAAGGTTTGCAGTTCAGATCCTGGACGAACAGCTTGACAGTTCTGTCTAGGCACCTCCACAGAGCAACAGCATCACGGCGATCTCAACACCGCCCTTGATGACCAGCAGTAAGTGCAATGCAGTGGACAGGTTGAAGCGCACCTCGAGGTACTCAAGGTTCAGCGCAAAGTTGTAGATGTCAGCATCTGTGTAGCTCGACTGGGTGAGTGTCCTTGCGGAGGCACTTGCGGCCAGGAGCGCTATCGCAAGATAAGCGCAAAAGCTCTGCAGTCATACAAATAATCTATGGACCGACACGCATGCACAGCAGCGCTAGCGTGCAACGCAGGGCCATGCAGGCAAGCGGAACGAGCCCGACATGTTTGAGACATGGTTGAACCCGCAGAAAGAAAGCAGCAATACGTTTTCGCTTTTGAGCCGCTAGGAAGCGGACAAAAGTAACATGCAACAACCTCAAAAATTGTGCGAAGTCAGTATGCAACAAGATGCTAGGTATATCCGCAGGAATTAATCGCAGCAAGCGGTGAAACTGTCCAGGAACAGGCAACGGCATCAAAAATGAACACGGGCTTCGTAGCTGACGTTGCATGCGTGTGTGTTTCACCCGTGAGCGAAGCGTCGGACAGTCGGGAACTAACCGTCTTGGTGTTCATGACTCGCTCGCTCGCAGGTACGGTCGCCGCGACAAAGACGTCTGGGCCTTCTTGAGCAGTAGTTCACGTTGCAGCTCCAAACGAACGTTCAGGTCGCAATGTAGTGGGCACGGTTGTGCGTCGACTGCTGAAGTCTGCAGTGCATCAACATGGGGTGCTTAGGAGTGGTAAGAATCACAAATCTTTTGCGCACATGGAGTGCACATGTGAGTGATCCAAACGCTGACTCGGACAGCTGCAGCAAGCACTGTGTGAACAGATGATTGATAGCAACACAGCCGGTTAGGCAAGAGCACTCAGCGAAGGCAAGAGATTAAAGAGATCTGCTCGCGCGAACATGGGGGTGTTCTTTGACGAGCCAACCTACCCCGTCATCGACAAGGCTCCCCACTTCTGGAAAACAGGTGATCCGGTAGATGCCCACTCTGCTAACGTACATGCTGCGGACAGTTCTTGAGACCTGTGGCATCATGTGCAGTCGGAAACTTCAACTGGAAGGATTGGGCAACTTTTGCTGGAACAGCAGCGGCGTGTTACCCCTTTGGCTGGGCAGTAGGTAAAGCATGCATGTTTGCTCAATTGCAAAAAAACAACCCGCACTGTCGTTAACACGTACATTTTTCTGAGTGCAGGTGTGGCACCAAAGGTACCTAAGCAGTCTGCCCTCATGGGAGCAACCATCGGAGCACTGGGCGGCTTTATGCTGGCCCACCAGCAGTCTGCAGGCATGTAACCTGGTTTGACTTTAAGGCTTTGCGCGAAAGGAGTAATCTGCCAAGCAACTTGAGGATGCTATTGTTTCCTTTGCAGGGCGTTTGATGGGATTTTTTCCAAATGATAAGGAAGTAGAAACAGGACTTGCAAGCAAGCGGTAGTGAGCTAGTGCATCAATCACACCTATAGTCTCAGTGCACTGAGTCCAATGCACACCAAGCAGGAACAGCCTGCACTACCAGCAGCAGACCATCACTCACTGACAACAGCAGGCTTCTGACATTCCAGCTGTTTCATGCTGTTTCATGCCTTACCAGCAGGTTTGTTGGGCACTTCTAGTGAGTCAGGAACGTCAGAAAGCTTATATTCATCAAGGGCTGCTTCACAGATGGTGTGTCGTACATGCGTCCTGGTGGCAAAACACGTTTGAGAGAGTGACACATGTGCATGCCGATTACAGGCGTTTGCTTTTCTGCGTACAGTGCTGGAGCAAACAACTTTTTGAGACATGCAGCAAGTAGTGCAGCAGGCATGCTTGCAGCTTGAAATTCAGTCAAGCTGCATTCTATCTGTCTGCAATGCTGCATGCCTGTGGTCGACATCATCCCTGGTTATGCAGGCATGCATGACCAGTTGCTATTGTAAGCTTGTCAGTATGATCACCAACTGAAACCGATCTTGATTGCAAGAGACAACTATGTGGAAGACAATATATGTCATAGGGAGCTAAGAATCACCATAATTGACAGCAGGCTAGACTGACAACATTTCTGTGCTAGGCAGAAGTCTCTGCTGGGCAGACAGCATGCATGGCGAAATTGCACTACTGCTAAGCAACCTCCTGCAAACTGATGAAATAGCCACTGAACAGAGTAGATTGGGCTGAAAGGTTCACGGCACCTTGCAGCAAATTTAGTCTTGCCTTCAGCATTATATGAAATAAAGAAGAATGGTCATGGCTGACATGGGGGAGAGACTGGAGGTGAATGATTCAATGGCCGCTGGTATGCTGGTGCCTTCAAAGGAGCAGCAGACCCTCAGCAGCATGCAAGTACTGGCAGCCATCTGTCAGTCTCACTGGGTGCTCAAGCCTGAATGTGATGTGTGACTTGCGCACACGCTCAGTATATCGCTGTGGCATCCTGGCGAGCAAGCTCCAGCAACATGGGATCATCAAAGAACTTGTTGATAGACACGTCTTCACTCATACCCTGCAGCGCAATAGCTGTCATGACTGCACAGCTTACAAGCAACTGTTGTACTGTTACATCTGTGTCTGTGCGTGCTTGACACATTCTTCTCTTCAAAAGCAGCCAAGAATACTGTACGGTTCCCATGAAACATGTGCTGCCAACTTGTGATGCAGCCTGACGATATGCTGTGCTGCCTCATGTGCACAACGCAATCCAACAGTATGGAAATGCTTTCAAGCCAGGATTTCTGATGAGTCACAACTGGATCCACACCCTAGACTGCAATGTACAGAATGAAATGAAAAGGAAAAGCAAAGCATACCTTTCGTCGCCTGGTCTTCACCATGAACTCTCTTGCGAGGTCTTTGGCTGGTGCAGGCTCCAGCGGGCGCAGTGTGACAGTCCTGTCCAGTGGGTCACCAGGCACAATCTGCCAGTGGTCAAACACACTCAAGCAGAATGCTTGACCCTGCACACATGGCGAAAAGCAGAATCAGCGCTGCTTGCGTATCTTGCCGCATTGGGTGCACTTGCTGTAAGGTTGCCAGAGTTGCCTTTGCCAGCAGAAGACTGAAGACAGCTGGCATGCTCAAACATGCAGTTCATGACAGCGAAGTGTGTGATTGACGACGCGCCCTCAGCACACTGCTGAATCTACACTGCAAGACACCCCTGCATCAGCTGTTCTTATTCATGTCCTGGACAAGCAGCTTGTCACTGCCAAGCCCACGAAATATGGTGCGCAACAGTGCCGTGAAAAGCCATAATTGAAAACACAAAACACTTTCTCTCATGAACACCAGGCGGGTCTGAAATGTCTTCAGCCAACTTGAATGATCACATAGAGCCAGCTTCGCATTTGCAAGTTACAACACCAAGAAGACTGGAGCACCACAGCACCAGCTCAGATGACACATCACCTGTGTATCCCAAAGGTACCTAGCTCATCATGAGCTGGAAAGCAATGTTGTTATTAACATTATAATCATTATCGTTGTCATTGTCATTGTCATTGTGATTGTGATTGTCATTGTTATTGTCATTGTCATTGTCATTGTTATTATCATTATTATTGTATTCATTACCATCACCTGTGTGTGATAGCGCAGGTCTGACTCAAAGCCAAAGGACTCTATGACCGGCAGCTCTGCCTCCACAATGAATATGGGAGTGCCTGGCTTGGGCCGATCCTGTGTCACATGCCCTCTTCGCTTTGCCAAGACTGTGTAGATGGCCTGTATACAATCTGCAAAGCAAAGCCCAAAGTGAAACTTTGAGGCTCCAAGACAGCTGACACACGTGCAGTAGTCTCACAGGACCCTGCCGAATGCCAATGCAGGTGAAGCGAAGTGCACACACAGCATGGACTGCAAGAAGCACAGTATGCAGAGAAAGCAGAGGTCAGGAAGGCTGCGTTGTGTGCCGTGCAAAGCGAAGGCACCAGTATTTGACTGGACATACATGAAAGATGCTGGCATTGCCATGCTGCAGCCAGCAAGATGAGCAGTTGGACGATTCACGCATGCATGTAGCCAGTTGGATGATCCACACAATACTGGAGCATGCATGTAGCCAGCTGGATGATCCACGCAATACTGGAGCATGCATGTAGCCAGTCAACTTCACAGATGTGTGATCATGTTAATGAAAGGGCACCTGCAGGTGTCTGGATCTCTACATAATAGACGGGCTCCATGAGGCGAGGGGTAGCCATGAGGAAGGCGCTGTAGCACACCCTCCTGGCTGTGGGGATGATCTGACCCCCACCCCTGTGCAGGGCCTCACTGGCTACAGCTGCATCCAGGATCTTGAACTTGACATTCCTGATGGGCTCGTCACACAGTGGGCCCTCCCTTGAACCCCATTGGAAGCCCTGCAAGGCCCAGCAGGGTGTTTAGTCAGAATGACATGCAGTCTGCTGGTGTTTAGTCAGAATGACATGCAGTCTGCAGGATGTGTCAGATACAAAAGTGGTGCTGTCAGTGCTGAATGGGGTGCTCAAGGCATGAGCAAAATTGGTGGAATGAGAAGCATTGGAGAAACTATGGTTCAAGAAACAGAGATCTGATGAAACAGCTATGTTCATCCAGCCTGGCTGCTGTGTTGGTTCAGATACCCTTTTCTATTCATCTCAGCGAAGCCTCAATGCTTATAATCAGCACAGACAGGGCAAAGCCTCACCACTGAGGTTACTTTGCAATGACTTATTGCACTCATGTCGCAGTTGCTGTGCAGACAAGACAGCTGTGAGATACATAATCACTGTGCAAGAGCCGTACAACTGACAGTTATGATCACGTGACAACATTATTTACAGCTTCAAGTCAACATGAGAAGGAACCAAAAAGAGTCAACCCTCAAAAACAGAATCAAAGAGCTCAACTCAGTAGGACTGGCTTCCTGAACATTGGGAAGGAACCAAAAAAGGGTTCCCATGTGATCAGTCTGCCAGATGGACCCACAAATGCCAGCTTTTCAATACCTGTGTGATGCTCCCCTTGATGGCTCGCAGCAAGTTCTTGTCCACCTCAGCAGGTAGGGTGTCATCCAGCAGCACATTGGGCCCTTGCTTGTCAGGCCCAAAGGCCCACACTGATCGAGCAGCCAGCAAGTCCCAGCTGTACTTGTCCTGGAACCACTCGCTCACCTCCTTGTTTGGCTTGTCGAGGCTGATTTTGCCAGTCTCAATGTCCACAGCCAGACCCTGCACCGCCATGGACCTTAGCAAGCACTGTGTGAAAGTGAATGTGAAACTGCACAAGGGGAGTAGGAATTCTTGGAGCTAGAGTGGCTACTTGACAGTCAGCCAGTTGTAAAGGTCAGAGCACCTGTACGATAACACCACTGATGAAAACCTGGGAGCATTTGTGTGCACATGTTCACCTGCTGTAGAGCAGTACATGTTCCTTTGTTCGGGATGCAAGCTGTGATAGAGGCACACAGAGAGAGGGAATGCAACATTGTCTTCAACTTGTGAAACATTAGACACTGTTCACCATTGCATCTGAAAGCAAAGCGTCTTCCTCACTATGCACAGATGTTGCAGCATGTGTGCGTGACTGTGCATGTGGAACAGCAGGACCTGAGATTTCAGACTTGAACAAGCTGCTTTTACAACTGAGCACGGGAGGAGATCACAGGCCTGCCTCAACGTAGTCACATACACTGAAGGATGCATGTCTGAGGAAACATTGCCTCAAACACTGCAAGACTCTTGTGACAGAAGCGAGCTCAAGACAAAAGTCAGCAGGCCAGCTGTTACTCACTCATGCACACTCATATTATACACACAGAGATGGTGACAGAAGCCTTCATCCTGTGACAAAAGTGAGCGCGCTGCAATGCTGGTGACAGATGCCTGTATAACGCGATAAAGATGTGTGCATTATGTTGTCTATATCCTGTGGCAGAGGTGTGTGTACTACAAAGCTATCAACAGACGCATGTATGCTGTGACAGAGCTGTCTACTGCACTTCAGGGGTGCAGGTGGATGAGGATGTACCTGGTCAAGGGGCTCAGCAATCATGGTGACCTTGTTGCGCTTGTTGGGGGTCTCAGCAAAGCACTTGAGGGAGGAGGTCTCCACCACAGTCTCACAGAAGGACACCACAGGGTCAGCAACCTTGACCTCCACCTCAGCGTACAGCTCACGCAAATCCTGCAGGCAGTGACGTTCAGATTGTGCTGTTCTGACAAAGCCTCACATCCGTGTGCTGACACATACCACAAAGCATGCAGACTTTTCTTGCATTGAAAGGCATGATGTTGTCCTTGTCTTCCAACATGAACTGCAACTGCATGAGAACTTAGGTCGGCAATCTCAAATCTGTTTGCACCAGCATACAGATCCACAATCGCGCATTAAGCACTTTATGTGTTGAGCATGACTATATAGTGGGTTTGTGGATGGAGCAGCTGGACCAGCAAATGCATGAGTATGGCAACACAGAAGCACAGATTTGATGAGTGCAACATAAACCCTTCGACTTGATGTCAAGTCGCTGCAACAGCAGACGATAAAGAAGAGGGTACAAGTCTGACTCAACACCCTGTGTAAGACTCGGACAGCTGCTATGTGTTGAAGGCTCTTGATCTCGCAAACCCAGTTGTTCCCCCAAAATGCACAGCTGATACTAGACAGTGAAGCGACACCAGTTGATGCCCCTATACCTTCATGTGGGTCAGCGCACACCCCTTGGGTGCAATTAGTGTCTCATGTTGGTGCATGTTGGCTCACAGGACCAGGGTTTAGGCACACCTAGTGGGTACCTGGCAAGAATGATTATCTGGAACGCCTGTAAATCATTTTTGTTATCAGTAATAGAAGAGAGTCGAGGGTGGTTTTGTTACCTTCATGAGGGAGTCGAGGTAGATTTCTCCAGTCCCCAGGATGGCATGCTCCCCAGACTCCTCCACCTTAGTAATGGCCAGGGGGTAGCTCTTGTTGATCTTGCGAAGGCCCTCCACCATCTTGGGCAGCTCTGACGGGTTCAGAGGCTCTGTGGCAATCTTCATCACCGACTGGGTCTGGAACTGCAGCGGCTTGAAGATGTGCACCTCTTCATCATAGATCTCTGGGATGATGGTGGCCGTCTTGGTGATTGTAGCGTCCACACCCTCGAGCAGAACCCAGTTGCCTGAACAGGCACACCCACATACACACACATCAGGACTGTTCAGCACAGCTTTGCCTGCTGATCAGCAATGCCGTACTGGCAGCTGTCATTGTAGTAACAGCATGCACACCCTCTGGAAGCGCCCAATCGCTTGTACATTGCAAACAACTCTTTTGCAAGCGATGTTGGCACGAGGACAATTTGCAATGAGATATTAGCATGCACTAGATCCGTATAGTCAGCCCTCATGGACTCAATGACCTGCAACTTCAATATGTGTTGGCAGTTTGGGCTGCACAACAAGGCATCAACTGGAATCTTACAATACCCGTACACTAGCAACAGACATGATCTTGCCAAGAGCTGGGGCAGGCCATAACAGTCTGTCAACAAGGAACAAAATGAAGCATGATTTGCAACACAAAGACTGGGTACTTGTCTGGAGCATCACCTGCTGTTGCCTTAGCGAGAGGGACTCTGTAGCGAGCTTGGTAGGCCCACACTTTGCTCACTTCTGCAGCAGCACTGTCCTCTTCGTCTTCAGGAGTGAAACCCTCTCCAAGCACACGCACCTGATGCACCACACAAGGCCAATTCTCAACTGAGAAGACAGGTGAGAGCGCTCTAGTGAAAATGTGCTTGCATGCTTGCTGCTTGACAGCAAGCCTGCTGGTGACAGCTCATCTCTGGCAAGTATGTATATAAAAGTTGATTTTTAATTCTATGAAAAGGCACATATTGCCAATAAGGCGTGCCTTGCACTGGATTTGCTACTACTGCAGCATGGCTGAACACAGTTCAGAATGCAACAGTGAGCAAGCAACAAGGAGACAGACAGCCTCTTGCTGTTGCTTTCGCACAGACTCAATCAGAGCTTGACAGCGCAGACAATGAGTGCATGGGCAGCTACACCTGCTGCTGTCAACCAATTTCAGAGGCAGGCAATGAACCAATTCAGCCCATTCAACATCAGTTTTGGAGACAGGAGACAAACCAAATCCAGCCCAAAACAGCATTGCAATGGGTGCAACTCACCCTGTCGCCAGCCTTGACAGTCCCACTGAAGACCCGGCCAAAGGCATCAAAGGTGGTGCAGTCCTGCTTAGGGTACAGCTTGGCGATGTGCACCAGCAGTGGACCCCTAGGGTTGCAGTCCTTGATGTGCCCCACAATCTCGGCGCTCTGAGGACCAGAATAGACTCTTGCAACCTGCAGCAAAGGGCATGGTTTTGGGCATTAACCTTTTTTGCCAATACAGCTTTTTTCCCCATGTCAGCAGTCTGAGGACCAGAATAGACTCGTGCAACCTGCAGCACAAAGGGCATGGGTTTGAGTAGTACTGCTTTTCTCAAAGACAGCTTTTTCCCATGTTGGCAGAATGTGTGATAATGGCTTTTGTCACTTCAATATGACAACAATTCATGGGTAGTACAGCTGCACAGTACTGGAGCTGACAGTTATAAGAGCCTGTCTGTGTTTATGCATGAGGTCTCTCTTTGGCTGACATTGTTGCATGACTTGGGAGGTTTCAACAGACCGATTGCTGCTGAGAAAGGCTGAAAGCAGCCACATCAATAAGACAATAGCCAACTGCCCTGTGCTTGCACTGATGCATTGCCTTCAACACATCTGTGAAAGCAGTGGCTGCCAAAAACCTTCAATGCCTATTTACAAACAGAGCCCTCGACCCTCCCAACACATCTGTGCCTCAGCCAAGAACCCCACAAAAGCAATGGCTGGAAGGAATATTTAGCGAGAACAGGGCCCTTGAGATGCTGAACTTGCAAAAACCAATTCAACATTATAGATGCTAATGTGAACCTCATGCTGATTATAGTATCAGGTCATGCACACCGGCATTGCTGCTCACCTTGTTGGCAGCACCGGCTTTGCTGGAAGGGACATGAGCGATCATCATGTCCACCAGGCCCGTTGCGCTGCCAAAGATCTGGGAGCAGGCATCCTTCAGGAAGGGCTTCACATCCTTGCCAAACGTGGATGGCTTCAAGTACACACCAAACTCATCCAGCATCTTCTTCACACTGCTCTCGTGCTCTCCTAGTATCTGCATTGTGGGTGTTTGTGTTCAGACTAGCTGCTTTGTGATGTGCTCATGCTACACTGCATGTGTCCTTTACAACTGAAGCTTGCAATCCCAGAACCTCGACAATAGCAGCTCGCGCTGCACATGCAGATTGGCAGTGCGCTGAACAACAAGCTGCAGACATCAGCAGGGACATAGAAAGTCACCAATCCAAGACATTGGCATGAATCAGTTCAGATTTCTGAAAGACCAACATCTTGCACTCATACAAGCTGACAAGCCAAGTCGACAGCAACCACCAAGTCACAGCTGTCAGGCAGGCAGGCCAGGCAGCAGCAAGCAGGCAGTGACAAGTAAAAGGAACGACTGCATCAAGGGAGCACTGACACAAACAACATTTCGCAGTCTCACAGAGTGGCCTCATCAGTTTGCACACCTGACTGTATATCTTGTACAGAGGGGTCAGAATATATTGTACAAAGGTGCGCTCGGAAGTCTTGTCAGGCTGCGACCTCTTGAACTTGCGAGTGGTAGGTTGGAAGTAGATGTCGCCCCACAGGCGGCGTGCAAACTGCTTGGGGTCCATTGCAGCCCCATACACGTCACAGTACAGCTGAGCAAAGGACAACAGGGTGAAAGACCAGCCAGACTGACACGCTCCAAAGGCCACATTGCCCTTGATGGGGTCAACCTGCATCAGCAGACACCTCATCTATCGCAGCTTTCAATCGTTCCAGAGTTGTCTGACTCAGAGCTCCTCAGGAACCATGAGGAGCTCTGGACAAATTTGCACCATGTCTGCTTAATGACTTGTCCTGCTGATGTAGAGAGTGTGTAGTGCACACAACGCACAGGGCATTGGTCTGATGGATGCATTGCAGTCCTGATACTGAGCAGCTTGGGCTGAAATGTAAGTGCTTTGTCAATACTTTGTCGTGTCACTGGTTGGTGTGTGCTTACACAAGCTGTCTTGCGAATGGGCTGAGGGGCATGTGCAGCATCATTGAATGCTGTTGTCTGTGAGAGGTGATGCATTCAAGCACTTGTCACATGCTGCCTGACATTGCAGGCCTATTCAGCACAAGGTGCATCAATGTGCTCCAGCATTGAGTCCAACATAGACTTGTGTGCAGCTTTTATCAGGCAGTGTCTTTTCACCTGCAATGAATGCTTGCTCTGAGTCCGCTCCTATGCATGAAACAGCTCCCATGCATGACAACATTAGACAACATGCTGGCTCACCTGGAAGGCTGCGTTGTTGCCAGAGTGCAGCTGTATGAGCGAGTTGACTTCATCAATGGTGTGTCGCAGCTTGAAGTAAGCGTCTGTGGGGGGCACTTTCAGCTCTGTGATCAGGCGGTCTACTTTGCTGATGAGCAGGCAGATGGGCAGGCCCTCTTGACAGGCCTGCTTGATGGCCTTCTCAGTGACTAGCATAACGCCTTCCACTGCGTCTACCACCAACAGAACACCATCTGCCAGCCGCATTGCTGCTGTCACCTCATCATTGAAGTTGACATGCCCTGCAGTTTGGAAGTGAGATTGAGGGAAAGTACACTTGCTGGCTGCATTACTGCCGTTATCTCATCACTGGAATTGACTGCATGTTTTGCAGTGAGATCAACACAAACTACAGTTGGCATTCATTGTACATCTGCAGGCTTCCTGTATAACATGAACTTTCTGCTACCTGAACACCAAATCAGAGCTTGCATCAGAAGACATTGCACGACTTCTAGTGAGCTACAAAGGCTCACAACGTTCTGCTACTGCACAAGATATTTACACTCAGCTCAAGGCAGATTGGGATGCAAAGGCAGGTCACAAGTGACAGCAGCACACCAAAAGGGGCCCAGGGTAAAGCATTTGTACCTGGGGTGTCCAACATGTTCATGACAAATGATTTGCCATTGCTGGCCTCCAGAATGAGAGACATGGGGGTGGACTTCATGCTGATGCCGCGTGACTGCTCATCCACTCTGGTGTCTGTGTACCTCAGCGGCCTCTCATTGTTACGCCACTCATACCGCAGGTCGTGTGTCTGCTCCACAAGCATGTCCATCAACTGCACAGCACATCTGTATTCGACGCTGGTTTGAATGCATCAACAATCCTGAGAAACGTAAATGGCTCCGCATTCTGTTCATGTGATGGTCAAATACACATGAAAAGCACATGGCATGTATGTGCTGAGATCAAGGATGATACGCTCATATTGCATAATAAGCTGACTAGCATCGGAAGCCATTCAGCATGTCATGCAATCAGGACACAATGGACATGACTATGTACAGGTCCAAAAAATAAGGTCCTGCAATCTGTGTCTGTAAAACGAGCTCAACCCGCACACACAGCACCCATGTATAGTCAACTGTGCAGCAACACAACACGGCTGTGCATGCAGCAGGCAGCATGCAAGCAGCTTGGATGAGGTTATGTAGGGTTTGGGTTTAGGTTTTGAGCCAGGACCTACCAGAGTTTTGCCATGATGGAGGTGGCCAACAACAGCAACATTCCTGACCAGCTCAGGGTTGTCCATCAGCCCAGCCAGAAACTCATTGCTGTAGTTTGTCTTGAGGGGCTGCTGCTCCAGCATCTCGGCCTTTTTGGGTCTGATGGGGGCAATGATGGGCACCTGCATGTGACAGATACATCTTTCATCACACATGTTGGCTGATCATCGCAGGTTGAGCCTTGTCTGTCACAGTCTGTGCAGCAACATTTCGTGTGGCAGGGACAAGTTATCAGCCGTAGTGTACTACAGACAGCAGGCTGTTGTCACCTCTAAAGGCTGTGCATCCTCCTCCATGACTAAGGTTTCAGTTTCCTTGCCGTACACTTCATCTGCTGTAGGATAGTACTTCTTGTCTTCGTGTAACACCACAGCCGTCTCAAGGTTATCCTCATCGTCAACTTGGCCATCCACTTCCATCAGACCGGCTGCATGACGAACACAAATCACAGTCATGCTGCCAAGAACAGTGAAGTGCCCATTGGTCAGGACAGAAGGTAGAACAAGACTGCTCTTGCTTGCTTGCTGCTAGAACACTCGTATGGGAGTCCATTGTGATGCAAGCATGCTGCTAGAATGGCATGCACGTGACTTACTTGTCATGTCCATGCGTCTGTTTGCAGCCTCTTCTGCTTCCTCCAGGTCTTCTGCCTCTGCCATTTCATCGAGTTCTTCCTCTTCCTCATCCTGAGTAACCACACTTTCTTTGTGTGGTATAGCACAATGGATCACAGGAACAGTCAGCAATGGAAGTATTTGTTGTGGGCAAGGCCTTGAGTAGCTCAGCGTGCATACCTCACTGCCTGACAGCTCAGGCCCAATGTAGTTACCGAACTCGTCATACAAAGAGTCATCCATCTTGAGAGCTGCTAGCTACCCTAGTCTCTTTTACGCAGTTTGAGTGGCACAGGTGTTGTGCACGTCAACAACACGTCACGGTGATCAGATGCTCACGCCACAACTATTGCCTGGCACAGCCGCGTCCCATCACATGTATCATGGGCACTAAAAAACAGTGATCGCATCATGGCTGGAGCACGACGTCTTGCGCAAAACGTTTGCTGAACACCTGCATGCTCAACTACGAGCAGGAGAGAGACCGTCGCTGATGAACCCTAACGGGTTTCAGCACCCCCCTCAGCGGCGGGAACGGCGGTGGCTAAAACTTGTTTGCAGAGTCCCCTCGAAATCGTCAGGGTCAACTCGTTTGAATCGATAACGTTTCTGCCGGGCGAGCTGCCCTTTTTTCTGCCCGGTGGAAGCTGCAGTCGTGATTTGCCGACCTGCGTGAGGTGTTGCGCCTCTGGGTCGTGCATGTCTGCGTGATGGCTGCAAAACCTGTGTAGTCAAGTTGAACCTCCAGCCGCTTGCCCAGTTGTTCACAGCTGGTTAGCTGTTGCACTGTGGGCAGAAGGTTCAGCATGGGCTGCTTTGGTCGGAAAAAGCAGGAACCATTGTCAGATACAGAGCAGGTCTGACTGTGTTGTTGTCGCGGTCAGTCCAGGCTGTTCCTGGTCCACTTCGGCGTTTACTTGAAGGACTTTTTTTTCCACAGGTCATCAGTACTCACAGGAGATGCCGAGACTTGATCTACTTGATACTCTTTGCTGTTTTCTGGGGGGGCATGCTGTATGTGGCATATCTTGCCTTCCACAAAGGTATAGCTGTTCCAAGCTTGTGTTGCATCACTTTGCGTTGCTCACCCCAGTCCTGCCTTTTACAAATCATCTTGCTGATTTCAGGCAAGCCAGAGCGCCTGGAATATGGTGTTGACTCATATGGCAATCTATGTGGTGTCAACGATGACTGGGATGGCACGGGCGGCCCTGACCTGACCTTGAAGACAAAGCTGTACTACCTCAACCCACTGGAGCTGCTGAACCCAGAGACTGTTGACACAGCCAAGGCCATCTGTGTTGAGGAGTGCCCTGTAGCAGCAGATATCTGTGGCGTCGCAGAGTTTCCATGCACCACAGCTGCTCAGTATAGGTTAGTTGCAGACATAGCTGCACAGAGACGCTGATCAAGCCTTTCCACTCAACATTGAAGTCGTACCACACCGCCACGAGCCTGCCTGACTCACAGCTCTTCACAGCTTGTTTGTAGGCTGCTGCTTTGTGTTCCTTTGCATGATGTCCTGCAATCATACACTTGCCTGATTACACAGCATGCTTGCATCATCAACACATTCATGGGCTTGCAGGTGTCCATACTACAGAACAGCAGAGGATGGCTTGTACGGCACCTTGACCATCACAGCTGATGAAGGCGGCTATGCCGACACTTACTGGGACAGTCTGACCACTACAACACTGAGCAACAGCCAGTGTGGCATTGACCTAGCAGGCTTCCCTGACAAGTACCAGAGTGCCTTCCTGGCAGACCCTAACAGCCCCACCTGTGGGCAGTGGCTGCAGTTCACCAGCCAGTATCCTGGCAGTGGGCCTTGCTACCCAGTGCTTGTGCAGACTGTGGACCACCTCAACAGGTGACAGCCCCTTACCAACCCTGAAGTGTGAGAAAAGGAAAGGAAAGGCAAGACTACGCCTCTGGGCGTCAATTTCATGAGCCAAGTATTATGCTGGGCTGCCCAGGGCTCTGAAGTCACTAGTACCACAGCCCAGGATGAAGTTTTGTAAGCATTGCTGCCAACAGGCATTGCTGCCCATATGCTGGCTGCATTGCATGAGCAGGCAACTTGGTGCTTCTGCTTTGAAGGGAGCAACCAGCTGGATACTGTGCTCAGTCAAGCTTTCAACCCACAAGTGCGTGTGTCAAGGCCGGAGGAGCAGAATGACAGAAACAAGAGCATGTCTGATGCCTACATCAGCAAGACCATCATCACAAATAAATTAACAACAAATCACACATACATTCAGGATACTTTCAGTCTACCTTTGCAGAGATATTGCTCGGGACTTGACAACACATCATCGGCGCCTGATAAGCTACATCATTGCATGACTTTGATGCTTGACCATGACTCGCCTAAACATCTCTGCTGCTGACACCAACAACATGTGCAGGTGCTTCCCAGACTTTGATTCAGCGCTGTTGGCTGATGTGGTGACAGCTGTGGGGCTGAAGGCTTACAATGGCTCATCAACGCTGTACAGCAGCACCTTTGGGTCAGCAAGCCAACGCCTGCAACGCTACATTGCTGACATCCACAAGGGCATCCTCATCATCCTTGTCTCAGGTAAGTGCCCTGCCCCTTCTCACATGACACTGAGGCTGTCTGTCTCAGGCCTGTCATCATGCGGCAGCAAATGCCCATGCAGCATGCACAGCTGTGTTACATCTCCACAGCAAGGGTCAGCGTCCAGTGCAACAGGGTCAGGAGTTCTCAGCAGCAGCAGCAGCAGCACTGATGGGGGTTTCAAGTGCAACACAATGCAACTGTTTGCCATCGCAAAGTGTGTCAGAAGACGCCCATGTTGACAGCCTCCCATTAGTAAGCCGCATAGCCTCAGACAGACAGACCTGTATCATTCTCACTCAAGATTGCTGGCTATCTGACAACAAAGGTGCTCAACAATTGACATGTGGGCAGCTCATGGTATACAACAGGACCACAGGAGTCTTACTTATGGAGATGATGCAACTGCAGGACTGGCTGCTGGCATGTTCCTGTCTTTGATTTGGATGGTGCTGCTGCGCTTTGCTGCTGGCCTCATGGCATGGGCCGCCGTCCTGTCAGTCAACATCTTGTGTGCAGCATGCACAATGCTTGCCTTCCTCAAGGTGTGTCTCCTGTGCATTCTGTCTGACACTGCCAGGCAGTCAGCTTGCACTCCTGAGATGAACACGGCTCAAAATGTATCAAACAAGTAGATTGCGACACCAACACCACCAACTGCTTGGCAGCTTTGTGTTGATCACAGCCTCTGCTTTCATCAGTCATGATGTAGTCATGATTGGCCTATTGTACATGGCATACCCTGATGGTTGCCGGCATGAAACCTACCCATGATTGGGCATCAGCTCATGTGTTTCATCAGTCATGTCCATGCTGTCAGGCACATCCTCATTCACACTGCGAACTGAATGATTTGCTGATGATTGCAGTCTGGCATCTTTGGCACAAGCCACTTCTATGCCTTGGGAAGCAGCGTGGCTGCAGAGCTTACAGCAGCAGAGAGCACAGATGCTTCAGACAGGAAGGCATGGCTGATTGTGGCTTACATCATGGCCGCCTGCACGGCCATCCTTATCCTGCTCACCTTGCTCATGCTGCGTCGTCTCAAGGTATGCATTTAAGCTCACATTCATGAGCTTTTGTCCAGCAGCCAACAGCCATTTTCATCCTGCTCGTCTTGCTCCTGTTGCGTCGTCTCAAGGTATGCATCCAAGCTCACATGCATGACCCTTTGTCCTACAGCCATTCTCATCCTGCTCACCTTGCTCATGCTGCGTCGTCTCAAGGTATGCACCCAAGCTCACATTCATGACCCGTTGTACAGCCATTCTCATCCTGCTCATCTTGCTCATGCTGCGTCGGCTCAAGGTATGCATCCAAGCTCACATTCATGACCCTTTGTCTAGCAGCCAACAGCCGTTCTCATCCTGCTCATCTTGCTCATGATGCGTTGTGTCGAGGTCTGTATCCAAGCTCACATGCATGACCCTTTGTCTAGCAGCCAATACCCATTCTCATCCTGCTCATGCTGCGTCGTGTCAAGGTATATATTCAAGCTCACATGTCCCTTTGTCCTACAGCCTTCACTGAGTGTGTAACCAATGGTAGCTTGCCTGTTGTGCTGAAGAATGACTGCCATTGTGTGTATATAGAATATGGAAGAAATGATTACACCTGTCGGCGTCAATTTATTTACAAGCCAAGTGTTGTACCGAGCTGCGCAGGGTGTGCATATACACCATACGTGACCCGGTCCAAGCGTCCAGTCGTGAGAATTTTCAGGATCCTCAAGCGGCATGCCGTCTGAGATCTCAATATTCAAGTGCCAAATCTTCTGAGCAGAGCAAGCTGCAACAGCTCCTGGCAACATATGACCGATAAACATAGACAAATAGCTTTGACTGATCTGGACTCAGCATTCTCAGAAGTCACAGAACTGATCTTTGCTCCGCTGGGTCCCAGTTGCCCCCTAGGACTATACATATTGAATCGAATCAAATCACATCGAATCAAGTCGAATTGAATTGAGTGATGTGGACATGCAGGTGGCCATAGCATGCATCAAGGTGGCCAGCCAGGCAGTCAGCACCATGCCCAGCCTCTTCTTCTTCCCCATCATCCCTTTCATCATGACGGTGTGCCTGATTGTGTACTGGGTGGCGGTGGCCGGCTACCTGTACAGCGCTGGCACCATCACTGCCAAGCTGACCACAGCTTCCTCCTCCACTGCTCTCACCATCTCGGTGAGTCACCATTGTCTATATCACATTCGTGTCATGTAGTTGTGATATGCCTATTGTGCAAGGCATAACCCGATGGTTGCCAGCAGAGATTTATGATTCCTGCTGAGACTGAGGCCCTACCCCTTGAGGGGGCATTGTCTCTTGTGCCACGCCACTAGCAGCAATGCTGCTGCTCATAGCGTATGTATGACACAGGTGTTTTCTTTTGTTTACCATGCTTTGGATTGGGTCATCACATGCCTTGCATAGTATCCCTTGTCTCCTCCTATAGACAGCCTTGGGGGCTATGTGTACAAAGCGGCACAAGTGTCTGCTGTGTCTACCATCGAAGCTCAACAAAGTCTACAACAGAGCTCAGCAGCACTCACTGAGCTATGCAATAGTGCATGTGAACTACATATGGTCTGTGTTTGGCTGAAGCAGACAGTCTGGTGTGGACTTATGTTATAACCCCTATTGAGCAGAGGCTTTTCAGGAAGAAGTCCACTTTTCACGCACTAGACAATTGCTGCCAAGAGGACCGTCAAGATATATTGCAAGCGCTCCAAGGTAGCAACAAGCCCAGTCCTACCAATTCGCTTCAACCTTTGGTCACATCTGCAGGCTCTGTATGATGCTGCGTCATCAGGGGCATCCCCACCACCCCCCAGCCCACCCCCGCCCCCACCCCCGGCAGGTGCTGCTGACCTGTCAGACGCTGCCTGTGCCAACAACCCCACCTGCTACTACACCATGGAGTGGGACAAGAAGCTGGAGTACCTCTTCATCTACCATTTCTTCGGGCTGCTGTGGACCAACCAGTTCATTGTTGGCTTTGGGTACGCCTCTAAACAAGCTCTCATAACAACACTGTCATTATGTTTATTGTCACTATTGATGTCATCGTTGTCAATTCTATTAAAAAGGATGTTGCTGCTTTTATTGACACTATCATCGTGTGACGCTGTCCAGCACTCCTCTTCATCTTGCATAGCATGAAGACACATTCATGCTCCAGTTCGGCGTTGCACGTTTCATCACAGCAGACACTGCTTTGGTCAGCCTCTCTGCACTCCCAATTACGGCGTGCAGCTTTTGCTCTTTTGCTTGTGCTGTGGCCAGATTGCATGTTCTTCACGTCTCTGTCTGCATAGGTATGTGACTATTGCTGGTGCGGTGGCACACTTCTACTGGGCAAAGGGGGAGAGAGACAGGATGCCTCGCTTCCCTGTTGGCCTTGCTCTCAAGAACACCATCAAGTACGCTTGTCTTGCTTGCTTGATGTCTGTCCGTATGTCTGTCTGTTTGTCTGTCGGTCCTTGTAAAATTTTGCAGAAGCAATACCACGTGTATGACCACCTTGTATGCTTGATGCATGTGCACAAGTGATGGTGGAAGTTCACGATGTATTTGTGAAGCTGTCGGACTTTGTTGTCCCTGCTGTTGATGCTGCAATGTGCCGGAGTACATGCCGAGCCAAGATTTATCTGAAACCTCAGCTGCAAATTCAAGTGAATGATGGTACATGCTGCCTTGCAGTATCTATCGGTGTTTCAAGCAACAAGTAGGCTGCTGCAGATGGGCTTGTAGAAGAAACAGCCCTGCCCAATTAGCCTCACACAGGCAAACCACCCCCAAAGCCTGAAATTGTAGTATATTTGTTTCAGTCCTAAAAAAGTATGGGATGGAAGGCAATACACTTCGCTGCAGCTGTTTGCAGCACGGCATGTCATGCATTCGTTACCATGCTGCCCGACCATCAGACCTCTCACATACAACCAGCCTTTTTACACTACCCAGCTGTGGCAAACTCAATGACTTGAGCAAACTCTGTTTGCACCTTGCGATGGGGAGACTCACCATCCCATATGGTCCATTCACCATCCCAGATAGTCAATTCCCTATCCCAGATAGTCAAATTTTCTATCCCAGATGGTGCAAACTGTTGTCTGTGTTGATGACAGGTACCACCTGGGCTCAGTCGCTCTGGGCTCCTTTGTGGTCGCCCTGATCCAGTTTGTGAGGTTCCTGCTGGAGTATCTGGAGAAGAAGAGCAAGATTGCCCAGGCTAAGGCAGGGGTGGCAGGGGCGTTTGTGAAGTACCTCATGTGCTGTGTCAACTGCTGCATGTGGTACCTGGAGAAGGTGGTCAAATTCATCAACAGGTGATCATGCACAATCAAGCTGTTGACGGTGTCGAACTCTGCGGCTCTTTTCCATGTTGCTCCAGTTTCTGATACCCTGATCCTGAGGGTCTGACCCAAATACATCGACAGAAATTCAAATGTCGGAGCCTGCACATTACCCATGCATGCCCGTATCCGCTGCTCCTTGGCATGAGCAGTTCATGCATGCTGACTATGCACTTAGTTCACAAATGTGCAGGTAGTAGTAAGGGGTGGCAAGACATGACAACATTCCTGTAGGGTGTTGCTAAGATGCACCAGGCACCTCCAGGCAGTGCACGCATGCTTTGGGTCAAATTTGCTGTCGTTGTCTCCTTGATAGGTTGAGTTGCACATACACGCTCCCAAGATTACACTGATTTGCAGAGCTTGGTGAAATGCTGCTGTCATTGTCTATTCTGCTTGTATAGCATTGTAAACTGCAGCAATGGTGCCTGTAGTCTGCTTTATAGCAGCGCAAGCTTACAAGCAGCCTTTTATGCAGGAACGCTTACATCATGGTGGCTGTTCATGGCAGTGGCTACTGTTCATCAGCTTTCCATGCCGCTAAGCTCATTCTGAGCAACATTCTGCGCATTGCTGCGGTCAACACCATAGGAGACGCCCTTTTGTGGCTTGGCAAGGTACGTTCGAGTGCTTGCCTATTGGCATGCACATGTTCAGCTCATCATATGTAAGCCACAGCCTGTGCCTACCACCAATTGTGCATAACAGGACAAAGGCTACAGCTGACCCAAAATTTCTGTGCTACTGCAGATCTCGGTTTGTGCAGGATGTGGAGTCATTGCCTTCTTGATGAGTGACCTGACATACTACACTGACGCCACCAAGTATCCTGCCACCTACCTGTCCAGTCCCCTGCTGCCGATCCTCATATCTCTGCTTGTGGGCTACACTGTGGCGCAGTGCTTCTTCAACGTAAGCAATGCACCTCATGGACATGCATTGAGTGACTGTTCCATACTCTCTTTGGCGACAAGCAAATTGCAAGATGTCATCAGTAAAAGAATGCACACTGGTTGCAGGTGTACGAGATGGCAATCGATACCATCCTCTTGTCTTTCTGTGAAGACTGTGAGTCACACAACGGAGACCCACAGTATGCACCACTGCTGCTGCTTGGAGCCATTGGTAAACAGGTGCTGGTAAAGGAGCGCAAGCTCACCAAAAAAGAGACCGAAGCACAAGCGAAGCGTACCAAAGAGTTGAGCAGGAACAAGGAATTGTACAGCATCAAGGCTCACTCAGCTTCTGGTCCAGCAGTTTGAATGCAGTGACAGCTTTTGAAGACCATGACTCAACTGTCTGACTGACTGAATTGCTGCAGTCTGTACGTTTTCCTTTGGCTGAACATTGTGGAAGCCTTGCATTTTATCCTTGTGTATAGGTCATTGCTATCAGAGCATGCTCCATCTTTTGCAGTCCAAGGCGACAGTGATGATCTAATAGCTGAGCTGCAGGCATTTGCATCATTTTTGGATGGGCTGGATCTTGAAATGGGCGCTCATCAAGGAGAACACCATGCATTTCAGATCCTGCAAATGTGCCGACACAGCAGCTTAGATGATGTCGTTGACATTAATGCTGGGGCAGCAGCACAGCTCGCAAACACTGACCTGCACAAGGTAGTAAAAGACCCTCAAACCATCAGGGTCTTTGCTTTGTTGTACTTGCATAAGGGACCCCAGCTTCGTGGTGCAGAAAGAGATGTGCTGGTCCCCAAGAACAACCTCGAGCTCCTGCCTGCCTACTCTGTCAGGTGCAGGCCATTCATTGTCATCCTCCTTCAATATCTACAGCAAGACAGCCTTCTGTCAAGCATTTAATGCATTGATCGTTACAGTGACAGCACAATGGGGGGTCTACCTCGCTATCCACCAGGATTCTCCTGAGCTCGTCAACAACTGTCTTGCTGACATGTGCTTCTTTTCTGATCATAGTGTCGTTTTTGTAGTTCGAGTTGTTTGCATAACGCATCTGTACAAAAGACTTGCGTTGGCGCCAGGCAGAATGCAATTTGACAGTGTCGCACATGAAGTCAAACAGCAAGCATACCTGACCCCCGGCTGTGAACTCGAACTCAAGGAACTCGTGACCAAACTTGCCCTTATGCCCAACATAATATCTGCAGTAAAAGTCGCCCTTGGGAGCAGCCATGCCGCCCTTGCCGTCAGCAACAGGCTTAGCCAACAGGCAGCTCGGCCAGAGCCTTTAAAACTTGAACTTTAGTATGATTTGCTACAGTCAGAGATCCTTGCAACGACAAAGGGATTTTGGGGAGCTGCTTATGTCTCTGAGTCTACAGTCTGTCGATCCCGATCACACAGCACCCGTTGAGACAGAAGTCGTTTGACCAGCGTTGCGCACTCACGACCAAGCCAGCTGCAAACACACCATAGCAGGGTTTCCGAACTTTGTTCCAGGGTTAGTACCGTGTCAACGTGCGAAGCTTTTAAACGAAGACTAAAACGGCTGAAGTCTATGGGTAAAGGCCGAATCTAAGATAAGAAGAAATTGGCAGCCAATCAGCGAAGCCATCGAGGTTCATTACGAACCCAAAACCGTGTTACAGCTAAGTTACAACCGTATTTACCGCCGGAATCATGGCGTAAGCTGCTGTACATCGTGACATAGCGTGGCCAGGATTGTGGATTGGCACTGGGATCTTGTTACCTTTGCTGCAGTTAGAGACGTGCGCCTCGCGCCTGACGCATCGCAGCTGCGTTTGCTGGCTGTTGCATGATAGCGTAAATCTTTGCGTCGACCTTCGGCCATGGTTCACACCGGCGGTTTGCAAGGTCGATTGCCTGGCTGCGGGTGTCACGGAACACCGGTCGGATGTAAACCCTTCCGAGGAACGCAGTTGCATTATCGCAAGACGTCAGCCAGCAGTCGGGTAGACGTGCAGACCCACTGCGTTACCTCAGTCTCTAACGTGTCCAATGTCAAGTTGCCAGCGACGCATAAAGAAGCTAGTCAGCGAGCGCTTGATCAACTCAGAGCCTCAAGTAGTATAGTAAATAGTGAGCTCTCTGGACTAGCTTGTTGAGAGATACCTTGACCTGTCTGGCAATTTGTATATGCGCATCAGGACTCACAGTAGTGCTTTGCTACTGTGAGTCCTGGCACATCCCCTATTGGTTGCATTTCGATGCTGACACATCATGATGCTGATACACAAATCTTGTGCAGGATATGCAATGGAGAAGAAAAGCAGCATTATAGCTATAGGTCTTACCATCCACAACACTCCTGTAGAGATTAGAGAAAAGCTGGCCATACCTGAGGCAAGTCTCGTGCAAAGCAAGCATGCCTGCATTCTTCTTTCTTTCCTTGATTACAATGGTCACACTGGCTGACTTGTGTCTTGTTCCAGGCTGAGTGGCCTCGAGCTATTGAGGAGCTGTGTGCCTTTCCCCACATTGAAGAAGCAGCTGTACTCTCCACTTGCAACAGGATGGAGCTGTACGTTGTTGCAGTTTCATGGCATCGGGTATGTTTCTGACATTCCTGGCAGGAACATATAATACTCGAGTCCTGAGCGCTGGCCAGGCTGCTCATCTTGCAAGTCCTAACTTCTGTGCACCACAAGACACTGTGTTGACAATGAGACACTGTGTTTGCAATAGGACATGACATGTTTGCTGGCTGTACAGGGAGTGCGTGAGATTGAGGAGTGGATGTCTCACAGCAGTGGCTTGTCTTTGGCAGAGCTGCGACCACACATGTTTTTGTTGCGAGATAGAGATGCCACTGGTCATCTGCTCAAGTAAGCACTTTGCTTATCTGATGTGGCTGCTGCATTTCTGCATCCAGATGCAGGCACTACATCTCTCTATTCCAAAGCAAACGTGTTGTGGGTTTCAGCCAGAATACGCGTGCAGTCAAAGCTATTTGCATGCATATGCTATCCTAGCTCTGTGCACGCTTGAAGTTGTATGTAAGCGGTTTGCCTCTCACATCTCATGTCATCTGTGCAGGGTGGCAGGTGGTCTGGATTCACTGGTCATGGGTGAGGGTCAGATCCTAGCACAAGTCAAGCAGGTCTACAAAGTTGGTCAGAACTCAACAGGCTTTGGCCGGCATCTGAACGGCCTCTTCAAGCAAGCCATCACAGCCGGCAAGCGTGTACGTGCAGAAACATCCATCTCATCAGGGGCAGTCTCAGTCAGTTCAGCAGCAGCAGAACTAGCGCAGCTAAAACTCCCCTCTCGCAGCTTCTCAGATGCCAGGGTCTGCATCATAGGGGCTGGCAAAATGTCACGCCTCCTGGTTAAGCACTTGGCCAGCAAAGGCTGCACTGATGTGATGGTACTCAACAGGAGCAGACCCAGAGCAGAGGCACTGGCTGAGGAGTTTCCTGAAGTCAGCTTTGACATCAGGCTCATGGACCAGCTGATGCCTTCAGTACAACAGTGTGATACCATCTTCGCAGCTTCAGGCTCTGAGGCGATACTGCTACACGCAGCTGACATTGCAAACATGCCAGCTGCGTCAGAGGCAGTAGGCGGCATGCGCAGATTCTTTGACATATCAGTGCCCAGGAATATCGCCAGTGATGTCAACACTTTGGAGACCTCAGCGCATGTGTACAATGTGGATGACCTCAAGGAAGTTGTCAGCGCAAACAAGGAGGCACGGCAGCAAGCAGCGCAAGAGGCAGAAGTGCTACTCAAGGACGAGCAGCTGGCCTTTGAAGCGTGGAGGGATAGTTTAGCTACAGTTCCCACCATCAAGGCACTTAGAGGGAAAGCTGAGTCAATCAGATCTTCCGAGCTTGAAAAGGCTTTTAGCAAGCTTGGGGATGGTCTGACCAAGAAACAAATGAGAGCTGTTGAGGATCTCAGCAGAAACATTGTGAACAAGCTGTTGCACGGGCCCATGACAGCGCTGAGATGTGATGGCAATGATGCTGCAGCTGTTGGTGAGACATTGGCCAACATGGAGGCCCTTGAGCGCATGTTTGACCTTTCCAGGCTTGAGATTGCTGCCAGTGCTGCATTACGGAAGTAAACATTGTCTGCAGGAAACATGCTGGGTATCCTCTTTTGTGGATCCACACTGACATCTGTTATGTGACCGTTGAGTGCTCAACAGTGCAACTGTACTGTTCTGAGTTGCAACATTTTTGTATCTTTTGTACCTTCATGTTTTAGATGCTGTAGCTGATGCTTTATTTGAAAACGTAGCACCATTTCAGTCCCACACGAGTACTGCTGTACTGACAAAAGGGTTGGCCTGACAGTACGCAATTTAATTTATGCTGCATTGCTGCCTGAGGTTCTGTATGCTTCTGCTGGGCTGCACTTGCATTGTTCATATCGTGATTGTGCACACAACGCTCATTGCTTGCAAAACTTGTGCTAGGTGTTGACTGTTCATGCCCATGACTTCAAGGGGCAAAAATTTCGTTTCGCAGTCGAAGCTTTACTGCTCGTTGCAAGCTGTGATAATCTCGATATCCACTCTCACCTGCTGTGTTGTGCACAATTTGTGTTCGCCTAAATAATTATTAAGCAATTGATGACTGTTACATGCCATGATCCTTCCAGCTACTCAGATCAGTAAAGTCATGGTGCAAGCTAGTGCTGTTGAACCTGCCCATTTTCCTGAAAGCCTTGAGGCATGGTGACACACAGCATCAATTGTATCATAGACACATAAGTGACATGCATCGAATCAGAGGCTTCAAGAGTACAGCATGACAAAGCAGCAAACTGTTCTGGTGGCTGAAAGTGGCTCAGAGCAATGTGCTCTGCACAGTTCTTGGACTGCTATGGTCTACGTAGTTCTGTGGCGCAACTGCACTCAATCAATGGGCTCTATGAGGACTGTCTCCTGCTTGGCTTGTGCTAGACCAACATCACGCAAGCTGCCAGGGGTGCCTTCAGTGAACACTCGCCGTGGGTACTGTGCTACACAGCGATAACTTCCTGGAGGAAGGTTCTGACCTTGTGTGTGTACGTCAATTGCATCAAACAAGCTGTTGAGCTGATCTGTAAATCTGAACCTGCAGTTGACACCACTTTGGTCAGAATGCCATTTAAAGGTTCCTTGACTTGGCTGTGTCCAGCTCTACACACGTGGACCAATCCAGATGTCATGCAGTGGTTGATTGTGCATCTCAGCAAAAAGATGGCTTACCTGCATCACAAGATGGCATTCCTGCATGCATGCTGTGCATCAAACTTTGGAAGCTGGATGATGCACAGCACCCCCTGGTCTCCATTCTGACACGTTGCACCATGCTACATGAGGCCAACATAACCCAACATACCAAGATGCAGCAGAAGCAATATTACTGATTGGACAGACAGGCCCAGAGAAGCAGCACTGCAGCTGTGGTACTGACCTGCGAAGGAATCTGGTGCCGCCAGGCATGCGCACTGCCACTTGCACAACATCCTCCTGGCCTGCAGCAGGCTCTGCTGGCAGCGCCTGTCATTGCACCAACACCATACTCAGATGCACAACCACTGAGTGCAGACACAGAGCTGGAAAGGGAGCGCCAAAGCCATGTATGTCACTGGGCATTGATAAGGTTAAGACCTGTGGAAAATTTGGATTGATTCTTGAGGAAACTCAAGGGAACTCACTTACTTATGCGGCCAGGGCATGGTACACATATGGAGCACACACCATAGGCCATGTTTCTGGTCAAGTGCTCTGTGCAGCAGATGCTAAAACGCAAGCAATGTGGGGTAAGACTGTACCAACCTGCTGTTTTCTTTGCAAAGTCTGCTTCAGATTGGCTTCCTTGGCGTCGGCAGCTGCCTGCTGTTCTGCCACCTGCCGAGCAGCTGTCTCTTCACCTTCTCTCTTTTCCCGCTCAACCCGCTCTGTTGCCATCCTCTTATCTCTATCTGCCTGCACACCCACCAAAACAGTTTGAAGGGGTAGCAATTCATAGGAATTGCAACCCTGCCTTACTGAGCACTTGCACTTTTAGTTATGAAGCAGGATTTGACTGTCACCTGGGTTACTCTCAAGTGCTTACATTGTTGTCTAGTACTGCCAAGCAAGAATCATGTTGCAAAACGAAGCTTGCCTGTCTTGCTGTTGCATTTGCTGCTAGCAAGTCTGTGCACTGTCCTCAATGCATCAACGCAGGCAAATTTAAGCAGCACCTCCAATCAGGAGCGCATGTCTCCATACACTCAAAGTTTGAGATCTGCATGAACCACTCGCCATCTGAAAAACATTGCAGTAATTGCTGACCTGTAACGACTGCTCGTAAGCGTAGTCCTGCTCTTGTCTGACAGCCCGGCCAGCGACAGCTGTGGGGGACATGGGCTGATCAGGCCTGGCTGGCTGTGCACTGAAGTCTGGAATGCGACCCTCATAGGGGATGCCCAGCATGGCAGCCTCCAACATCCTGTTATCAGTCACGGTCCATGTCAGACAGTGTGAAACTGCAATTTGCTGTTTATCCTACTTGGTTGAAGCTATCAGGATCAAAGCTATTATGTCGTTGAACCAGGCTGAAGTAGCAATGTGCAGCAATCAGAGGTCATGGCATCCTGCCCAGCTTTTCATCCAGCAAACAGGTGCTGTTTTCAGCACTACATGCAAAAGCCTGTGTTGAACTTGACAACTGCAATGCTGGTAACTGCTAGTTTCACAGTCTTGGTACAGCACAGCTGAAATCACATTCTCTTTGCATACACTTTGTAAGTCAGACTTGAAGCTTTGCTGTACCAAGACCATGTGCAAGATGAGACCGGTGTGTCACAGTGTGCATGGTACCTGGCTACACAAGAGCTGATTCCCCTCATGGGGTAGGGCCTGAGTCTCAGCAGTGTGAATTTATGCCAACAATAGTAGGGTTGTGCCTTGGGCAATAGGCCTATTACAACTAACTAACAAATGGGTACCTGGCTTCCTCCACATTGATGTCTGATGGCATGTCTGGCATTGCAGCAGATGAGTGGGCTGCTGGACCATTGGCAGAGGGCACAGGTGGGGGCATGAAAGGGGCAGAAGGGCCATAGGGCCCCATTGAGGCGGTGCCAGTGCTGGCAGAGGGCATGGCTGATGGTATTGGCAAACCCAAGCGGCGACCTGCATCATCGACAGAAGTGATGCGAAGCTAGAGTGCATGTACTTCATCACTTAGCGGCCAGGCTCAGCAGCATCTCACAGACAGCCTGGTAACCTTCATTGCAACACTTTGCTTGGTGCCAAGCAAAGTTGGGGTAAAGAATGTGCGGTTTGCCCAGGAAATGGGGTGAAGAATGTGCGATTTGCCCATGGAGTGGTGAGTTGCACGTGCAATTTACTGTGCATGTGGGACTTCAGGCACAGATCCAGACATGACTGAATGTACCCTCTCCACAGCATCAAAAGTGTCACAAACGTCCTCAAATGCAGGAAAGCATGTCCCAGTTCAGGGCATTGACATCAAATCAGTATGCCGATGGCACAGGACTCTAGCTGGTGGATATGTCTGTTTTTCTCTCTTACTTCAGACAGGAAAGTGGGTATCCAGCTGGAGACAAAGTTCTGAACGTACCAATTGCCTGCAATGCCTCATCGTTTTCCTCCAATGGCACTGAGGATCTGAGTGGTCTGGCTTGCGTTCTTCGTGCACCAGTACCTCCACCATCTAGGAAACCCCTGTCGAAGCCTGCAGACATTCGCTGCTGTGAGAAGGGCATGTCCAGATCTGTACGCTTCTTCTTCTTTGCAAAAGTGCATTTGTGAGCTTCACTTGCATCATGAAGCACCTGTTCTGATGATTGGCATTGCAGAACTTTGTAAATTTATGTTGTGGTAATGCAGGAAGATGCATTGTGTGCCAGCAACCTTGTGCATCAGAAGGTGCATATCACAAGGTGACAGGCTTTGGGAGTCTGCTGTGCAGCTGGGAATCTGCTGTGCAGCTGGCCCTGAGCTGCTGATGCAACACGTCACAAGTGAGCAATTCAAGCATTGTTTGGAACTCAAGCTTGATGTTGCTGTGCAAATGACACACCTGCAAAAGAGTCATCAGCATCATCTAGTGGCCGTGCACGATGTTGGACATTCTGATTGTGAGTGGCCAGCATGCGACCAAATGCTGCGTTTTCATTGTCCTCAGGCTCTTCTTCCTGAAAGGTGCAAGCCTCAGCGTCGTATCACAATGATCCCTGTAAGCCTTATAGCGCACAAGTGCTGTTGTACTCTGATGCATGTGGGCACAAAGAGCCAAGATTGAATGTGGCAAAATAGTGTGCCGCCAACATACCATGGGACTGCTACTGGCTGGTCCTGCTTCTGCATCAGCAGCTGCGTTTCAAACCCCAAAGTCAGTTGGGCAGTGCACATTGTCAGGGTATCGGACGTAAGTCAGACGGACATTTGATGACACAAACCTGAGGGCTGCATGGAAGCCTGCAGGGCTCGTTGTAAGTTCTGCTCATCTTCGTCCATCTCCCAAAGCTGTAAATGTAGACGTAGAAGTCAGAAAAGGCAATTGTGCTGAGGCAGCAGCAATAACAGGTAGCTTCAGGTTGTGTCTAACCTCGTGCTCGCTCGGGGGTGCAGAGCCAGTGGCATGCGCAGGCTGTGGCTGCGCAGGCACGGACACTTCGTCATCTAGATCGATAGGCTCCTGCGCCGAGTGAAAAGCTGCTCTGGGCGGTGCTGGTGCTGCAGGTGCTGGCTGGTTCTGTCGAGGAGCTGAGGCGCCGCCCTCCAGAAAAAACATCACTGATCGATCCATGTCCCAGTTGTGTGCCTCGA